>ERZ1699261.450-NODE-450-length-11177-cov-5.929955_pt1 | contig 11177 bp, 11 predicted proteins | sample MGYA00581524_ERZ1699261 | MGnify/ENA primary metagenome ERZ1699261 (study PRJEB42319, sample SAMD00040338) | human oral metagenome | material: saliva | host: Homo sapiens | study: EMG produced TPA metagenomics assembly of PRJDB4115 data set (Metgenomic analysis of... | reverse complement strand
CCACTGCACCGAGCAGGGACAGGGCAATACCGTCACGCTGCTCAATAAGGGACTGCAGCAGGTGAATGGGTTCGACCTGCGGGTTTCCGGCCGCCGACGCGGCCTGGAGCGCGGAGGCGATGGCCTCCTGCGCCTTCGTTGTCATCTCACGTGCCATGAGATCGTTCCTCCAAATGGTTCATTCGTCTCGCATCGACGGTTGTCGACGCATCTGATAGACATAACGAACCCGAAGTTGAGTCTATTCCACTCAACTTCAAAATGGGAACACAAGGTACAGGCGAGGCCGGAGTTCAGTTCTCCGGAAGCCAGGTAGGACCGCCGAATCCGCGCTGATGACCACCCGAGGGACCAGGTCCCTCAGCATCCTCAATACTGTAACGATCCGCGAGCGCGCGGAAGAGCTGCAGCGTCGTCGCCAGCGCGCACATGACCTGCTGAATCAGCTGCGCATCCGTTGCGCCGTACTCGTAGTCACCATTCACCTCGGCGACGACACGATCCCCCTCGAGCTGCTCCGCGACGTAAGCCTTGGGCCACAGGAACTCCCCATGCCACGCCTGCAGGAAATCACGCAGATCCTCCCCATATTCAAGGGGGACCAACTGCTTCATAAACGCAACAATCGAAAGCACCTCGCGCGAGTCGCCGAGAAAGCGGAAGCAGAACAGGTGTCCCTCCCACAGGCCGCACAGGTCTCCATCATTGTCGATACGCCAGGCCCATCCCTCAGAATCAAAGAGGAGCCCCAGGCGCTCCTGCGTAATAGGACGGACCATATCGAAACGATTGGCCTCAAACTCCGAGTTACCCGTGGCGATTCCTTCCGCCGACGTTGCTTTACTACCCTCCCATTGTCCCATATCAGAGCGGTTATCGTCCGCCGATTCGGCGCGGCGAGGCGTTTCCTCGCCGTCGGTTCCGCCGTCGGCATCCGCCCGCCATAGCCAGCCCATGATGACTCCCCTACTCGTATCCGTCGTTCGTGACGCGCCACTGCGTCGTTAACTCGGGGGCGTGAGCGCGTCGGCCACCCCTGCGCACCATGTCCACATGCACACCCATTGGCCACCTCCTCCACTCACCGTATCTCGTCATCAGTGCGTGTATCTCGACACCTTCACAGTAGCGCAGAATCCGCGAAATACCAATGGCCGCAGGGCCTAAAGGCCACTGCGGCCGCGGCGCGAATGAACACCGTACAGCCATCACCGCAGCTCATCCGGGAGGCGGCGACAGTAGGGAGACGCTTTGTCTATCGCGTCACATTCACTCCCATCTCTTGCACGATGCAGAGTTTTCAGCTATTTGCATCATTCTGTATGCCGTCCGAGGAATCCAGCGGCACTCCCTCAACGTCCGGAGAGGCCGGCATCATCACCTCGGAGGCACCCTGCACCCCGAGGTTCTGCGCTGCCCCCGGCGTCGGCGCACCGTAAATCGACATCGGCAGCTTGGGCAGCGGCAGGGTCCACGCGGTACGCGCAACCAACCAGCGTAGGAGACGCTCAGCGGGACCGCGTGTACGTCCCATCGCGTCGGAGATAACGCACCCGACTCCGATGAGTGCCCACACAGCGAGCGCAATGAGGGCGGAGACCCCCACGCCCACGGAGCGTACGCCCACAGCTCCGAGCACCAGGAACAGCACGGCAAAGACAAGCGTCTGAGCCAGGTACGCAGTCATCGACCGGCGGCCAATCGCGCTCAAGAACGAGCGGAACGCACCCAACTCCTCGAACGACGCCGCGCTCTGCGCGAACTCCGCCGAGGCCTCGCGCGGCCCCCCGCCCAGGAGAGCAAGGAGCGCCAACCAGCCGCACGCCCCAGCGACACCCGACGCGTGAAAAAGAGGGAACGTCCAACCCGAGCCACCAATGTGCGCCCAGTCCAACTGGTCGAGCGCGTAGGGCAGCGCCCCCAGCGTCCCCGCCAGGAGGCCACCACCAGCAATCGCGACGAGCGCTCCGCGATGGCCGCTCGGATCCTGCAGCGCTCCCCAACGCTCGACCCCCACGCCGAGCATCACACAGGGCACGACAAGGGTAGTCAGCACCGTGAAGGGCGTAGCCACAAGCCACCCGGCCAGATTCCACAGAGGCGTCGTCGCCTCCAGCGTCGACTGCGCGTGATACTCCAGCGTCATCGGACGGGCACCCATCTCCGCCGCGCCCGACGACAGAAGAAGGAGACTCAGCGACGCACCCGTCACCCCGATGACCACGCGCAGCCACACGCGCCTCATCACAATAACCTCCGCGAAGATCACCGCCACCAGGCCATAGGCCCCAATAATGTCCCCCTGGAAAATGACACTATGCACAGCGCCAAACGCCAGCATCCACCAGCCACGGCGCCGGATCAAACGCGACGCCGCACGACGAGCGCGACGCTCCACGTCCTCGTCATAAAACTGCCACTGCAGGGGAATCCACCCGGCGCTGAGTTCGGCGGGCAGAGCCTCACGAGCGACGCGACGCTCACGCTCGATCATGCGCTTGGCCATGATCGCCATCCCAAAACCGAAGAGAATCGAAAAAAGCGGATAGGCGCGGCGGTCGACGAACAGCGCTCGCAGCAGGAACCACCACTGATCCACCCCGCTCATTGCATCGAGCGCCGCCTGCCCCGGCGCGGGATAGTCCGGGAAGAAGCGAACCCAGAATGGCACATTCGCCAGAGCAATCAGGGCCAGCATAAAGCCGCGGGCGACGTCAGGGGCGGGAAAACGCACTCGGCGCTCGCCGGTGAAAGACAGGGTGGACACGAGAGTTCCTTTCGTGGGAGATGCGTAGCCAGACAGACAGAGAGGGGCGAGGCCGGAGACGCCTCCGGGACTCGCCCCTCTCAGGGTGGCGGGTCAGCGCATGGCCGCCATCATGGCTTCCTGCGCAAGACGGCGACGCTTGCCGTTCACCTTCACGAGGAGCACGATGCCAACAATCATGAGGACGAGACCGCCGACGCCGACGACGGTTCCCCAGATGAGGGGCATGATGATCGCCTTGTTCGCCAGCTGCTCCGCAGAACCATTAAAACCGGCGACTTCCGCGCCGGAGGTCAGGCCCTGGCACTGAATCGTGTAGGTGCCCGCCGGCAGATCCGACGCCGAGAACAGGGTGTTGCTCCCCTCGTAGGGATCGAGCGTATAACTCTTATTGTTGGAGTCGACGAGCGCGCACGAGGAGGCGCTCCCGTCACCGATCATCACCGAATAACTGCCCTTATCCGTCACAGTGACGCTCACGCCGTTCCCCAGCGCTCTACCGTTCGACAAGTCCTCCACGCTCGACGTCAAACCAATAGCCATCGTCGCGAAGAACACGATGGGCGCGATCAAGACCATCATCACAATGCCGAGAACGAGGGCAACAATGCCCGACGCACGACTGGGCATCGGAGGCATGACCACCGGAGCAGGGGCGACGTACCCGCCGCCTGCATAGCCCTGCGGACCTCCACCCGGGTAGCCTTGCGGGACTCCACCCGCGTTTTCACCATACTGAGGCCAGGGCGTGTTCTGGCCGCCCGAAGAACCGTAGGGGGGATGTGACATGTGCGTGCCTTCCTGGTGGGAATTTTGCTTAAGCATAACAACGCTGCACGCGCGCTGAATAGCGTTTCACGCGAATGGGACGGCGCACGCGCTCCTACAGCGCACCGCCCCGGACCGTATACCGAGAGAAGGCGCAGAAAAGGGGCGAGGCCGGAACTACTCCAGCCTCGCCCCTGACAGGATTCGCGTCAGCGCACAGCCGCCATCATGGCTTCCTGCATGATGCGGCGACGCTTGCCGTTCACCTTCACGAGGAGCACGACGCCGATGATCGTGACGACAAGACCGGCGACACCAACGACTGTTCCCCACACGAACGGCATGACAAAGGCCTGCGTCATGACCTCCGGCGAGGCATTAAAGGCAACGACTGTCGCGCTGCTGGCGATGCGTTCACACTGCAGCTTGTACTGGCCTGCAGGAATACCTGAGGCAGTGTAGACGCCCTCGTTATCCTTATAGGGGGTGAGTTGGTACAGCGTGCCACCCGCATCCATGAGGAAACATGCGGGGTCAGCGCCGTCGGTGGTAACCGTGAATTTGCCATCCGCAGTCACGGTCACAATGCTGCCGTTGGCCGTCGTACCGCCCTTGACGGCATTGCCCTCGGTCTTGGTGACACCCGCGATCATTATTCCGAAGAATACAATCGGGGCGACCACAACCATTAACAGGATGCCAATGACAAGCGTCGTAATGCCGGGCGCGCGACCGGGCAGCTTCGGCATTGCCATCGGGGCAGGCGCACCGTACGCACCTCCCGGGTATGCCTGCGGCGCGTTCTGCGAGTTCGGATTTCCAACGGAGGGATTCGACATGGTGTCGCCTTTCTGATGGGATTTGTCGCCAAGCATACAAGACTCTGCACTCACTTTGTCGACAAAAGGCGCGTCGCCGACCCCGAGTGGGATCGGCGACGGATGGACGAGGCCGTGGCTACGTCCGGAATCGCGGGTGTCGGCGCGCGTCAGGACAGCTGAACGCCGCTCAGGCGCTCCGCGCGCAGCTGTGCAACGCCGGGAACCTCGAGGGGCGGCAGCGACATGCCGGTCGCGCGCTGGAGTAGCAGGTCCGCCAACTCGGGGTTACGAGCCAGGGCCGGGCCGTGCATGTAGGTGGCGATGATGGATCCCTGGACGGCACCGTCGTAGGCGACCTCGGCGGGTTCCTGGCCCTGCGGGGTACCGTTGCCGACGCCGGAGATGACCCGGCCGAGGGGTGTTGCATCTTCGCCCAGGATGGTTCCACCGCCGTGGTTTTCAAAACCGCTGAGCGGCTGAGTCAGTCCCTCAACGAGGGGCACTGTCACCAGCTCGCCGATAGCGCGATGCCCCTGCGGCAGCGTCGTGATATCCAGAACGCCCATGCCGGGCACGCGCGCGCCGCGCGCATCCTCATACCAGTGACCGAGAACCTGCAGGGAGGCACAGATCGCCAGGAGCGGGCGGTCGGCGTCGAGGGCGCGCGCCAGGCCCGACGTGCCACGGAACTTGTCGGCCGCGAGCGCCTGAGCAGTGTCTTCTCCCCCGCCCAGGGTGTAGATATCGAGGCTATCGGGGATTTCCTCGGTCAGACCGACATGGACGACCTCGGCGTCGATGCCGCGCCTGCGGGCGCGTTCGGCCAGGATCAGGGCGTTGCCCGTGTCCCCGTAGGTGCCCAAAACCTCGGGCATGAGGACACCGATTCGCAGTGTGGAAGCGCTCACCGCTTGCCTTCCTTTCGGTCGAGCAGGACCTTGAAGTCGCGCATTGCCGTGTAGTTGAGGAGGACCTCGACACGCCCCGGCTCGCACGCGGCCAGGGCATCCATGGGCAGGGGTGCGAGGTCGCAGTGGATGCCAGCGTATTCGAGGCGCACGGCCAGGTCGGCACCTCGCTCGCCGCAGGCGATGACGCGCCTGCCGGGCTGGTTGACGCGAGAGAAGTCGACGTCCCACAGCCACGAGAGGTCTTGCCCGTCGGGAACCTGCCCGTTGACGCCGATGACGACCTGGTCGACACGCGGGTCAACCATCGTCATGGTTTCCTGCCAGCCGGCGGGGTTCTTCGCGAGCATCATGCGGGCGCGGCGCCCGTTGACGTCGTGGACGGAGTAGCGCCCCGCGACCTCGGTGACGGAGCTGACGGCTGTCGCCGCGGCCTCGGGCGTCATGCCCATGGCGACGGCCGCGGCAACGGCCTGCGCGGCGTTGCCGAGGTTGGCGCGGCCGGGCAGCTTGAGTTCGAGTCGCACGGCGACGTCGCCGGGGCCGTGCAGGAGGGCACGCGGACCCTCGGGGGTCAGGTCGACGTCTGTCAGCCACCAGTGGGGCTGTGGGCGACTCTGTAGTGCGGGGAGTTCCTCGCCCTCGAAGGCAGGGATCAGGTGCCAGTCATCGCCACTGCGCACGACGCGGCCGCCACGCGGGTAGGCCGCAGAGTCTCCGCCCCATCCGGCACCGGCGGCGACCCACACGACGTTCGGGTTGTCGGCGGCGGCGGAGACGATCAGTGGATCGTCACAGTTGGCAACAACGACGGCATTCGGGTGAGCGGACGCACCCTCACGCAGGCGCTTTTCGACTGAACCGATCTCGCCGACGCGGTCGAGCTGGTCGCGCGAGAGGTTGAGGTACACGAAGACGTCGGGGTGAACGTCCGCGGCAACTGCGGGCACATGCATTTCATCGACCTCGAGGGCAGCGCGAGTCGCGTTCTTTCCCTGCATGAGGGCGGTGATGACGCCGGAGGTCATGTTGTCACCGTTGATATTGGAGGCGACGGGCCCGGCGCTCTCCAGGGCGGCGCGCACCATGCGCGTCGTCGTGGATTTGCCGTTCGTGCCGGTAACGATGACCGAGGAGAAGGGGGCGGCCAGTTCGGCCAGGAACTTTGGGGAGATGCGCAGAGCGACCTCTCCGCCAATCATGCCTCCGGATCCTCGGCCGAGGGCCCGGGAGGTGAAGCGGGCGGCAGCGCCGGCCACGTTGGCCACGCGCGAGCGCACCGACAGGTGATGCGGTGAATTCGTCATGGCCCAAGGTTAACGCCTGCGGGGCCATACTCGCGTCGGTGGAGCGCTCCGCGGTCTCCTCATGGACGAGGCCGGGGCCGAGTTGGGCTGCACACCACCCCACGCGACACGCCGAGAACACATCACCAGCATCAAAAGTGCTGCATACCATACCGACGTTACCCACAACATGTCGATGTGATCGCGTCAATACAACTCAACGGTTAATACGGGGAGTCCACCCCGCCGCTTCTGCGACACTCTCGCTTTACAATCTGCGTATTTTCAATGAAAAGCACGACCCAAATACAAACTCGCAGGTCAGCGCCCATTTCGAAAAAATGTTGCCGATGAGACGCACGCTCATTTCGGACGGCCTGCACGTTCGTGCGAAGTGCGCACATCACCGCTGATCGAGTACCCAAACCAGCCGTGACCTGGTAAAACTATTCTCAGCAGGCGAGAGCCTGTCGCCTGTTCCAGGCTTCGGTCAGGGATCCTGTGTGCCCCCGGATCCTTGATCGAATTAGGCTGCGGGACTCATCCGTTGGATGGGTCCCGCAGCTCCTTTTTGTCTCCCGGCGACGCGCTGACCCATCCTGGACGCTATCGGGCCGCCATAACAACCGGGCCACGCACCCCAACCGACGCAGTTCGAGCGGAGGGACCCACAGCATACACGCGGGCCTGCTCGTGCGAGTCCGAGTCCTGTATCCCGCACGTGGGCCTCCTGTCCCGCACGTGGGCATGGCCGCCCACACTCGGAATAGCGGGTTAGCGTGCGGGAGAAGCCGGAGGCACCCAGAACACGGACAGAACTCTCCGATACGCTGTGCCGCCCCGACGCGGGAGCGTCGGGGCGCGCAGGTAAGTCGACCAGCAGGTGCGCGACCGTATCAGCGGGAGATGATCGTTCCCTCGATGACAGATCGCACGCTCGAAGATGGTCCCGGCAGTGCATGGCGTGTCGGAGTCCCGGAGGAACCCAGGGACGCGAGCGCGCGCATCGGATCCCACACGGTGAGCGAGCCGCCGGAAGCGGCCGCGGGCTTCGAGGAGTGATCCCAGGGACGCTGGCCTCGTCGTATCGGCATGACTTGGCCATCTGCGGAGGCCGCGAACACTCGGTTGCGGCGCGCCTCGGAGGCAGCGACGGCGTCGCGCAGGGCGTCACGTTCGGCTTCGAGAGCTTCGACGCGTCGCTCGAGTTCGAGGATGCGACGGATGCCAGCGAGGTTGATGCCCTCTTCCTGACTCATGCGCTGCACGTCACGCAGGCGTTGCACGTCGCGTTTCGTGTAGCGCCGCCCTCGTCCCTTCGTGCGGGCGGGGATGACCAGGCCCAGGCGGTCGTATTGCCGCAGGGTTTGGGGGTGCATCCCCGCCAGCTCGGCCGCGACCGAGATAACGAAGGTGATCGGCTCGTCCGGGCCGGTCGTCGCCATGGGTTACTCCTCAGCAGCCTTCGCCAGCGAGGCTCGCACGTCGAGGTCGCCCTCAGCCTTCGCCATGTCTTTCGCGAGCTTCTTGAGTTCGCGGCTGGGCTTCGCGGGAACCTGGATGGACAGACGAGCGATAAGGTCACCCGTCGTCTTCGAGGTCTTCACTCCCTCGCCGCGCACGCGGATTTCCGCGCCCGAGGAGGAACCCGCAGGCACCTTGACCGTGGCCGTGTTGCCGTCGATCATGGGCACGTCGATGGTGGCACCGAGGATGGCCTCGGAGACTGTCACCGGCAGTGTCATGACCAGGTCGTTACCCTCGCGCGAGTACACGGGGTGGGGTTTGACCGTCACGGCAACCTCGAGGTCGCCGGCGGAACCGCCGTGCATACCCGGCTTGCCATGCCCCTTGACGCGGACCTTCTGACCGTCCTTGATGCCCGCAGGGATGCGGACCTTGATCGGGGAGCCGCCGACCTTGATGGTCAAGGTCGCACCGTTGAGGGCCTGTCGGAAGGAGATGGACAGCTTCGCGCGCACCGTCCCGCCCTTTTCGGGCGTGGGTGCCGCCTGCTGGGCATGGCTACCGGCACCGAAGGGCGAGCCGTAAGGGTCGCCCCCAAATCGCGTGCTCGCGCTGCCACCCCCTCCGAAGAGGCCGGAGAGGATGTCCTCGAAACCAGCGCCGCCGCCGGGCATGCCGGAGGTCTGGAAGCGTACGTTATGGCCGCCGCCGCCAAAACCGCCGCCGTTGAAGCCACCGAAGAGGTCCTCGAAGCCTCCCGTGCCGCCCGATCCGGCGGAGAAGCGCGCTCCGCCGCCGGCCATCGCGCGAATCGCGTCGTAACGCTTGCGATCCTCGTCGTTGGACAGGACCGCGTATGCCTCACCAATTTCCTTGAACTTGGCTTCGACTGTTTTGTCGCCCGGGTTCTGATCCGGGTGCCACTTGCGCGCCAGCTTGCGGTAGGCCTTCGTAATGGCCTTCTTGTCCGCTGTCTTATCAACTCCCAGGACCTTGTAGAAATCCTTCGAGAACCAATCCTGTTCACTCACGCGCGTTTCACCTCACTTTCAGTCACGAGCGTGTTGTTGCTGTTATTCAGGGTTATTCACCAGCACCTTCGCGGCGCGCACGACGCGTTCGCCGCGGCGGTAGCCGCTGGTGAGGACCTGCCCGATGACGGGGCGGTCGACGTCGGCGCTGGTGGTGGCCATGAGGGCGTCGTGCAGGTTCGGGTCGAAGTCCTCACCTGCGGCACCGTAGCGTTCCAGTTCGAAGCGTGTCTTGAGGGTGTCCTCGAGCTTCGTGGCGATGGACGCAAAGGGACCGTCCTCCAGGTCACCGTGTGCGCGGGCGGCGGCGATGTCGTCGAGGACGCTGATAAGCGCGTCGATGACCTCATCCTGGCCCGCGGTCTTATGGCCGGGAATGGCTTCCTTGGAGCGACGTACGTAGTTGGCGTACTCCTGGCCCTGGTTGTACAGCTCGGCGTTGACGCGGGCCAGCTGGTCCTCAACGCTCGCGATGCGCTCGAGAGCCTTGGCGAGGTCGGAGTCCCCGACCTGCTCCTCGAAGGCGCTCATGTCGTCGGCAGAGGCCTCGGACGAGGCCTGGGCGGCGTTTTCCGAACCGGGCGTGGTCTCGTTGTTCTCGGGTGTGTGGGCCGTCTGGTCGGCCGGGGCCGACTCGTTGGAGTCGGCCCCGGCGACGTTGGCGTCTTCGTTAGGCACCGAGAAACCGTTGGTTTCCTCGATGCTCACTTGTCGTCCTCGTCAACGATTTCGGCGTCCACGACGTCGTCCTGGGCAGGAGCTGCCTGCGCGGCGGCCTCGTCGGCCTGCTGCTTGGCGTAGATCTCCTGGCCGATCTTCATGCCGGACTCGGACAGGGTCGCCATCGCGGTCTTCACGGCCTCGATGTCATCACCCTTGAGGGCTTCCTTGACGGCGTCGACATCCTTCTGAACGGCCTCGCGGGTCGCCTCAGAGATCTTGTCGGCCTCGTCCTTGAGCAGCTTCTCCGTCGAGTAGACGGCCTGCTCAGCCTGGTTGCGGGTGTCAGCCTCCTCGCGACGCTTCTTATCCTCGGCGGCGTGCTCTTCGGCCTCGCGCACCATGCGATCGATGTCCTCCTTGGGCAGGGAGGAACCGCCGGTGATAGTCACCGACTGCTCCTTGCCGGTGCCGCGGTCCTTCGCGGAGACGTGAACGATGCCGTTCGCGTCGATGTCGAAGGTGACCTCAATCTGCGGCACGCCACGGGGAGCCGGGGCAATGCCGGACAGCTCGAAGGTGCCGAGCAGCTTGTTGTCACGGGCGAACTCACGCTCACCCTGGTAGACCTGGATGAGCACGGAGGGCTGGCCGTCCTCGGCGGTGGAGAAGATCTCCGAGGCCTTGGTCGGGATCGCGGTGTTGCGGTCGATGAGCTTGGTCATGACGCCTCCCTTGGTCTCGATGCCGAGCGACAGGGGGGTCACGTCGATGAGCAGGACGTCCTTGCGGTCACCCTGGATGACGCCGGCCTGCAGGGCGGCGCCCACGGCGACGACCTCATCGGGGTTGACGCCCTTGTTGGGCTCGCGACCGCCGGTCAGCTCCTTGACGACCTCGGTGACGGCGGGCATACGGGTGGAGCCACCGACGAGAACGACGTGGTCGATCTCGGAGACGGTCACGTCGGCCTCGGCCATGACGTCACGGAAGGGCTTCTTGGTGCGCTCGAGCAGATCCTCGGTCAGTTCCTCGAACTTGGCGCGCGTGAGGGTCTCATCCAGGTGGATGGGGCCATCGGCGGTCATGGACAGGTACTGCAGCGAGATGTTCGTGGAGGTCGCGGAGGACAGCTCCTTCTTCGCCTGCTCGGCAGCTTCCTTCAGGCGCTGGAGGGCGACCGCGTCCTTGGACAGGTCGGCGCCGGTCTTGGCCTTGACCTGGTCGATCAGCCAGTTGACGATGCGCTGATCCCAGTCGTCGCCACCCAGGTGGTTGTCACCGGAGGTGGCGCGCACCTGAATGGTGGAGAAGCCGTCGTCATCCTTGCCCACCTCGAGGAGGGACACGTCGAACGTGCCGCCACCGAGGTCGAAGACCAGGATGAGCTCGTCTTCCTTGCCCTTTTCGAGGCCGTAGGCCCCGTCCCTTCTACACATCTCCGAGCCCAAGAGACCAAGGCGAAACTC
>ERZ1699261.435-NODE-435-length-11437-cov-4.800442_pt1 | contig 11437 bp, 9 predicted proteins | sample MGYA00581524_ERZ1699261 | MGnify/ENA primary metagenome ERZ1699261 (study PRJEB42319, sample SAMD00040338) | human oral metagenome | material: saliva | host: Homo sapiens | study: EMG produced TPA metagenomics assembly of PRJDB4115 data set (Metgenomic analysis of... | reverse complement strand
CAAGTGCCGTCTTCTTCAGCACTCATGGTGTCTAAGCGCAAGCAAAAGATATTTGGCAACAATCCCTCTACTATCCGGGTATTGCGGCAATGATCTGTGCAATTCCAGTTTACTTCGTGATGCGTGATACTCCACAATCTTGTGGTTTACCATCAATCGAAAAATGGCGTAATGACTACCCAGATGACTATAACGAAAAAACTTACGAAAACGATTTAAGCACAAAAGAAATCTTCGTCACTTATGTATTGAAAAACAAATTGTTATGGTACATCGCGATTGCTAACGTATTCGTATACTTAATCCGCTACGGCGTATTAAAATGGTCTCCGGTTTACTTAAGTGAAGTAAAACACTTCAACATCAAAGGTACCGCATGGGCTTACACCATTTATGAATTAGCAGCAGTTCCAGGTACATTATTATGTGGTTGGGTATCAGATAAGGTCTTCAAAGGTAAACGTGGTTTAACCGGTTTCATCTTCATGATCTTAACTACAGCAGCAGTTGTAGCATACTGGATGAACCCAGCTACACCTGAAGCTGAGCTTGCAAACTACTCTGCTTGGTATGAAAACCCATATCAATTAACTGACTTCGTATTAATGACCTTAATCGGTTTCTTAATCTACGGTCCTGTAATGTTAATCGGCTTACACGCTCTTGAGCTTGCACCGAAAAAAGCAGCAGGTACAGCAGCAGGTTTCACCGGTTTATTCGGTTACTTAGGTGGTACTGTTTCAGCATCAGCTGTTATCGGTTGGGCAGCACAACACTACGGCTGGGACGGCGGTTTCTACGTCATGATCGGTGGTGGTGTCTTAGCGGTGTTATTACTCTTCATCGTAATGGTTGAAGAAGGTAAACACAAAGCTAAATTAGGCGATACCTACGGTACTAAATAATCTATAAATTAAAGGCGACAGGCGAAGGCTTGCCGCCTTTTTTATTACAAAAAAAACAACTGAATTTTTAACCGCACTTTAAAAGGAGATAATGTGATGAAATTGAATAAATTAACCATTATGTTAGGCGCGGCAGTTATGGCAAATGCAGCATTCGCAAATCAAACGTGTGAAGCGCCCTATCGTTCAGCACTCCCCGCTTATACTTATAAATTAGACAAGGTGCTAGAAGTCAACGGACGTCAAGGCATTACCACTGATGGCAAATATTTATATGTATCAGGCAGTAAAACGCTCGCCAAATACGATATGGATGGAAAACTGATTAAAGAAAATAAAGATCCTTTTGTCGGCTACCAAAAGGAAGCCAATCACATTGGCGACATTGATATCTACAACAATGAACTTTATGTTTCCTCCGAATGGTTTGATGCTGGCGTAGGTAAAAATATTCAAATTGCAATTCACGATCCCGAAACCCTCGCATTAAAAAGATCAGTTGATTTTAATCCTGAGTCAGGTCAAGTCGAAGTTTCCGGCATCACCGTAGATACCGTTCACAATTCAGTTTGGATGGCATCTTGGGTCGGTGAAGAAAGTGGCCGTTATTTATATGAATATGATCTTTCAACGGGTAAATATAAACGTAAAGTGCATTTACAACCTGTTCCACAATGGATTCAAGGGGTTTATGCCTATAACGGTGATCTCTACGTCACATCTGATGATGGTACGGCAGATGAAAAAGAACCCGATCATATTTATCGTGTAGAAATTTCAGATAAAAATAATGAAGCTCGCGTTGTTTTAGAAAAAACATTGAATGACATTCGAGATGTCGGCGAAGTCGAAGGCTTGAATGTGAATCCGAAAACGAAACAACTGCTTGTCCATGCAAACCGAGGCAAACAAATTGTGTTAGGGATGCCAAAAGGATTTTATCCAGGATATGACCGTGAAATTAGTGAAATCTATTTTTACGACATGAAACTAAGATGTAATAAGTAAATCAAGGAGAACACACCATGAAACTCAAAACTTTAGCGCTTTCTTTATTAGCTGCAGGCGTACTTGCAGGATGTAGCGCACACTCTTCTGTGGACACGATGAAATCAGACAAAATTATCATTGCTCACCGTGGTGCAAGTGGTTACTTACCAGAGCATACACTTGAGTCTAAAGCGCTTGCATTCGCACAACATGCAGACTACTTAGAACAAGACTTAGCGATGACAAAAGACGGCCGTTTAGTGGTTATCCATGACCACTTCTTAGATGGTTTAACTGACGTGGCGCAAAAATTCCCAAATCGTCATCGTAAAGATGGTCGTTACTATGTAATTGACTTCACCTTAAAAGAAATTCAAAGTTTAAATATGACTGAAAACTTTGAAACTAAAGATGGTAAACAAGTTGCAGTATATCCAGGCCGTTTCCCACTTTGGAAATCTCACTTCAAAATCCATACCTTTGAAGATGAGCTAGAATTCATCCAAGGTTTAGAAAAATCTACCGGTAAAAAAGTGGGTATCTACCCTGAAATCAAAGCACCTTGGTTCCACCACCAAAATGGCAAAGACATTGCAGTTGAAACCCTTAAAGTGTTGAAAAAATACGGTTACGACAAGAAATCTGACATGGTTTACTTACAAACCTTCGACTTCAATGAGTTAAAACGTATCAAAAACGAATTACTACCAAAAATGGGCATGGATTTAAAACTTGTTCAATTAGTGGCATACACCGACTGGCATGAAACTGAAGAAAAAGATGCGAAAGGCAAATGGGTGAACTACGATTACGATTGGATGTTCAAACCGGGTGCCATGGCTGAAGTGGTGAAATATGCTGATGGCGTTGGCCCAGGCTGGTACATGTTAGTGGATAAAGAAAAATCTAAACCAGGCAATATCGTATACACCCCATTAGTGAAAGAACTTGCACAATACAAAGTGGAATTACACCCATACACTGTGCGTAAAGATGCGTTACCTGAATTCTTCACTGACGTAAATCAAATGTACGATGCGTTATTGAATAAATCAGGTGCAACTGGTGTATTCACCGACTTCCCAGATACTGGCGTTGAGTTTTTGAAAAAACAAAAATAATACGTAAGTAAAAGTAATAAAAAGAGCGGTCAAAATTCGTTGTGATTTTTGACCGCTTTTTAACAAAGAATACTATTTTTTAGAATAAATTAACTCACTAGTAATAATTATCCAGCTACTCTTTCCAACTTTGTTTACCCTGCACTACATTATTCGAGAAAGATTCACTCAGTAAAATCATCTTAAAAAATGAATATTTATTCAACATATTTATAGTTTGTTATAAAAATAACAACCTCTAGCGAGACCAGATTCACAAGCCAATTTTCCATATTTCTTTGCTTGTTCTTTATCACGAATAGTACCAACACCTAAGGAAAAAGCTCTACCTACCTCAAGTTGAGCATAAGGATACCCATTATCTGCAGATTTTTTTAACCACTGAAATTTCTCTACAGCTGACTTCTCTTCCTCGTAGGGAATAGTCATTGCAATAAAATATTGCACTTCAGGATCTTGTGTTTTTTCTTCTATTTTTTTATACCAATTACGTGCTTTTTTTAGAAATTCTATATCCTTATTCTCAAATCCTTGATTATCTAGAAATGCATAATATCGATACAAAATAGCTAATAATCTCATGGCATCAATATCACCTTGTTCTGTTCTTTTTTTCAACTCATCTAGACTTGCAAGCCTTCCCTGCTCCGCTGCCTTAAGAAAATAAATTCTATCATCAGAACGATCTGGAATTTCCTCATAATTTTCAATTGCCTTTGCATAATTTTTTATTGTTCCTAATCCTCTCTGATACATCCAACCAACAGCTCCATAAGGATCAAACATGCGGTCAGAGGTTAAAGTATATAAAAAAATGGATTTTTTCCCGCCTTCAGTTTCTAACCAATAAAAAGCATTTTTATAATCTTTTTGTTTAAAATATAACCGTCCAAGTGCCTGTTTTGCTTGAGCTTGACCTAATCTAGCAGCTTTTTCATACCATTCAATAGCGATATTTATATCTTTCGGTTGTTTTTCTATCGTCCAATCTATAAAGTAACTACGATTCATATCGCTGTTATCATCAACATCCGGGTCAAATTTTGCTGCAATATTCATCATGGCAAACGGATCTCCCATAGCTGCCCGACTAGAATAATTTTGAGGTAATTTATACGTTTGTGATTGAGCAAATTGAGTAACACACATTACCCCAATTAACATAAAATACTTCATCAAATTTTTCATTTATTCTCCCCCTAATAATGCTCAAACTCTGAATACACTTCTAAACACACTGTTTTCCCACCATTTTTCACATCCCTTGTTGGGATATTAAATATTTCTTTCCGTAATACAGTGCTAATTAAACATTCTGCTTGTATGTTTTTGACCTTTAAAATCTGGTTTAAACATTGATATTCTTTCAGTGCTAACTCATCCATATCACTTGATTTTAAAGATTTTTGACTAAATAAAATATCGCGGTAAACTAGTACCCCCCCCTGTTGAATGCCACTGCTGAAAGGTTTAAAGCCTGCATCAGAAAGTAATTCCAAAAGCTGTTCAATTAATATCTCAGATTTAATAACACTTAAAAAACGTACATAAGTAAATTTTGTTAAATCATCCATTGTTACCACCTCTAAATTTTACAATAATTATTTTATTATATATTATTTAATAGTCTTTTTAATAAATTATAACATATTGAATTATTAATACCATCTCCATTCCCCCATATAAATACTATTAATCGCATCTTTGGTATTACGTTTTTATTTCTTAGTAAAAAAAAAAGGCTTGCCATTTATCCAAGCAAGCCTTTTAAAATCTAACTATTAAGCAAATTGCTTTTTATTCTCTAAATAGCGTTTCGCACATTCTGCTGCAGCAACTAAGCCACCTGCCATCATAATAATATCTTTAATCACGAGTCGGCCAGCACCTGAGAGATATGGGAAGCCATAATTAGGCGTTGGTAAATCGCCGCCTAAATTCGGCACCCAGGTTTCTGGCGTAAATATCAGGAACGACAGTGTGACTATCGACATACCAAAGGTGAGTAAGCCTCCAAATAGTCCGAGTGTCGGAGACCAAATCCCCGCTAATACTAAAATACCAATTGTTACAATGATTGCGCCAATAATATAAGAAGCGGTATAGGTGCCGTTGGCTTTATGCCATTCGATATTTTTTGCGACCATTTTGCCTTCAGGGTTTTTATATAAGGTATATTCTTTTACTAAAACACCCTTATCATTTGTCACTTCATTTGCACCGTTTTTGTAAAGGAAGCTTAAGAAAGGACTATTTGACACAAAGTGTGCAATACCATCTGCCTCATATTGGCAAACTTTTAAACCTCCAATCCAAACCATCACAACACAAATCGCAATGCGGATAAAGTTAATAAATTGACGTTGCAATGGCGCAACAATATTAGCTAGCAATGTAACTAATGCACTCATGTAGAACTCCTCATATAGTTCAATTGATATTACGGACATAATGTCCAAGAATTTTTATATAAATACTTTATATAAATCATTAACAATATTACTCGCTAATATTGTTGGCATTTTTTTATTATCAGATTTATGCAATAAAAAAGAGATACCAATTTAGTAGTATCTCTTATTTTTAATTAATTTTCCGTGATCAATTTCACATTATTTGAAATTCACTCTCGCATTTCTAAAAATTCGCATCCAAGCACCATCTTCAGACCAATTTTCTGGATACCATGAGTTGCTCACGGCACGGAATACACGCTCTGGGTGTGGCATCATCGCGGCAATACGACCATCCACGTTAGAAATTGCGGTAATACCCAATGCTGAACCATTCGGGTTATCTGGATAGGTTTCAGTCACGTTTAAATGGCTGTCGATATATTGTGCCACAATCAAGTTTTGCGCTTGAAGTGCGGTCAAATTTTCAGGTGTTTTGAATTCTACGCGACCTTCACCGTGAGAAACCGCAATCGGCATATGTGAACCCGCCATGCCTTTAAACCACAATGAGTTGGTGTTGTTGATTTTCACCATCGCAGCACGCGCTTCAAAGCGTTCTGATTTATTACGCACGAAACGTGGCCAGTTTTCTGCACCAGGGATAATTTCCGCAAGGGTGGAGATAAATTGACAGCCGTTACATACGCCTAATGAAAGGGTGTTTTCATTAGCGAAGAATTGGCTGAATTGATCGCGTAATTGTGGGTTGAATAAAATGGATTTTGCCCAGCCGCCACCTGCGCCTAATACGTCACCGTAAGAGAAGCCACCACAGGCCACCATCGCATTGAAGTCGTTTAAGTTGTAACGACCTGCCATTAAATCACTCATGTGAACATCAATCGCCGCAAAGCCTGCACGGTCAAAAGCCGCCGCCATTTCAACGTGGCTGTTTACACCTTGTTCCCGCAATACGGCTACTTTCGGTTTCACGCCTTTGCTGATGTAAGGCGCAGCAATATCTTCATTCACATCATAAGTTAAGTGAGCGGATAAACCTTTGTTGTCTGTTGCTTTTTTCGCTTCAAATTCTTGGTCAGCACATTCAGGGTTATCGCGTAAGCGTTGCATTTGGTGAGTGAGTTCTGCCCAAATACCGCGTAATTCAGAGCGTTTTTCACTTAATAGTTTTTTGCTGCCACGCGTGATTTCAAAACGATCTTCTGAGCTTACAGAACCGAGTTCATGCGTTAAACCAAGCAAGTCATGGGCTTTTAATATCTCACGCACCGCGCTTAATTCACTTTCTGATACTTGGATCACTGCACCTAATTCTTCATTGAATAACACGGCTAAATCATTGTCACCTAGCGCAGAAATATCCACATCCACGCCACAGTTACCCGCAAATGCCATTTCTGCAAGGGTGGTAATTAAACCACCGTCTGAACGGTCGTGGTAAGCCAATAATTTACGCTCTGCCACCAATGCTTGCATTGCATCGAAGAAATTTTTCAGTTTGGTTACGTTCACCACATCGGCTGGTTTGTCACCTAATTGTTTATACACTTGCGCAAGTGCGGTCGCGCCTAAGCGATTTTTTCTTTCGCCTAAATCAACCAACAATAAACGGCTTGCGCCTTTGTCTGTGCGTAATTGAGGTGTCACGGTTTTGCGGACATCTTCCACGCGCGCAAAAGATGAAATCACTAAAGAAAGCGGAGCTGTTACTGATTTTTTCTCGCCATTTTCTTCCCAAGTGGTTTTCATCGACATAGAGTCTTTACCCACTGGAATGGTAATGCCTAATGCCGGGCAAAGTTCTTCACCTACCGCTTTCACCGCTTCATATAAGCCGGCATCTTCACCACCGTGACCCGCTGCCGACATCCAGTTTGCAGAAAGTTTGATACGTTTAATATCGCCAATGTTGGTGCCAGCAATGTTAGTAATGGATTCTGCTACCGCTAAACGTGCAGAAGCCCCGAAGTCTAATAATGCCACCGGTGCGCGTTCGCCCATTGCCATGGCTTCGCCGTGATAGCTGTCTAATGATGCAGTTGTGACTGCCACATCAGACACCGGAATTTGCCATGGACCGACCATTTGATCGCGCGCCACCATACCGGTTACCGAACGATCGCCAATGGTGATTAAGAAGGTTTTTTCTGCCACCACCGGTAAGCGTAATACGCGATGGAAGGCTTCTTTTAATTGAATATTTTCTGTTGCAAGCGGTCGATTTTCGACAGTTTTTGACGAAACCTCACGCGTCATTTTCGGGGTTTTACCTAATAACACATTCATCGGTAAATCAATTGGATTATTGTCGAAATGGCTATCGTGCAAGGTTAAATGCTTTTCTTTCGTTGCCTCGCCAATGACTGCAAACGGTGCACGCTCACGTTCACAAAGTGCGGTAAATAATTCGAGTTTTTCTGGTGCAACCGCTAATACATAACGTTCTTGCGATTCGTTACACCAAATTTCTAATGGCGACATGCCTTTTTCATCGCAAAGGATGGAACGCAAATCAAATTTACCGCCACGTTCACCATCGTGCACTAATTCAGGCATCGCATTGGATAAACCACCCGCACCCACATCATGGATAAAGAGAATTGGGTTTTCATCACCTAATTGCCAGCAACGGTCAATCACCTCTTGGCAGCGACGTTCCATTTCTGGGTTTTCACGTTGAACAGAGGCAAAATCTAAGTCTTCTTTTGATTTACCGCTGTCCATAGATGAAGCCGCACCACCACCTAAGCCGATGTTCATGGCTGGGCCACCTAATACGATCAATTTCGCACCCACTGGAATTTCACCTTTTTGAACGTGTTCGCCACGAATATTACCGATACCACCCGCTAACATGATCGGTTTGTGATAACCACGCACTTCTTCACCGTTGAAGCTGTTGACTTTCTCTTCATAGGTACGGAAATAACCCAATAATGCAGGACGACCAAACTCGTTGTTAAATGCTGCGCCACCTAATGGGCCTTCAATCATAATATCTAAGGCTGAAGCAATACGGTTTGGTTTGGAAAGTGGATTTTCCCAAGGTTGTTCAAAGTTTGGAATGACAAGGTTTGATACGGAGAAACCGGTTAAACCTGCTTTAGGTTTTGCACCACGACCCGTTGCACCTTCATCACGAATTTCACCGCCTGAACCTGTCGCAGCCCCCGGGAATGGCGAAATTGCGGTTGGATGGTTGTGGGTTTCCACTTTCATTAAGATATGTGCATCTTCATTGTGGTAACGATATTGCCCATCTTGATCCGCAAAGAAACGGCCGACTTTTGAACCTTCCATTACCGCAGCATTATCTTTATAGGCTGAAAGCACGAAATCAGGGGTTTTCTCAAAGGTATTTTTAATCATCTTAAACAGGGATTTATCCTGTTTTTTGCCGTCGATAATCCAATCTGCATTAAAGATTTTATGACGGCAGTGCTCAGAGTTAGCTTGGGCGAACATATAAAGTTCAATATCGTGCGGATTGCGCCCTAATTGGGTGAAATTCTCTACCAAATAATCAATTTCATCTTCTGCCAGTGCTAAGCCTAATTCTACGTTGGCTGTCACTAAGGCTTCTCGTCCACCTTTTAAAATATCCACGGTTTTGAACGGTTTCGGATCTTGATGACGGAATAAGATCTCAGCATCTTGCGGATTGCGCACCACGGTTTCCATCATTCGGTCGTGTAAAAGTGCGGTCAATTTTTCTGTTGTTTTTTCATCAAGCGGTTGGCTTAGCTCAAAATAATACGCCAAACCACGCTCAATACGCTCTACTTCATTTAAACCGCAATTATGCGAAATATCTGTCGCTTTAGAAGACCAAGAAGAAATGGTACCGACGCGTGGAATTACGATAAAGGTTTCGCCTTTGGCCTCATGCTCTGCCAAGGTTGGGCCGTAATGTAACAATGCTTTTAACTTAGCTTCCTGCTCGCTAACAAGCGATCGATTTAATTCCACAAAATGCAAATATTCCGCGTAAACCGATTTTACCGGTAATTGATTTTGTTGGAATTTTTGCATTAAGCCTTGGATACGGAATTCAGAAAGGGCGGGGGAGCCTCGAAAAGTTTGAAACATACGGGTACCTTTGAGTTGTGTTTGAGATGAAAATCGCGGGCTATTATAAAGGAAAATGTAGTAAAACGAAAACGTTTGCGTCAATCATTTTCAAATGATTTTCAGTGAGAGAAAGCATATAATCAGCAAGCAATTCAAAACAATCCAAAAACTAACCGCACTTTGAGGCGTCACTATGATCATCAATGACATCAATTTCAACGATCTCTACCAACAGCATCTAAAAGCCTGTAATCACTATAATCTTCCACCGACAAAATGGGATAAAAAGGCCCCTAAAATGGCTGAGAATTTAGTGGGCAAGCCAAGCCGCTATAACGAAACCTTGCTCAAAGCCATGAATGTGCAACCCAATGAAACTGTATTAGATATCGGTTGTGGCCCCGGCACGCTTGTGATTCCTTTAGCCCAACAATGCCAAGCTGTGTATGCCCTCGATTACAGCCAAGGCATGTTAGAGATGGTTCAGCAATATAAAGAAAAGCATCAACTGAATAATATTACGCTTCTACATAAATCATGGTCGGATAACTGGGATGATGTACCTCAAGCGGATGTGATACTTGCCTCTCGCTCGACGCTGGTCGATGATTTGGATGACATGATTGAAAAGCTGCAAAATAAGGCAAAAAAACGCGTCTTTTTAACCTCGGTGACACAACATCATTTTCTCGATGAAGGTGTATTTGAAGCCATTGGTCGTGATGATGTAGGATTTCCGACTTATATTTATTTAGTCAATCGTCTTTACCAAAAAGGCATTCACGCAAATGTGAGTTTTATTGAAACCGAATCAGGTCATTTCCAAGGTGAAACCTTTGAGGATTTGTTAAATTCTGTGGAGTTTTCTCTCGGCAATCTCACCGAAAAAGAAAAACAAAATTTGGCTCAATTCTATCAACAAAAACAAATAAACAATGAACCAATAAAACACGGACAACGCAAATGGGCGTTGATTTGGTGGGAGGTTTAAGAAAAAGTGCGGTCATTTTTGACCGCACTTTACGCTTTAAGATAGATTAAAGAATTTCTAATAACTTCGCAAAGTCATCAAATACCCAATCTGGGTCTGATTCAGCAATTGGAATGTTGTAATTGTATCCGTAAGTTAATCCTACAACCGGGCAACCTGCTGAATGTGCAGCGAGAATGTCATTTCGAGAGTCACCTACAAACAATACTTGGCGAGGTTCTACGCCAAATTTACCGCATAAATAATACAATGGACCTGGATGTGGTTTAATCGCGGGTAATGATTGTCCACCAAGCATTTCACTGAATAGATGATCGATGCCAAATGCCGCCAATACAGGCTGAACGTGACGAGTTGGTTTGTTCGTTACCACCGCTAAGGTATAACCACGAGCTTTCAACGTTTCCAATGTTTCTTTTACATTTGGATATAAACGACTCACATTACAAAGGTTCTCCGCGTAATACACGTTAAAACGCTCTTTCACTTGCTCCATTTCAGCATCTGAAAAGTCTTTACCTGTTTGTACTTTTGCCCATTCTAAAGCACGAGCAATCAATACAGGTGCCCCATTACCAATCCAAGTTAAAACCTGTGCTTCTGATGCAGGTGCAAAACCAAAATCAGCCAATGCAGAATTCACGGATAACGCCAAATCCGGCAAGCTATTCACGAGCGTACCATCTAAATCAAAACCGATAACTTTAAATTGAGTCTTCATTACTACTACCTTTTATTTTACTGATGCTAATTGCGTACGCATTTGATCAATGATTTGTTTATAATCTGGTTTACCAAAAATCGCTGAGCCTGCCACAAACATATCTGCACCGGCTGCGGCGATTTCTGCAATATTATCCACTTTTACCCCACCATCAACTTCTAAACGAATATCTAAACCGCTTTCATCAATCAGACGACGAGCTTGTTGTAATTTCTTCA
>ERZ1699261.430-NODE-430-length-11502-cov-4.534418_pt1 | contig 11502 bp, 9 predicted proteins | sample MGYA00581524_ERZ1699261 | MGnify/ENA primary metagenome ERZ1699261 (study PRJEB42319, sample SAMD00040338) | human oral metagenome | material: saliva | host: Homo sapiens | study: EMG produced TPA metagenomics assembly of PRJDB4115 data set (Metgenomic analysis of... | reverse complement strand
TGCTCATGGTGGCTGGCATGGAGCGCTACTTCCAGATTGCGCGCTGCTACCGCGACGAGGACTTCCGCGCCGACCGTCAGCCCGAGTTCACCCAGCTCGACATCGAGATGAGCTTCGTGGACCAGGACGACGTCATCGAGGTCGCCGAGGACGTCCTGAAGAACGTGTGGGCGCTCATCGGCTACGACCTGTCCACGCCGATCCCGCGTATGACCTACAAGGACGCGATGGAGCGCTACGGCTCGGATAAGCCCGACCTGCGCTTCGGCCTCGAGCTCACCGAGCTCACCGAGTACTTCAAGGACACGACCTTCCGCGTGTTCCAGGCTCCCTACGTGGGTGCTGTCGTCATGCCCGGCGGTGGGTCGCAGCCTCGCCGCACTTTCGACAAGTGGCAGGAATGGGCCAAGGCACGCGGCGCGAAGGGTCTGGCTTACGTCACCATCGCCGAGGACGGTACGCTGGGCGGCCCCGTCGCCAAGAACATCACCGAGGCTGAGCGTGAGGGCCTGGCTGCAGCCACCGGTGCCAAGCCCGGCGACTGCATCTTCTTCGCTGCTGGCAAGCCGACCCCGTCGCGCGAGCTGCTCGGCGCTGCCCGCCTGGAGATCGGCAAGCGTTGCGACCTCATCGACCCCGATGCCTGGGCCTTCACCTGGGTTGTGGACGCGCCGCTCTTCAAGCCCACCGGCGACGCTGAGGCCGAGGGTGACGTCGCGCTGGGCCACAGCGCCTGGACGGCCGTTCACCATGCTTTCACCTCGCCCAAGCCTGAGTGGATCGACTCCTTCGACAAGGATCCGGGCAACGCCCTGGCCTACGCCTACGACATCGTCTGCAACGGCAACGAGATCGGTGGCGGCTCCATCCGTATCCACCGCCGCGACATCCAGAACCGTGTGTTCAACGTGATGGGTATCGGCGAGGAGGAAGCCCAGACGCAATTTGGCTTCCTGCTCGATGCCTTCAAGTTCGGCGCTCCGCCGCACGGCGGCGTGGCCTTCGGCTGGGATCGTATCGTCTCGCTGCTGACGAAGTCCGAGTCGATTCGCGATGTCATCGCCTTCCCGAAGTCCGGCGGCGGTTTCGATCCGCTGACCGAGGCCCCGGCTCCGATTACGCCCGCGCAGCGTAAGGAAGCCGGCGTTGACGCGAAGCCGAAGAAGCGCGGTGAAGAGGTCACCGACGAGGCGAAGAAGTGATCTAGCTCTCGCGCATTCTGTCCACGAAACCCCCATCTGGCCCCGGCCGCTGGGGGTTTCGTGCACAATAGAGACATGTCGTACGTTGAGTTGCATCCGGAAAATCCTCAAGCACGTCTGGTTAACACGGTCGTTGACCTGCTGGAACGCGGCGGCACGATCGCGCTGCCCACCGACTCCGGCTACGCGATCGCGACCAAGATTGGCAACAAGTCGGGCATGGACACCATTCGCGCGGTTCGTAAGCTCGATGACAAGCACAATTTCTCGCTGCTGTGCCACTCGTTCGCGCAGCTCGGTGAGCTAGTCATCGTCGATAATCATGAGTTCCGCACGATGAAGGCGCTGACCCCCGGACCTTACACGTTCATCCTGCGTGGCACCAAGGAAGTTCCGCGCATCATGCTGAACAAGAAGAAGCACACGGTCGGCGTGCGCATCCCGGACCATGTCATCACCCAGGCGATTGTCGAGGCCCTCGGTGAGCCGCTAGCTTGTTCGACGCTCATCATGCCGGGTGAGAAGGAGCCTCTGACGGATGGCTTTGATGTGGACGAGCGCATCGGGCATCAGGTTGATCTGGTGGTCGTGGGTCCTGTCGGCGTAGCTGAGCCGACGACGGTCATCGACTTTGCGGGAGGCGACGCTGTCGTCGCGCGCGTCGGCGCGGGTGATATTTCGCTTTTCGACTGACCGATGGCCTTCGAGGAGGAGTTCTTTTCTGAGACGGGGTTTTGTCGGCTCGAGATCGATCCTGAGGACTGGGATGACCATGGGTGCGCCGATGGCCCGCGCGTCGGTCGTCGGCTCGTCCTTGATGGGGTTAACGCCGTTCGCGTGACGTTTCGGTGCGATGCGCCTGAGAACGCTCAGTGCTTCGTTATCGTCAATACCGTGACGGATCGCAACCGTGATCACCTTGACGCTTTTCGTCTGGAAGGCATGCCCGGATCTCGCGTGCACGTGCTCGCGTGTGCGCTGCCGGCGGATGCGATCCTCAGCTATCAGTTCGCGATTGTAGATGCAGGTAGTATCGAGCCGTGCACGAGCGTGGATCGGGGTGAATGGCTGCGATTAAGTCAGGCTGCTCACCCTGATTGTTCCAACGTCCGCAGTCTCATCAACGGGAGAGGAAACGTCGCCTCGCTGTTTGTGGGACCCGATGCGAGCGTTGTGTGGCCATCGGAGAGCCTCCGCTATCTGCGGATGCGTGCTGCCCGTGAGGAAGACATCGGTGTTCGCATCAGTACACGTCGTGAGCGTGAGCGACCCCGTTCCATCGTGGTCCACGACGGCGAGTGCCCCGCACGCAGAACCCTCATTCTATTCGACGGGGAGATGTGGCGAGCCAATGGCGTTGGCTGGCTGACCTGGCGCTACCCGGGTCTTCGCGTCGTGACGATCGATGCCGGTGATCTGCGCGCTCGCCAGGAGGAGTTAACCGAGGCGGGCCGTGTTGAGGAACTCGTGAGAGACATTTGTGCCGAGGTTGGGGCTGGTCCTGTTGCTCTGGCCGGTCAGTCCTTCGGTGGGCTTGCAGTGCTCGAGGCTGCCTGTCTGGGTTCGTTGCCCGTCGAGTGTTTCCTCGCACAGTCTCCCTCTCTGTGGTGGGGTGGAGATGAACGAGGCCGGGGCGAGGGGACGCTGATGACAGAGCTGCGGAGGGGACAGAGGCAGCTTGGTGACGGCTTGACAGTGTCGTGTCAGGTGGGTGAGCGCGAGCGGGCGATGCTGCCCGTAACTCGGGATTGTACTGCGCTGTTGGAGAGGTCAGGATCGCTTGTCAGTTTCGAGTCCTATCCCGGTGGCCATGACGTTGCATGGTGGCGCGAAGGAGTCGTGCGAATGCTCGACAGATGGTGTGCGTGAGCTTATCCACCATTGCATGCGAAGAGAGCGCCCTTTGCGCCGCTAGGTTAGGCTTGCCTGTGCATCTATCGTGATCTAATCGAATTGAGGAACACGTGTATATCTCGACACGAGTTCGCGCTTTCGCGGCTCTCGCTCTTGCATCCTTGACCCTGGGAGCATGCTCCTCCACGCAGCCCGCCCCGGCCTCGTCCTCTGGAGCGAACGGGACCAGCGAGACCCGCGTCGTTACCGATGCCTCCGGCCAGGAGGTCACTGTGCCCTCGCATCCGACCCGCGTCGTGACGCTTTCCGAACCGACCACCGACAACGCGCTCGCCCTGGGAGTGACGCCTATCGGTGTCGTATCGGGCCGCGGCCAGCAGACGGTCCCCAACTACCTCCTTGATCGCGCCGGAGACATCCCGATCCTGGGTTCCATCGGCACCCCCAACCTGGAGGCCATTGGTGCCGCCCACCCGGACCTGATCCTCGTTGACGGCACGTCCGTGAAGAACAACGACACCGAGACTCTGACGGCCCTCGGCCAGATAGCTCCCGTCTTCTTCACCACGCAGTCGGGCGGCGACTGGCGCGAGACTTTCGCCCTCACCGCGGATGCGCTCGGCGTGCCCGACCAGGCTGACGTCAAACTCGCGGAGTTCGACCAGCATGTCGCATCGGTGAGTGCTCGCCTGAAGGACGCCGGCTACCTCGACCAGACATACTCGGTTGTGCGCTGGCAGGGCGATAGTGCAGGCCTGATCCTCAAGGAGCTGCCCGCCGGACAAGCCCTAACCGCTCTGGGCATGAAGCGCCCCGCCAATCAGGACCGTGACGGAGAGGGACATTCCGAGCCCGTCTCCCTCGAAAACATCGACCAAATCGACGCGGACTGGATCTTCTTCGGCACGCTCGGCAAGTCCTCGGTGAACAACCCGTCGGCAGGCGGAACCACCGGTGTCGAGGCATCTGCCGCCGCACTCGACGAGGCCAAGGCGACTGTCGGCTTCGATTCTCTCGGAGCCGTCCAGGCAAACCACGTCATTCCCGTCGATGGATCCCTGTGGACCTCGACCGGCGGATACCTGCTGATGGACGGTATCGTCTCGTCCATCGAAGCTCAGTTTGTCCCGGCATCCTGAGCGTGGGACACGCGGTCAGGTGCGCACTGTGCGAATGAGCGCCTACCGACTCACCAGCGTCGCTATTGCCTGTGCAGTGGCGGCGCTGGTGCTTGGTGTCGTCGTGATGGCCTCGCTCGCCCTGGGATCCCGACAGATCGCCCCGAATATAGTCTGGGAGTCGCTTGTCCACGGTGGAACCTCCCAGGACGCGCGGGTGGTGCTATCCCTTCGTGTACCCCGGACCGTTGCAGCGCTCATCATCGGGGGCGCGCTCGGCTTAGCGGGATCAATCATGCAAGCGATGACGCGCAATCCGCTCGCTGATCCTGGCATCCTCGGCGTCAACGCAGGGGCTGCCTTCGCGGTCGTGTCGGCGACCGCGCTCATGGGCGTGTCGACGCGCGCCGTCACCCTCGGCGCTGCGTTGATAGGATCCGGAGTAGCCTCCGCCCTCGTCTTTGCACTGTCTGGCCGGGGCGCACGCACCTCGCGTGCACGCCTGGCACTGGCGGGTATCGCTGTGTCAGCTGCACTGGCGTCGCTGACGTCGGCCATCCTGACGGCCAACCAGTTTGCTTTCAACGAGTTCCGCTATTGGGCGTCCGGCTCCTTCGAGGGGATTGGAGTTGATTCGCTCGTCTTGGCGAGCGTTGTCATCGGCGGCGGGACGGTGCTCGGTGCGCTTCTGACGTCCGCTCTTGGCATTCTGACGCTCGGAGACGAGGTCGCCGTTGGTCTCGGCGTTCGGGTACGGCTTGTTCGAGGACTCGCAACCCTGGCAGTCACAGCCCTCGCGGGAGGAGCGACCGCACTCGGGGGTCCCCTCACGTTTGTTGGTCTCGCCGTGCCGCTCCTCGTCCGACGCGCGGTTGGCGCGCGTCATGGCTTGATCGCTTTCTGGTCCGTCATCGTGGGGGCTGTGTGGGTGTGCGTCGCAGATGTTGCCTCGCGCCTCGTGCTGGCTCCTCAGGAGGTGCCTGTCGGTGTCATCGTCGCGCTCATTGGGGCACCTTTCTTTATCGTAACTGCGCGTGGACGGGGGATGTCGTGAACAGCGGGCGTTACGTGGTACTAGCATTGCCATGGGTCTCGCTACGCATTCATCTGCGTAGTGCCACGGTCGTCGTTGCTGGACTACTCCTTGCCGTGTGCCTGTCCGTTTACTCGCTGACGCTGGGGGATTATGGTCTCAGTGCTGCAGAGTCTTTCCGTCGACTGATGGGCGATAGCGGGCCTCGAGACGATTTCTTGGGCGTGTACTTCGTGCAGTCTGTTCGTCTTCCGCGTGTGTGTGCAGCGCTGGGAGTTGGATGTGCGCTCGGCCTGTCGGGTGCCATCTTCCAGACGGTCTCTGGCAACCCGCTGGGTAGTCCCGACATCGTCGGCCTGTCGACTGGCTCGGCGACGGGTGCTCTCCTTGCGATCATTGTGTGTGGGTCCAGTCCTGCGACGACGGGCGTCGGAGCGCTCGTGGGTGGTCTCGTGTCGGGTGTGCTCATTCTTGCCTGCGCGGGTGGCGTCCGCGTGACAGGCATTCGGGTCGTCTTGGTCGGCATCGGTTTCTCCGCCGCTCTCCGCGCCATCAATTCACTGCTGATCGTCAAGGCTCCCCTGGAAGCGGCGCAGCGCGCGCAGTTATGGAGTGCAGGATCGTTCTCCGGTGTGACGATGGTGCGCATTGCTCCGTTCATCCTCGTTCTTGCAGTGACTGTGCTGGTTCTTGCCTGGCTCGCACGTCCGCTCGCTGTGCTTGCGATGGGGGATGATGTGGCGATGGCCTTGGGGGTGCGGGTACGCGAGGTGCGGATCGCGGTGATCGCTGCGGCGATGGTGTTGGTTTCCACGGCAACCGCTGTCGCAGGCCCGGTGGCCTTTGTCGCTTTGGCGGCCCCCCACGTTGCTCGTCGTGTGTGTGGTCACGGGGGAGTGGGGCTTGCATCGTCTGCCGTCGTGGGAGCGCTTCTTGTGCTCGCCTCCGACGTGGTTGCGCAACGGCTCCTGGCACCCCATGAAATGCCGGTGGGCGTCGTGACTGGCGTCGTGGGTGGCATCTATCTGCTCGTGTTACTCGTTCGTGAGGTGAGGTAACGTCATGATTCATCGGCACAATGAAGGTGGGCTTCGTGCCCATTCGATCACCGTTGGCTACGGGAAGGACTCTCCGATTCTGGAGGGGCTTTCACTGGATGTTCTGCAGGGCGAACTGACGGTCATCGTCGGCCCGAATGCATGTGGCAAGTCGACGCTGTTGCGGGCACTCGCCCGCGTGCTAAGCGTGCGCTGCGGCGTCGTTGAGCTAGACGGGCAGGTCCTGAATGACCTGAACCAGAAGGCCCTTGCGCGCCGCCTTGGTCTCCTCGCACAATCGTCTGTTGCACCGGGCGACATGTTGGTGGAGGACCTGGTTGCGCGCGGCCGCTATCCGCATCAATCCCTCGCACATCAGTGGAGCACGGAGGATGACGAGGCCGTGGCACGTGCAATGCGTGACGCCGGAGTAAGCGCATTCGGCTCCAGACGTGTCGGCGAGCTCTCTGGTGGGCAACGTCAGAGAGTCTGGATCGCGATGGCTCTGGCGCAGTCGACGGATATCCTGCTCTTGGATGAGCCGACGACCTATTTGGATCTGAATCATCAACTGGAGGTTCTGCGTTTAGCGGACCGCCTGCGTGAGGGGGGTCGGACAGTTGTCGCGGTATTGCACGATCTTCACCTTGCTTTCTGCTACGCGACGCATCTCGTGTGTATGAAAGATGGGCGGATCGTGGCTCAGGGAGTGCCGCGAGACATTGTGACGCCCTCTCTGATATCCGACGTGTTCGAGGTTGAATGCGTTGTCATCGAGGATCCTGAGTCGGGGGCACCGCTGGCCATTCCGCGTCGCTAGCGGGGGTAGAAACGAGATTCATAGTCTCAAATGTTGACCGGAAGGTCACTTTAGATGACAGTTATTCGATAATTTAGCTCACAATTTTTTTCAATTATATATAATTTTCCTTGTAAAATCAGGTTTTGGCGCACCGGTCCATGAATTTGCTTGTTGTTCGCAATTGCGTGTTGGGGATGAGCTAATAGGATGGAGCGTATAGCTCGTAGTTACTCGGACACTGACATGTCGGTCTGTTCATAATTGAGCGAACTTACTAAAATTGTCCATGAGAGAAGGAAGGTGGCACGCATGGCGCCACGGTCGTTCACGCGAAGCGAGGGGCTGCGCCTGTCCCTGCTTGCGTTGGCCGCGTCGGTGTCCATTGTTGGCGGCGTGTTTGTCACTGCAACTCCTGCTTTTGGCGAAGATGCCCTCCCGGATACTTCAGCCGCCTGTCTCGTTGCGCGGGGTCCGGAGTCGATGGCTTCTCTTTCCTCGATCGTGCATGCGGGCGAGTCGGTTCATGTTGAGGGTTCTGGCTGGGGTCCAGGTACTGAGCAGATACGCGGATTCGTTATCATCACCCTCGATGATGGCGAGACGAAGCGTCCTGATGGAATGGAATTGCCTAGCTGGGTTCCCGGTGCTGTTCGTCGTGATCGTACTGCCTGGGCCGTCGCCGACGTGGCGTCCGATGGGACCTTCTCAACGGATATTCCCCTCCCGTCGTCCTGGGAAGTTGGGTCAGCCCATACGGTTTACATCGGCGATGCCATCACCGGAACGTATGTCGAAGCCAAGGTGCGTGTCGTTGACACCGCTGTCGATGTTCGGGTGTGCACGATGAAAGCTGATGATCCTGAGCCCTCCGATCCTGACTACACTGTCGTGACGCCCGGCATGCCAAGGGAGGAAACTCCCTCTGCGCCCGCAGGCAATGATCCCGATGAAGCTGCCTCAATGGTGGCACAGCCCGCCACTCCTGCTGACGAACCGAAAGTAACAACCTCCGAGGTGAGAGGTGAGCAGGCTTCCGACGCTCAGGGTTCGACTTCGTCATCGACGGATGCCTCCGCGCCCGCTGACTCGGCGAGGCCTGGATCGCCACGTCCCGGGAACTCTTCGTCTCGGGGGGATACGAATGGTGGCTCGTCCCAGCCTGGAGCATCCACCCCCGATCCCTCTTCGTCCAGCGAACAGCAGAGCGTGTCCGCTTCTGAGATTGGACCTAGGTCTCGCTCGGAACGACAGGCCACGGAGCAGGCTGCCCGCGAGCAAGAGGGTCGCCTCAACGGATGGATCCTTGCAGGTGGTGGGGCGCTTGCGTTGCTCGGTGCCGTTGCTACGGTCAGCATTGTGCGCAAGTCGCATGGCTCATTCCACTAGATCGGGCCGCCTGCGCACGATGCCAATATGGTCACCATTAACCAGGTGGTGCGTGTTCGACCTTCACATGAAGCCGATGTAGCTGTTACTCTGGTTATCAGGCAATATCTTCTGAGTATTTAAGTCCCAAAGGAGAACCGTTATGCAGCACGGACGGGTTACTTCCGCCCTCGCAGCGCGGGTGCTCGCTGGCCGCAGTCGGGTAATGAGTGTACTCATGGCCCTATGCCTCTTCGCCGCAGGTGCGCTCGCCATTCCCGGTTTCGCTGCGCGTGCCGATAACAATGATGGTCCCCTCCCTATCCCGAACACCACGTTCGTTATCAACCTCGAGAATGCCTCCGAGTTTGAAGCGGAATACGGTAAGACAGGCTACTGGGGCGTCATCTTGGATAACGGTGGCGTGACACCGACCGCGCCTCTTACCTTCGAGCGCTCCGGTGAAATAGTCACGGTGACCGCTGATGACCTGTGGAAGGTAAATGCGCTCAACAACTACAGGATGGTCGTTCCGGTTCCTAACGGCGCCAACAACGCGGAAGGAGTGACCTGGAAACCCGGTAGTTCCCACTGGGTCACCGTCGTGATCTACAAGGACGACAAGACCCTGGCGAAGACAATCAACTACTCGGTGAAGGTCTTCGAGCCGTCCAGCCCGTCTGCGACGGCCGAGCCAACGCCGGAGCCGACTGCAGAACCCACGGGTGCCCCTGCGCCGGGACCGTCCGAGAGTCCCGCGCCCGCGCCTCAGCCCACGGTTGCCCCTGCCCCGGAACCGTCGTCCGTGAGTCCTGCGCCCGCGCCTCAGCCTGATGATCCGCAGTTGCCAGTTGTCCAGCCGACCGCAACTTCTTCCGCGTCGCCTTCGGCAACGCCTTCCGCTTCGGCTTCTCCTGCCGCGAACGCGACGCAGCCGTCCGATACCCCGGTGTCCCCCGTATCGGATGTCTCTGAGCTGACTGATGCAAATAAGGGCGGCGTGAGCGCGGCTTTCACTGGTGGACAGCTGACGATCAATGTTCCCTCCGACAAAGCTGGCGCTGGCGAGTGGGTGAGCGCCAACATCATGCAGACGGGTGAAGCACGCTGGCTTCAGGTTGAAGACGGTAACAAGGTGACGATGGACGTGGTCGGCCTGCCCATGGGCGAATACAAGGTCGTCGTGGCGAACCGCTCACACCAGCTTGTCGGCTGGGCCGACTTTAAGGTCGCGTCGACCGTTGCGGCTGCCGGTGCGGGCGCGTCGGTGGATGCGTCCGATTCTGTGAAGTTGCATGCGGAGGTCCTGTCCTCCTCGAATGCCGCCGATGAGTCCGAGGGCTTGAACGGTTACCTGCTCGGTGCCGGTGCGTGCATGCTGATTCTGGGGGGCCTCGTCGTCCTCCAGGTTCTGTCCGGTCCGAAGATCGGATCTTCCTCGCAGGGAGTCACCCTGACGTAGGCTAGGTTTCATGGATCTGTTTGATTCTGAAGCATTCGACGAGTTGGGCGTGCCCGCGTTTTCCGCGGACGCGCCCCTCGCCGTTCGTATGAGACCTTCTCGGCTGGAGGAGGTTGTCGGCCAATCGCATCTGCTCGGTGAGGGTGCTCCGCTGCGTCGCCTCCTGTCGCCCGGCTCTCGAGATGGTGTGTCGGTATCGTCCGTGGTTCTGTGGGGTCCACCGGGAACGGGTAAGACGACGCTCGCGTATTTGATCGCCAGGGCGTCGGGCCGACGCTTTGTTGAGTTATCCGCTGTCTCATCGGGCGTGGGCGACGTGCGTCGAGTCGTGGACAGCGCGCGCCGGACATTGGCGAGCAGTGGTGAGGAAACAATCCTCTTTGTGGATGAGGTGCACCGCTTCTCCAAGTCGCAGCAGGATTCGCTTCTTCCAGCGGTGGAGAACCGATGGGTAGTGCTGGTCGCGGCGACAACGGAAAACCCGTCCTTCTCAGTGATTGCTCCGCTGCTGTCTCGCTCGCTCCTTTTGACGCTGCGTCCGCTTGAGTCTGAGGCGCTTGAAAGTCTCGTTCGCCGGGCGCTGTCCGATGAACGTGGGCTTGCGGGCCGCTTCGCGATGACAGACGAGGCCGTGGCTGGGTTGGTTCGCTTGGCTGGCTCGGATGCCCGTAAGTCTCTGACGCTGCTGGAGGCGGCGGCGGGGGTGGCCAGCGATGACGGGTCCGGTGAGATCACGGTTGCCAGTGTCGAGGCTGCTGCTAACCAGGCGCTCGTTCGCTGGGGGCGTGACCAGCACTATGATGTCACGAGTGCTTTTATCAAGTCGATGCGCGGATCGGATGTTGATGCGGCGCTGCACTACTTAGCGCGGATGATTGAGGCGGGGGAGGACCCGCGTTTCATCGCGCGACGTATCGTGATCGCCGCTTCTGAAGAGATTGGAATGGCTGCGCCCGAGGTGTTGTCCACATGTGTGGCCGTCGCGCAGGGCGTTGCTCTTATTGGAATGCCCGAGGCTCGCCTGCTTCTCGCGCAGGCGGTTGTTGCGGTGGCGACGGCACCCAAGTCGAACGCCACGTACCTGGCCATTGATCGGGCGTTGGCAGATGTTCGGAAGGGGCGCGGGGGAGCGGTGCCCGAGCATCTGCGTGACGCTCACTATGCGGGGGCGAAGACGCTGGGGCACGGCGAGGGTTACCTCTACGCTCACGACCATCCGCATCATGTAGCCGCCCAGCAATATCTTCCCGACGACCTTGAAGGTACCCGCTACTACGAGCCAACAGAGAATGGACATGAGGCGATCCTCACGAAGAGGCTTGCTGCCATTCGAAGTCTGCTGAAAAGACGCTAGGATGGAACAGTTGTCCGCACGAGCGGGCACCTGGGGCCTTAGCCGACGAACCGCTTCCGGTTTTGGAGTTGGCCCCATGTCGGGGATCCGCCCTGACATGACATGAGAAACAGGAAGAAGATTTCATGGCAACGAATCGTTCCCGCAGGCAGGTGCGCGAGTCCCGCGCCCTCGGCCTGGCCCTGACCCCCAAGGCCGTTCGCTACTTCGAGAAGCGTCCCTACGGCCCCGGCGAGCACGGCCGTACCCGCCGCCGCCAGGATTCCGACTACGCC
>ERZ1699261.423-NODE-423-length-11620-cov-6.529801_pt1 | contig 11620 bp, 10 predicted proteins | sample MGYA00581524_ERZ1699261 | MGnify/ENA primary metagenome ERZ1699261 (study PRJEB42319, sample SAMD00040338) | human oral metagenome | material: saliva | host: Homo sapiens | study: EMG produced TPA metagenomics assembly of PRJDB4115 data set (Metgenomic analysis of... | reverse complement strand
GTGTGCCGGTGGGCGGCGGCCCGCCCGCGAGATCGCCACACGCGAGCCTGCGGCTCGGAGTGGTCGATCTCGAGGCCCGCCCTGGCCCTGCCGCCACCCACCGGCACCGCGACCAGGCCCCGCCGCCGCCCATGGGCACCGCAGCCTGGCCCCTACTGGGACCCCGTCCCACGCCCCCAGCCCTCGCTCCCCTCATTCCTGAACTCACACGCAATTTCGCACGTAATTCCCCTACGACTGCTTCAAGTTTTTAACTTAGATCGTTGGAATTGCAACGTTTTCAGACTTCGTTAAAACTTCAGCCAATAGAATTACGTGCGACTTTTCTGAGGCCATGCCCCCGACACCGCCCACGGGCACCGCGGCCCCGTCGACACACTCCACGGACACCACCGCCACTTCCAGCGAGCCTCCATGAAAGAAATACAGCCCCAGCACGGCACCCCACCGCTTGGCTCACTCCCGTCGTGAAAGAAACACCGCCCCAGCACGGCACCCCACCGCTTAGCTCACTCCCGTCGTGAAAGAAATATCGCCCCTGCTCGCTCAAAATGAGCAAAATACAGCACTTTTCAGCGTGCCAGGGCGAAGAATATTTCACGGCACACCCCACCCTTCACGCAGGGGCGATTATTCTTTCATCCCAGTCACGCGCCTGCCCCACAGGCGGGATAAAATTCGCCCTGCTCGGCCCCATCAGCGCCCAAGCGGTAAAAAACTCGCCCAGCACGCACAAAACAGCCCAAAACCAGCGCTTTTTCGCCAGCAGGGCGAATTTTTTCTCGGTCTCACCCAGAATCCACACCTGTTGGGCGAGTTTTTTCGCGCTGATGGGTGCCACAGACACCTCACAGCACCCGCCAACCGCCTCCCCTGAAACCGATGACACCAATGCGGGTGGATCACTGCCACAAAATGAAACCACCGGCACCTCTGTGAACTCCTCGCCGCACACGTTTGAAACCACTGACACCTTTGCTCGCACAAAACAGCCAAATTCAGGCCATTTTCCGCCCGCAAAGGTGTCACGGGTTTCATGCACCCCTCGCCGAGCACCCGCAAAGGCGTCGCCGGTTTCATCAGACGCCGAATCAGGTCTGCTGGTTCACAGCAAGGCGCTCAGACGCCCATGCTTGCTGCCTCCGTGGTGGCCCTGATAGCGTCGGAGCAGTTCGACAGTAAGGAGATGCCATGAAATCGAAGAAGCACCTGCTCGTTGCCCTAATCGTCGCAGTCCTGGCCGCGATCGTCATCTTCCCGATGCTGCCCCTCGAATACCGCGAGGCCATCACCTCTTTCTTCGCGCACCCGCTGTACTACCTGGGCTTGGGTAACTGGTGAGGGGAGGCTTCAGCACCCGGATATCGCATACAAACAGGGTGGGGTTCCAACCGGGAACCCCACCCCCTCACCAAACTGACTAAGCCGCAGCCTCGGTGAACGCCGTCGACACAATCAATGTTTCACTGGCATTCAATCTGCTCGAGGACGGCTTCCGCCAGCACCTCGTCAATAATCGCAACGCTAGCGAGCTTTGATTTTAGGGCGACGTAGAGGGGCACTGCCTTCACGGCTCCAGCCGCGACTGCGATGGACATCTTTGCTTTGCGCACGGAATCAAGGGAAATCGCGATCGTCCGCTCTTCGAGCTCGTGCGATACGGGGTTTCCGTCGCAGTCCAGGAAGCGCGAGAAGATATCGGTGACAGCGCCCATCTCTTGGAGGCGGCTGAGGCCCCGTTCGGTGAGGAAGCCTGAACGCACGAGGACCGATCCGACCTCGAGGACACCGGGCGAGAAAATCAGCATGTCCGAGGAGGGCGCCGCCGACAGCGTGTCGGCAACGGAACGCTCACGACGCAGGCGCCGTCCAAGGTCCACGTCGGACACGATCGCGGGTGCGGGAAGCATGTGGCCGACGCCGCGCCCACGACGCGCCATCAGGCCGATTGAGTCGGCGACGACATCGTCATTCGAACGAGTGAGCCCACCATAGGTCTGATAGACCTGCAGCCCATAGGTCCACGACTCCGGCATTGCTCGGGCGACTGCGGTGAGGGTCCTGCCCCACGCGATGCCCATCGACTGGGGAATGGGGCGCATCTCGGTCACGTAATCGGCCGCCATTGAGGCGACGAGGTTCAGCGCCCCTTCGACGCTTGATTGGCGCTTGACGACGATAGCGTCGGTCAGGCCAAACGTTTTGACGAGAGCCTTTTCCAGCTTGGGGATACGAGCGCGCGGGTGATTCACGGAGATGGTCACGATGCCGGACTCACGCGCTTCTTCAAGCAGACGCCCGACGGTCCAACGGGTGCAGTTCAGTCGATCCGCAATGGCACCCTGCGTCAAGTTGTCGTAGTAATACAGCTGCGCAGCTCGCAGCATCTGCACTTCACGATCAACGTTCACGTCAGCCTCCATCGGTCAACGAACTTGCGAGTTTCAGATCCTAACAAAAGCGATTGGAACAAGCGCTTGTCGTCCAATAATAAAACGATTTATCAATAAATAACTGGATGAATTGGTATACGTACGAAGCGGTGATGTGGAGGGGCGGACTCACGACGCAGGAGTGAGCCCGCCCCTCCCGTCTGTCACATCTGCTCGACACGCAGTTCATGCAGGTCATGCATGAACTTGGGGTCACGTCCAAGCGTGTTGTACAGGTGTGCGTACATGGCGAACATGCGGTCGTAGATCGCGCTCGCCTCCTCGTTGGGCGTGTACACCTCGTCGGAGATACCCGCCATCGATGCGCAGGCTTCTTCGACGTCGCTGTAGATCCCGGCCGCGAGCGCCGCGAAGATCGCACTGCCGTGGGCGCCGGCCTGCAGCGTGCGGGCGGTCCTCAGTGGACGCTTCGTGACGTCGGCGTACATCTGCATCAGGAAGGGGTTCTTGAGCAGACCGCCGGCGATGCGAATCTCGTTGACGGGCACGCCGTGCTCTTCGAAATTCTCGATGATCATGCGGGCACCGAACGCTGTCGATTCGAGGAGAGCTCGGTAGATTTCCTCCGGGGTCGTCGTCAGTCGCAGGCCGACGATCAGACCCGACAGGTCGGCATCCACCAGGGTGGATCGGTTTCCGTTCCACCAGTCCAGCGCGATCAGGCCGTTTTGCCCGACCTTGAGGGAGCTCGCCTTGGTCGACAGGAGATCGTGCACGGAAACGCCGGAGGCGTCAGCTTCCTCCACGTACGACTGAGGCACCTGCGTGTCAACGAACCACGCGAAGATGTCGCCGACGGCGCTTTGTCCGGCCTCGTATGCCCATGCGCCGGGGGACACGCCACCGTCGACCACGCCGAAGACACCCGGGACGTCTTCGAGCGTCGCAGAGGGGAGAATCCAGCAGGACGAGGTGCCGAGGATTCCGGTTAGCTGACCTGGCTGGGTCGCCCCCACCGACACGCACTGCACGTGCGCGTCGATGTTGCCCGAGGCGACCGCGATTCCCTCGGGAAGGCCAAATTCCTTCGCGTAGAACTCCGTCAGACCTCCAACCGATGCGCCCAGGGGAACAATCGGATGGTTCATCTTCTCATCGAAGACATTGCCGAATCCGGGGGCGACCGCCTCGAGGTACTCGCGCGACGGGTACGCACCGTCCTGGTACATGCGCTTGTATCCCGAGTCGCCCGCAGCGTAGGCGAGGTTGCCCGTGAGCTTCCAGGTCAGCCAATCGACAATATCGAGGATCTCGGCGGTCTCCGCGTACAGGCGCGGAGCGCGTTCGAAGAGCTCGAGGGCCTTCGGCAGCAGCATCTCGGGAGAGAGCACGCCGCCGTAGCGGGACAGCCAGGTCTCGCCACGCTCTCGCGCGACGTCGACGATGCGTCGGGCCTGCGCAGTCGCACCGTGGTGCTTCCACAGCTTGAGGTATGCCTGCGGTTCGCCCGCGAATTCCTCGCGTTCGCACATGGGCACCCCGGCCTCGTCGGTGAGGACGACCGTTGCACTCGTGCAGTCCAGGCCGATGCCCACCACGGCGGAGGGGTCGACGCCCGAGGCCGCGAGCGCTCCTCGTACCGCTTCGGTCATCGACACGAGGTAGTCGCCGGGTACCTGCAGCGCGAAGTCGGCGGGGAGGGGTTCTCCCGTCGTGACGAGCGTGCGGTCCATGACGGGGGTCGCGTACTCGCTGACTTTTTCGCCGAGCGTGCTTCCATCTGCCGTGTTGATGACGGCCGCGCGCACCGAGAGGGTGCCAAAGTCGAGGCCGAGGACGTAGCGATCAGACATTGGAGATCTCCTTGTCTGCGTGGAAGTGCTTGCCCCAGTAGCCGTCGGGCGCAAACAGCTTGTCGACGACGTCGTCGAGCTTTCCGATATCCGTCAGGACGTCGAGGATGGTGTACCTCGAGCGGATCATCTGGGCCTTGAAGTGGGTCTCGCGGAAGCGATCCATGTCGACGCCGATCTGCTCGGGGTGCGAAGGGCCACCGACTGCGTCGAGGCGCTCGGCGGCTTCCTCCGGGCTCATGAGCTGGCTTTCGACGCGCGCTCGCACGGACGGCCAGACGCGCTGGATGTCCTGGATGCGCTGGCGCAGCTCGTCGCCCTGGAGGTTCTTGAAGACGGCGTGTCCCACGGCCTCGTCCGCAATCGTGGGGATGAGGAGCGAGCGAACGCGTTCTTCGATCTGTTCGTCCGTCTTCGCGGCGGCGACGATCGCCTCCACGTCGAGGGCGTCCATGTCGATCTTGAGGGCCTCTTCCCAGATGGCCAGGGAGGCGACGGTTCCGACACCAACCTTCATGCCGTGCGAGAGCGGGGGTTCCCAGTCGAGGCCGTGGCCCTCCATCTCCCAGGTGTGGGAGAACTGGTGTCCAGCACCGGAGGCGGGGCGCGAGGACTGTGCGGCCTGCATCGCGAGGCCACTCATGATGTTGCCTTCGGCGAGACCGGTGATGGCCTCTTCATCGCCGTTGCCGATGGCAGCGGGATTATCGAGGGAGGCGCGCAGCGGACCCTGGACGAGGGACCACACGTAGGGGTCGATGGGTTCAATACCGAGCTCGTCGGCGACGATCCAGTCGGCACCCGCGGGGATCTTCTCGATGAGGTCGCCGTATCCGGTGAAGAGCAGGCGACGGGGAGCAGCGGCGATCACCTCAGTGTCGGCGACGAGGCCGACGGGAGCCGGGCAGTTACGCGTGATCTTGAAGCCGTCCTTGGAGATGGATGCGCCAAAGGCGGCGTATCCATCGACGGAGGGCGCGGTGCACACGTTCATGTAGGGACGTCCGAGCTCACCGGAGGCGAGCTTCGCGATGTCGTTCAGGGTGCCCGAGGCGATAGAGCACACGATCGCGTTCTCGAGAGGTCGGATGTACTCGCGCAGGATTTCGACGTTCTCGTAGCCGGCGTACAGGGTCGGCGTGCCCGGGAAGACGTAGGGTTCCTGAGCGAAGGGCACTCCCGCGTCCTTCAGTGACTGAACGACGCCTTCCCCTGCCGCAGCGAAGGTGTTCTCGTCGGCGACGACGAGTACCTCTTTGCCCGGGAAGAGGCGGGCAAACATCGGGCCCGTCTGGTCGAGAACGCCATGGCCAAAGGCGATATCTTTGGTGTCCGTCGCGCTCTCGAGGGCGGTGCGAATGAGCGAAGTTGACATAGCTTGTGCTTCTTTCGATTCCGACCGACTCAGGCGAGGTGGTCGACGAGGTCGTGGCTGAGGTCGGACAGGCGCGGGTAGGTCTCCATGTACTTTTCGAAGTAGAACTGGTAGGCCTCGTGCACGTCCGGGCGAGGTTCGATGCGCTCGGTTTCGTGGACCATGTTGCGGGCTGCGTCCTCGATCGACTGGTACTGGCCGGAGCCAACCGCGGCGAGGATGCACGAGCCGAGGACGACCGCGTCGCCGACTTCGGTGAGCGTGATCGGAACGCCCGTGACGTCAGCGTGCATCTGCATCCAGTCGCAGGACTTCGTCGCACCGCCGCAGGCGACCAGCTCGGTGGTCTCGAAGCCGGCGTCCTTGAAGGCCTTGAGCACGTGGGCGGTGCCGTAGCAGACGGCCTCTTCGATGGCGTGGTAGACCTGCTCCGGGGTGGTGGAGAGGTTGAAGCCCCACATGATGCCGCGTGCCTTGGAGTCGGTGTAGGGGGTGCGGTTGCCCTGGAAGTACTCGTTGATGATGAGGCCACCGGAGCCGGGGGGCATGTCGGAGACGCGCTCGTCGAGGATCTTGTAGGGGTTCATTCCGAGGCGTTCCGCGGCGGAGGTCAGGTCGCGGCAGAAGTTGTCCTTGAACCACTTGAGGACGGAGCCCGAGGAGACGAGGCCGCCTTCGCAGGTGTACTGGCCAGGCATGACACCGTCGGTGTAGCCGCCGAAGAAGCCTTCGCCGTGGAGCGGGGTCGCGCTCTGGCCGGTGATGACGTGCGAGGAGCCGGTGATGATGGCGGTCTTTCCGGGCGACACGACGCCGAGGCCGATCTGGCCAGCCCATGCGTCGGGGCAGCCCTGGGCGACCGGGGTGCCCGGGAGGAGGCCGAGTTCCTGCGCGACCGAGGGGAGCAGGCCGCCGACGGGGGTTCCGAGGTCGAGGATCTTCTCCGGGATCTTCTCGAAGACGTCGCCACAGCCGATGTGCTCGTAGAATTCGACGGGCCATCCGCCTTCGTCGCGGTTGTAGTACATGCGCAGAGCGGCGGAGTTGATGTTGAGGGTCCACTCGCCGGTGAGCTTGTAGGTCAGCCAGTCCGGCGCGTCCACGAGGCGGTAGGCGTTCTTGTAGATGTCGGGCTGGTTGGCGCGCAGCCAGGCGGCCTTGAAGGGGTACCACTCTGCGGTCGCCGGCATGGTGCCGCCGCCGTTGTAGTGGCGCGCCCAGTGGTCAATCGTTTCGGCGCGTGCGCTCTGTTCGGTGGCGCGCACGTCCATCCACATGATCGCGTTGCACAGTTCGCGGCCGTTTTCGTCCATCGGGACGACGGTCATTGTCGTCGCGTCGTAGGAGATGCCGACAATGTGGTGGGCGGGGATGCCGGTGTCTCCCATGACGCGCCGCACCGATGCGACGAGGGAGTTCCACCAGTCTTCCGGGCTCTGCTCAGCCCATCCGGGATGAGGGTGATAGGTCTTGTAGGGCGTTGCGGCGAAGGCGATCGGGGTGCCTCGCAGGTCGAAAATCGCAGCCCTACACGACTCCGTGCCGAAGTCGATTCCCATGAGGAAGGGGCCTTCAAATCCAGGTGCAACCATGATGTTCTCTCTTTCGTGTCTTCCACGCCTTAGTGGAAATGATGAAAATCTGTGGGGCGAGGCCGTAGCGGGGTGAGGGCTACGGCCTCGCCAGTGGGCTCTTATTCGAGAGCCCAGCCGCGCTCTTCCCACACCTGAGGCGGCAGTAGGTGGTCGATTCGATCAACGACGTAGGTGGGACGGCTCTCCTCGGGGCGGGCCATGGCCTCGTCCAGCGTGGATTCACCGGTGAGGGGCATCGCCGAGGCCATGCCAGCGTTCACGGCGAGTTGGATGTCCGTCATCAGACGGTCGCCCACCATGAGGCAGTCCTTGAGTTCCAGATCGAGGCCCGCGAGGGCGACGCGCGCCATTTCGGCGTTCGGTTTGCCCAGGACGATCTCGGCCTTCGTGTTCGTGCACGCTTCGATTGCTGCAACGACGGCCGCGCAGTCGGGCTGACCTTTGCCTCCTGGGAAGGGGCAGAAACGATCCGGGTTCGTACCAACGAGGGTCGCGCGACGGTGGAACCAGATGGCGTCAAACGCGATCTGCAGTTTCCTGTAATCGAAGGTTCGATCGTAGGAAGCAACGACGACGTCGATCTTCTCCGGATCGTCACTCATGGGGATTCCCGCACGTTCGAAGGCCGCGATGAGAGGCTCTTCCGCGATCGGGAACACGACCTGGCCGGGCTTGTGCTCGAGGAGCCAGCTCGTCGTGGTGGCGACCGTTCCAACGATGTCCTCGACGGGTGTCGGCAGCCCCAGAGCGGTGAGTTTGTCCGCGTACTGGTGCAGGTCTTTCGTCGGGTTGTTGGTGAGGAAGCGGACCGGAATGTTGCGCTCACGCAGCTCCTCGATGAGCCTGCGCGCGCCCGGCAGGAGATGGTCACCGAGGTAGATGGTGCCATCCATGTCGAAGACGTAGGCGTCGTAGAGGCGCGTTGCCCAGCGTGTCGGTTCGGCAGTCATAGGATTCTCCGTTGCTTGTCTCGTTGACTCGCTCAGGCGAACAGGCCGGCGCAGACGACGACCAGGGTGTTCATGAACCAGATGATGCCGGCCGGGGGATCAACGTGAGTGTCGCCGTGTGCGTAGACAACTCGTGCGACCAGCTCGCCACCAAAGCCAGCGATGATGCCGAAAACGGTGCCGATCAGGACTGCCATGAGGCCCGATCCGGTGATGGGGAAGAAGAGGACGGCGGCGAGGCCGGCCGTGATCGTCATGTGGTGGGTGACGGGCCAACGCTTGCCCGCGGCCACGAAGAAGATGCACAGCGCGGAGATCGCGAAGGGCACGACCTGGGCGTTGTTGATGACGTCCTGGGGGTCTGTCGAGACAGGGGCGATGTGGCCGACGATGATCGTCGCGATGCCGGCGGCCATGAGGGAGGCGAAGCCGGAGATGGTCAGCAGCTGGAGGGGCTTCTCCTGCCAGTCGAGCCAACGGGTGGAGCCCTCAGGGCGGGTGGGCAGGTGGAAGACAGGGGTCTTGCCGAACATGAGGCGCGCAACGATGCCGGAGGTGACGACCGTGAGGGCCACCGAGTCGGTGTGGGTGCCGAACCAGGGGATCATCACGATCAGCTTGTGCAGCACGTAGCCGCCAGCACCGTAGAGTGCGCCGACGAGGAGGACGTCGGGGCGGTTGAGGCCCGCCAGAGGAGAGTTAATGTCCCTCGCTCCGTCCGGTAGCAGGCCCTTCTTGGCCGCATATGTCGAGGCGCCAACACCACCGGCAAACGCGATATGGGGGCCGAACACGGGTCCGAAGGAGATGTAGTCGAGGAACATCGTGTTGCCCGTCGCCGCAGTCACGGAGAAGCCGACGAGAATCGACACGCCCGTGAACGCGAACGCAAAGTTGGGGCCAATCATGGCTGCGAAGGCTCCGCCTGCGAATGCAAGCAGGAGCCAGAACACGTCCATATTGGCGAAAGTGAAAACTGCATCTGGTGTCATGGTCTTCGTCCTTGAAGAAAGTGGGGTGGAAAGTAACACCGGGGATTGCGCATGCTCACTGACACAATCCCCGGTTGCTTGGGGGGCCTCATCGGTGAGGCTCTGTGTTGAGGATCTGTCGTTCCTCGGGGGTCAGCAGGCTTCGAGTGCCTCTGGCAGTTCGTGCGTGGGATCCTGGTCGTAGGCCTCGAGCGCGGCGACCTTCGGTGCGGAGTGGCTGGAGGGGTCGAACACGTATCCCAGCCATTCCTTCGCGAGGCGCCTGGCGAGTTCGATGCCAATGACTCGCTGGCCGAAGGTCAGCACCTGGGCATCGTTCGACAGGATCAGACGCTCGACGGAGAAGGAATCGTGCGCGACGGAGGCGCGGATTCCGGGCACCTTGTTGGCTGCCATGGCGACGCCCATGCCGGTACCGCAGACGAACAGGCCACGGTCGGCTTTGCCCTCTGCGATGAGGCGAGCGCCAGCGACGGCGACGTGCGGGTAGTCGATATCCTGACCAGCACTCAAGCCAACATCGATGACTGTGTCGACCCTGGGGTCGGCTTCGAGATCACGTTTGAGGATCTCCTTGTATTCAACGCCAGCGCTGTCCGCGGCGACAACGATTGTAAAACCCACGGTGGTATCCCATCTTCGATCGTTCAGAAGCTGCGATGCTCCTGGTCGCCGAAAGGCGATAGATCCATTGTGGCGAGCGTCGCACACCCACTTACATCCGTGCACGTTCGCGTATTTCCCCCCTTTTGCTGCATTTTTTGTTTGTCTAAACATGCGCACTTTTGTGCACAGGGACACAAATCTACCCAATACGCCCCAACCATGTGGTAAGGGCCTTTCGTTGCGTATCACACACCCACTCCCCCGCTTGCCCACGACCTGTGGCAACGGCTGTTAAACGACAAAAATCTGGGCCCGGATCAAAGATCCGGACCCAGTTTTTTTGAGACGGGCTAGCGGATACCCGCTACGTCACCTCAGTACGCCAACCCCTTCGGCTGCTCCGCAAGGACGGCAAACCCCGGGTTGACGACCTCGAAGCCGTTGGCTTTGTAGGCCTCGTAGTCGAAGTTTTCGCATTCGTCGTACCCGATGCGGTGGTACTCGTAGAACCCGTCCCAGTCCTCGTACCCGGACCCGAGCGACGACTCGAGGAATGCGTCGGCCATGGCCATCGCGGTGCGCGGGGCGACGTAGAAGGCGCCCATGGCGAGCAGGTTCGCGTTGTTGGCGGCGGCGCAGCGGCGCGCGGCGGGCACAGATTCGCACACGGCGGCGTGCACGTGGGGGCACTTGGAGGCGGCGATGTGGATGCCCATGCCGGTGCCGCAGAACGCGAGGGCGCGTTCGAACGTGCCTTCGGCGATCTGGGCGCCGAGCGCGAAGCCGACGCGGTGGTACATGGGGGCGGTGTCGGCGTCGGGTGTCAGGTCGGTGACGGTCCAGCCTCGCTCCTCGAGGTGGGCTTTGACGGCTTCCTTGAGGGGGTGCCCGGCGAAGTCGGCGCCGACGACGACGTGCTTGTCTTTAGCTGTCAGCATGCGCGTGTCCTTTCCTGAGTCTGCGCAGTTTGGAGAAGGAGAAGAGGCCCTCGTTCATGCAGATGACAAGCAGCAGCACGCCACCCCAGATGAGAGGCCTGTAGAAGTTGGAGATGTCGGGGAACATGTTCAGGCCGGAGGAGAGGACCTGGAGCATGAGGATGGAGAGGAGCACGCCGCTCAGGCGCCCAGATCCGCCGTTGGGGTTAACGCCGCCGAGGACAACGATGAGGACGGTGAGCAGCGTGTAGGAGGCGCCGTAGTCGGCTTTCGCGGAGTTGTAGTTCGCAAGCATGACGATGCCGGCCATGGCGGCCATGACGCCGGAGAGCACGTAGGTGCGGATCAGCAGGCTCTTGACTTTCAGGCCCGAGAAGCGCGCCGCAGTGTCGTTCGTGCCGAGCATGAGGATCGTGGTCCCAAAGCCCGTGAACGCGACGATGGCTCCCGCGACGGCCGCGCACACGAGGAACACGACAAGGGGGATGGGGACGAGGCCGGCCACCTTCCCCGTGAACACGGCTCCGAACGCTGCGGGGACGCCGGAGACGGGTTTGCCTTGGGTGAGGATGAGGGCGACACCGCCGAAGAGCTCGAGGGTGCCGAGGGTGGCCAGGATGGGTGGGATCTTGAGGACCGCGACGAGCATGCCGTTGATGAGCCCGCACACGACCCCGACCACCAGGGCGACACCCAGGGCGATGAGGGTGGCCATGCCCATCGCCGAGGGGGTGACGGCCGGGCCAAGCATCGAGCGCAGCGTGAGGGCCGCGCAGATCGAGGTGACGTTAGCGATGGCGACGACGGACAGGTCGATGCCGGCGGTGAACATGGTGAACATGACGCCCAGGCTCATGAGGCCGAATTCGGGGAATTGGACGGCCATCGACTGCCATGTGCGCACGGCGAAGAAGGGGC
>ERZ1699261.418-NODE-418-length-11727-cov-5.676121_pt1 | contig 11727 bp, 2 predicted proteins | sample MGYA00581524_ERZ1699261 | MGnify/ENA primary metagenome ERZ1699261 (study PRJEB42319, sample SAMD00040338) | human oral metagenome | material: saliva | host: Homo sapiens | study: EMG produced TPA metagenomics assembly of PRJDB4115 data set (Metgenomic analysis of... | reverse complement strand
TTCGCGTACAAACGACACACCACGCGAGACACCACTGCGCCCAAAACGCAGACCACCTCGCCCACAACACTCCGTTTTCAGCGTTTTTCACCGAGGTGGTCTGCACTTTGGGCACCACACCACCTCAAACCGTGATCTCACCGCCACCAAACGGGGGAAATGGCGTCATTAGAATCACGACACGCCGGCGACACGCCGACAGCCAGCCTCTAATGCTGCAAAACCCCCACCGCCACCGGCGTGGAGGGCGCCGGAGGAGCCGGAGGGCCTGGCCGCGGCACCCGTGGGCGGCGGGGCCTGGCCTTCCTCAAAAGTCGCATGCAATTCGATTGGGTGAAGATTCAACAAGGCCTAAAAACGTTGCGATTTCAACGCTGTGAATTCAGAGCTTGAAATAGTCGCGGGGGAATTGCATGCGGAATTGCTGGTTGGCAGCCATAGCTGGGCGTCAGGGCAACGAGCCGAGCGACATCAGCCCCGAAGGCCCCGCCGGTGCGCAGGGCACCGGAGAAATCGGAAGGCCGGGCTGCAGGGCACGCGGGCCGCCCACGGCGCAGCCCGGCCCCACGGCCGGGCCTGGCGTCCAGAAAACCCGCGGGTCCACAAGCAACAACCAGCGCCGCACGGCAACACGTAGTGTCCTATAACCCGGTGTTTGCGCAGCTTATGTGCTAGTTGGTCTGGAGCGCATGAGGCGAGTGGGTCGTGCGCGCGCCTTGAGAATACTGAGAATTATAGGGTTGGCAACATGTTTGTGTGATGTATCGCTAAATTCTAAGGCTGGCCATCGTCGAATCCCTATTGCGGTGGTCATAATTTGACGACGCCGAGAATGTAATCCTGATAATTGTTGAAAAATCTATTGTCGTCGCACGAAAGTGTGCACTGACCAAGGGTTCAGAGAAGTTGTTACATTGCCGTTATGTCCGGAGTATCAACGAAAAGCGCCGTTGTAGTTGTGGCTCAGGTGATAGTTGTTAGGCGTGGTCGTGCACTCTGCTCCTTCACTCGGCTGGGACGTAAGTCCTGTCTACATTCCGCCGATAGAAGGAGAAGTCGATGTCTCGACTGCGTCCGTTCCGCGCCCGTGTGGGCGTTGCGGGTGCTGCCAGTCTGGCCGCTCTCTCGCTTCTCGTCACGTCGCTGACACCCCTCGCCATGCGAGCCAGCGCCGCCGACGAAAGCACGCAATCGCCCGACGTAGTTTCCTCGCAGGAAGCTGCCACGGCCTCGTCCAACGCGGAGGCCGCCGACGCGCCTGCCGCCGAGGTTGCCCCCGAGGACCAGCCCCGCACGCGCCGTGCCCGCGCAGTCGCGGAAGACCAGGCGACTCTGGCTCTGAACGTCGTGAACGACGCAGAAACCCTGCGCATCCACGATGATCAGATCACGACGATCAACTTCTCCTGCTCCTCGGTGACCACCCCCTGTAAGCAGGCGGAAATCGAGCTGACGCTGCCCGGCCCCATCACGCCGGCCGGCCTCAAGCTCATCGAACGCGGCTACACGGTCGTCCCCGTCACTGGTAACAACGTGACCAAGACGACGACCTCGACCGAGAAGACCCCGGACGGCACGCGCGTGCAGCGCTACATCTTCAAGCTGAAGGATCCGCTGCCCGCCGGCACGTCCGACCGAATCCAGGTCACCTGGCACTACGACTACTATGACGCGCCGAACAACTCCACGACGAATCAGACGGTGACCTTCCGGGCGACGAACGCCCAGACGGTTGAGCAGGCGCTCACCACCACGTGGACGGCCACCACCGACGTCGCCATCGAGAAGAGCGGCCCCACGAATCCCTCCAACTACCCCGCGGCCGGCGGCGAGACGACCTATAGGCTGCGCTACGGCTACCAGCAGATCGACCAGACAAACCCCAACAAGGTCGGCATCCGCTGGAACGGCTCGTCGAGGAAGAGCGGCGGTCTGAATGGCCTCGGCTTCGTGGGTGTCCAGAACATCAAGGTCGTGGACCCGCTGCCCGCCCAGGCGGTCTTCGTGTCTGCCTCCGACGGCGGCGTCTACGACGCTGCGACCCACACAGTGACCTGGTCCTACGACAAGTGGTTCTGGCAGAACCCGCTCGAGTCGACCATCACCGTGAAGTACCCGGCGGGCGCGGTAACGACCGCTGACACGGTCGCCAACAAGGCGACCATTTCCGCCGAGGTCATGAACGACCCGTCGACCATCGTCACGAAGAGTTCCGAGATCACGCACGGCTTCTCCGTGCGCAAGCCGGGCGGCAGGATCGCGAAGGCCGGTAACGACTGGGCGTACCAGACGCGCGGCAACCTCGCCCAGTGGCGCTTCGGCGGCACGAACTCCGGTAACACCGCCCTGCACTTCCGCTGGGAAGACACGCTCCCCTGCACCTGGTCCACCCAGGACGCCAAGGCCGCCGGCGACTCCTGCGACCAGCCGACCATGGTCGGCCCCTACCGCTTCACCGTCTTCAGCAAGTCCGGATACGAGGACAACGGCGGATGGACGCTGGAGTACTGGACCAACAAGGGCAACCACGAGACCGTCATCTACACGAAGACGACCGGACTGACCCTGCCCGAGGGGGAGTGGATCACCCGCTTCACGATCGACACGGACGCCGCCCCGCAGACGAACCCCCAGGCGTGGCTGCACGGCACAATCCCCACGAACTTCCCGAACAAGGAGCCCGCGGACTTCACGTCGCACTACAACGCGACGCTGCCGCCCGAGAGGTACTACAACTACGAGGCCTCCCCGGACTACGTGCGCTTCCAGAACTGCGCGAGCGGCACGGTGACCGACAAGGACAGTGGCAACGTCGTCGCCTCCAACGAGAACATGTGCTCGTGGATGCGCGTGCGCGACGAGTTCCCGAGCGTCCAGGTCTATAAGTCCGCTCGCACCAACCCCGTGGTCGTTGGCAAGCCCGCCAGCTTCTTCATCAACGGCACCGCCAAGACGAAGGCCGACGGTGGCGCCCCCACTCCCTTCACGGTCGTCGACCTGCTGCCCGAGGGCTTTGACGTGGACGACGCCTCGGCGATCGTCCCCGAGAAGCGCTCCACGCTGAAGAACCCCGACGGTACCCCCTACGACCTGAGCAAGGTCACAGTCGAGATCGAGAAAAACTTCAACAACACTGGTCGCACCCTGATCCGCTGGAACGTTCCGGATCCGGTCGAGGGCAGCCTGTACTCGACCTTCAACGTGAACACGCTGGCCACTGCTCTGGCTGGTCAGAACACGAACGACGCCATGGCGTTCATGCCCGGCGATGGCGCGAAGGCCACGAACGAGGACAAGAGCCTGCGCAACACGAACTACTGCATCGGTAGCCGCGCGGTCGACACCTTCGACGTGAACAAGAACGGCTCGACCACCGACTACATCTGTAACGCAGCGACGGACTTCAACGTTGCGACGACCCCGTCGATGAATATCGAGAAGGAAGTCAAGGGCAACAAGAACGCCGACTTCGTTCCGGCCGGCGAGATCGCCGAGATCGACCCGGGCGCCGACGGTGCCTACCGTTTCACGATCTCCAACTCCGGTAACACCCCGCTGACCAAGGTCGTCGCCTACGACGTCCTGCCTCACCTGAACGACGTGGGCGTCGGCCCCGCCTCCTCGCAGGCCCGTGGCTCCTACTGGAAGCCGAACCTGAACTCCACGACGTGGGCGTTCGAGTCGGTGAAGGAGAAGCCGGGTCGCGATCCCGAGGTCACGGCCGTTCCGGCCTCGGACATCACGGTCCAGTACTCGACGGTTCCCAACCCCTGCCGCGGTGAGGTCCTCTCCGCGGGTGGCACCATGAACGACGCTCCCGCCGGTTGTACCCCCGACGCGTGGGGCGACGCTCCCGCCGACCTGACCAAGATCACCGGCTTCCGTATCGTCATGAACCGCGACATCGAGCCGGGCGAGAAGATCCGCTTCATCGCGACCATGACCTCCCCAGTCGACGCCAACCTCATCGCGTGGAACTCCGTGGCAATGGCGGGTGGCGTTACCGAGAACGGCAAGGTGTCCTACCTCCTGCCGAACGAGGCCCCCAAGGTCGGCATCAATGTCTCCACCGACGTTGAGGTCGCTAAGACCGTGTCTCGCGTCAAGATGAACGGCGACCAGCCGGTCCGCGACGCCAACGGCGTCATCGAGACGGTTGAGTCCGACGAGGTCATCATGCCGGGTGACTACATGCTGTACAAGGTGAACCTGAAGGCCAAGGGCCCTGCTGTCGCCTCGGGCATGAACGTTGCCGACGCTCTGCCTTCTGGTGTGGAGTACGTGTCCTCCGAGACGCGCATCTGCCAGGACGGCGCGACGAACCCCTGCACGGGCCCGGTCTACGCGACCGCCAACTACGATGCGGCCGCCGGCACCTGGAGTGCCATGGAGTCCGGCGTTCTTAACACCAATCTCCACGTGGGTGGTACTGAAACGCTGTACGTGTTGGTGCAGGTCCAGAACGGCACCGAGGGCAGGACCATCATGAACACCGCGTCCCTGGGTGAGTTCGATCAGATCGACTCCAACAAGGACAACAACACGGCAAGCGCGACCTTCAAGGTGGGCGGCACCATCTCGGGCACCATCTACAACGATAAGGATGCGACCTGGTTCAACGATTCGCCCGTCCTCGACAAGCCTTTCGCGGGTGTGACGGTCCGTCTGCTCGACGCCGACGGGAACCCGGTGAAGGATTCGTCCGGCGCCGACATCACCGCGAAGACCGACGCTGACGGTAACTACACCTTCACCCGTCTGCCGCTGGGCTCGTACAAGGTCGAGGTCGTCGCGGGTGAGGCGAAGGTTGACGGCGCTGACGTGAACCTGGCCGACTACAAGCAGACCTACGGCTACGGCTCGTCGGCGACGCGTGAGCAGGCTGGTCAGGGCAAGCTCGTGACGCCGACCGCGATCGAGCTGACCGCTGCTGCTCCCAACGCCACGGAGATCGACTTCGCGTTCGTGAAGCCCGTCTCGGTGGGTAACTTCGTGTGGTTCGACGCCAACAAGGACGGCATCCAGGATGCGGATGAGGTCGGCGTCGCCGGCGTCACCGTCACCCTGACCGACGCCGCCGGCAACCCGGTCATCGACCTGGACGGCAACCCCGTCAAGCCCGTGACCACGGACGCCAACGGCAAGTACGAGTTCACCAACCTGATGCCGAACGTCGATCGCATCGTTGCCAACCCCGGCGAGCAGAGCTACAAGGTCACCTTCACTCCTCCTGCCGGCTACTCCGCGACTAAGAGCTATGCGGCTGCGGATGGCGAGAAGGACTCCAACGGTGCCGAGAGCGACGTGACGCTCACCGAGGGCCAGAACGATGAGAGCGTCGACTTCGGCCTCGTCGCCGATGGCACGATCGGTGACACCCTGTTCTGGGACGTCGACAACAACGGTGGTTCCGAGCCCTCGGGTCCGGACAAGCCGCTGGCCGGTGTGACCGTCAAGCTGACCTACACGACCCCCGCGGGCGTGGAGAAGACGCTGACCACGGTCACGGACGAGAACGGCAAGTACTCGTTCAAGGACCTGGCTCCCGGCGATTACATCGTCACTGTTGACAAGACCTCCCTGGCTACCGTCTGCCCCGAGTGCACCGCTCAGACCCACGCCCCGTCGGGCAACCTGACGGCTGCGGAGGGCCAGGAACTCTCCCTCACCTCCAAGGTGACGCTGAGCCCCGGCGCGATGACGAACAACGACCAGGACTGGGCCTTCACCGGCGTCGCCAACACGGCGATCGTCAAGGCGATTGCGGAGCCGGCCGAGGTTCCGGCGGGTGGCTTCACCCCCGGCACGTCCGTCACCTACACGCTGACCGTCACGAACGAGGGCCCGAGCCCCGCCACGGGCGTCATCGCGCAGGATAAGCTCCCCGCGGGCGTGACCTTCGTGTCCGCGCAGGGTGATGGCACTTACGATGCCGCCTCCGGCAAGTGGGACCTGAGCGGAGAGGTGATCGAGAAGGACGCGACGCGCACTCTGCGCATCACCGTCACCGTCGACGCTTCCGCCGCCGGTTCGGTTGTGACCAACACGGCCACGATCGAGAAGCAGGATCAGATCGGCGACAAGAAGCCGGACAACACCTCGTCCGTGCCGCTGACCGCCGGCTACACGATCGCTGGAAAGCTCTACAACGATGCGGACGCGTCGTTTAGCGCCAGCGACTCCGAGGCACCGTACGCGGGTGTCACGGTTGCGCTCCTGAAGAAGGACGGCACTCCCGTCCTAGACAAGGATGGCAACCCGGTCACGGCCGTGACCGACGCCGAGGGCAAGTACTCCTTCAGCGGTCTGCCGCTGGGCGAGTACAGGGGCAGCGTCGTTGACCCGACCTCCGGTCCTCTGGCGGGCACCAAGCCCACCGAGGCCTACACCGGCCGCCACAAGACCACCGCAGACGTGACCATCGCTGAGGCGACCGGTTCCGTTATCGACGTGAACTTCGGCTTCGTCAAGCCCGCTTCGCTGGGTGACTACACCTGGATGGACGTCAACCGCGATGGCATTCAGGATGTCGACGAACCGGCTCTGCCCGGTGTGACGGTTACCCTGACCTACGAGGACGGCTTCGCCGTGACCGATGCCTCGGGCAACGTCGTTACAGCGAAGACGAGCGACGCGAATGGCAAGTACTCCTTCGAGAACCTGCTGCCCGGCGGCTACAAGGTGTCCTTCCAGGCACCTGCAGGCTACGAGGCAACAACCTCGGATGCCGGAACCGACCGCGCTCTCGACTCCAACGGAGCTACGGCCTCGGTCACCCTGGCTCAGGATCAGACGGATGAGACGATTGACTTCGGTGCCGTTGGTACCGGTGTCATCGGCGATCAGCTGTTCCTCGACGTGAACCAGAATGGTGGCAATGCCCCCGACGCTGGCGACAAGGTACTGCCCGGTGTGAAGGTGACGTTGGTGTGGACTGGTCCGGGTGGAATCACCCGCACCTACGAGACCACGACCGATGCGGATGGCAAGTACAAGTTCGAGAACCTGCTGCTCGGTGACTACAAGGTGAGTATCGATCCTGAGACTCTCCAGACCGCCGAACCGCTGCTTGACGTTCTCACCCACTTCCCTGCTGGAAATGTTGAGAACAAGACCGTGGTCAATGATGCAACCAAGGCTGATTCCACCGCCTTCGCAAAGGCCATGAAGCTCACGGCTAACCTGACTCTGACGGGCGAGAAGAACCAGAACCTTGATCAGGACTGGGGCTTCGGAATCTCGGCTGACACCGCCATCAAGAAGGCGATCACCGATCCGGATGAGGTCAATCAGGAAACCTTCGAGTTCACTCCGGGCGCTCACGTGACGTACACGTTGACGCTGACGAATAATGGTCCGGGCGTGGCAACCGGCGTCACCGTCTCCGACAAGCTTCCGACGGGCGTTAGGTTCGTCAAGGCTGAAGGCGATGGCACCTACGACTCCGCTACTGGTGTGTGGGATCTGTCCGATGCGACCCTGGCCAAGGGTGATGTCAAGACGATCACGATCACGGTGGATATCACCGGTGAGGGCGCGGGCACGCTGGTGACCAACGTTGCCAGGATTTCCCGCCAGGATCAGGCAGGCGATGACCCGACCAACAACGAGTCCTCGGCCTCGTTCAAGGGCGGGTACAACCTGGGTGGCACGATCTACCGTGACTCGGACGCGTCCTACTCCAAGGGCGATGACGAGCAGCGCTTCAAGGGCGTCACGGTCGCGCTGCTGAACGAGGACGGTACCCCGGTGCTGGGCGCCGACGGTGATCCCATGACCGCGGTGACCGACGAGAACGGTGCCTACCAGTTCGTGGGCCTGGGTCGCGGCTCGTACCGCGTGGTGATTGTGGATCCCGATAAGGGTGATCTGGCTGGTCTGATTCCGACCCAGGCGTACACGGGTCGGGGCGCGACCGAGACGTCCGTGACGATTACGGATGCGTCGGTGCAGGGCGTGGACTTTGGTCTGGTTGCTCCGGCCACGATTGGTGACCGTGTGTGGAATGACGCTGATGGTAACGGTGCGGATAACGGTGAGCCGGGCGTGCCTGGTGTGACCGTGATCCTCAAGGATGCTAACGGTGTTGAGGTGGCTCGTACCACCACTGACGCGAACGGGAACTACCGTTTCACTGGTCTGGTTCCGGGTACGTACACGGTCGACATTGAGGTGCCTGCCGGGTTTAATGCGGTCACGACCTCGATGACCGTCACGGTTGGTGAGGGTGAGGAGAACCTGGATGTGGACTTCCCGCTCACGGTGATTCCTGCTCCGACTTCGGCGACCACGGTTGCCAAGGTGCTGGCTCGTACCGGCTCGGACGCTTCTGTTCTGGGTGGTATGGTGGCCATGGCAGCTGTTGCTGGCATCGCAGCCCTGGCGGGTAAGCGCCGCCGGAACCGCCGGGAGGCCTAACCGGGTGGGCGCACGCCCCGCAGGGGGGTGAGCCCATCAAGAGGTGAGGGGGCGCGAGACCAGCACTGGTCTCGCGCCCCCTCCCGCACACCCACCACACCACCACGACCCCGCCCCGGCCTCGTCAATGAACGAGGAGCCCCGCAGCGTGTGGAACGCGCGGTGCGGGGCGCAGATGAGGGTGGGAGCAACTAGGCTTGGAGGGTGACCACAGCTCTGTATCGCCGGTATCGCCCCGACACCTTTGATCAGGTGATCGGCCAGGAACACGTGACGGAGCCGCTCAAGGCGGCGCTGCGCGCGAATCGCGTGACGCACGCGTACCTGTTCTCCGGGCCGCGCGGATGCGGCAAGACCACCTCGGCGCGCATCCTCGCGCGCTGCCTGAACTGCGCGCAGGGCCCCACGGACACCCCGTGCGGCCAGTGCGAATCGTGCCGTGAGCTGGCCACCGGCGGCCCCGGCTCGCTCGACGTCGTCGAGATCGACGCGGCCTCACACGGCGGCGTTGACGACGCTCGCGACCTGCGCGAGCGCGCCACCTTCGCGCCGGTGCGCGACCGCTACAAGATCTTCATCATCGACGAGGCCCACATGGTCACGAACCAGGGCTTCAACGCGCTGCTCAAGCTCGTCGAGGAGCCGCCCGAGCACGTCAAGTTCGTCTTCGCGACCACGGAACCTGAGCGCGTCATCGGCACGATCCGCTCGCGCACCCACCACTACCCGTTCCGCCTGGTGCCACCGGACGTCCTCGGCCCCTACCTGACGGGCCTGTGCGCCGAGGAGCACATCGGAGTCGGCGAGGGCGTCCTGACCCTCGTCATGCGCGCGGGCGGCGGCTCGGTGCGCGACACTCTCTCGGTGCTCGACCAGCTGATGGCCGGCGCGATCGACGGCCAGGTCACCTATCAGACGGCCGTCGCGCTGCTCGGCTACACGGACTCCGCGCTACTGGACGAATCCGTCGACGCTCTCGCGGGCGGCGACGGCGCCGCAGCCTTCCGCGTCGTCGAGCGCATGGTCGAGTCCGGCCACGACCCGCGCCGCTTCGTCGAGGACCTCCTCCAGCGACTGCGCGACCTCCTCATCATCGCGGTCGCCGGGGACGGCGCGCGCGACGTCCTGGCGGACACCCCGCACGACCAGTTCGAGCGTATGCAGCGCCAGGCCCAGAACTGGGGGCCACACGGCCTGTCCCGCGCAGCCGACCTGACCGACGAGGCCCTGCGCGCCATGACGGGCGCGACCTCGCCCCGCCTGCAGCTCGAGCTCCTCGTCGGGCGCATCCTTGTGCCGACTCCCACCGCCGCGCCCGCCCCTGGGCCCGTGCAGGGAACGGTCGGCATGACCGGTGGGGGAGCGCCGCGAGAGGCTTCCGCGCCGTCGTCGCATGAGGCCTCCTCGGGCCGTTTCGGCGCGCGCGAGGCCCGCGAGGCCCTGGCCCGCAAGAAGCAGGAGCGCGCCGAGGTCTCGGCCCCGGCCGCTCAGGCTCCCGCATCGTCTGCCGCGCCTGCTCCCCAGGGCGTGCCCGCGTGGGGGAGCGGCCCCGACTGGTCCGCTCGCAAGCCCGCGGCCCCGGAGCCGAGCTCCGCTCCCGCGCAGTCCAAGCCGCAGGAGGCTCCGCGCCGGGAGGTCGCCCACGAAACGGCACCCGCCCGTGAGGCCGCGCCCGCCCAGGCCGAGCCGCGCCCCGCCGCGCCTCCGCAGCAGAGCAGCGAATCCGCCGCGCCCCAGCGCTCGGAGGCGCCCGCCCGCGCAGAGGCCCCGGCTTCGGGCCGCGACGCAGACATGCTGCGCGGTCGCTGGAACGAGGTCGTCGAACGCCTGTCCTCCATCAGCCGCGTCACGTGGTCGATGGTCGGCGGCAACGCCCAGCTGGGCGCCGTCGACGGCTCCCGCGTGGTCCTCCTCTTCCCCGTCGAGGCCATGGTCAACGCCTTCTCGCGCGGCCCCCGCGCGGTCGACGTCGAAAAGGCTATCAACGAGGTCACCGGCCTGACCGTGAGCGTGTCCGCGCAGGTTGGGCAGGCCTCGGGTGGCCCGGCGACGACCGGCCCGTCGGCGCAAGCCTCGCACCCCGGTCCTGCCGCGCAGCCGTCCCAGCCCGGAGGCTGGGTCTCGGAGCCGCCCCCTTTTGATGAGGCCGCCGCGCAGGCGGCACCCCACGGCGACCCCGAGCCGGCTGACACCGGGTGGCCCGAGCCCGCCCGCGCGCCCGAGCTGCAGCCCGCGCCCGAGCCCGAGGACGCCGGGTGGCCCGAGCCCGCGACGGTGACGCCGATCCGACGCGACGAGCCGATCGCGCCCGCAGCGGCACCGATCGCCCAGGTTGAGGATCCCCGGCCCGCCGAGCGTCCCGCGATGCCCGAGCGTGCCGCCCGTGCCCTCGCCCAGGTGTCCGCTGAGGCGCCCGAGGCCTCACAGGCCTCGTCCCCGAGCGGCGACGCAGCCCCGCGCAAGCACTCCTTCACGGTCTTCCGCTACCCGGGCGACCCGGAGCCCACCGAGCAGCCGGCGGGCGCACCTGCGCAGGCCGAGCCGGCCTCGTCCCCCGTCTTCGACGACGCTCCCATCGAGCCCGCCGCGCACACCCCGTCGACCCCGACCGGCTGGGGCGACCCGGTCGTGATCCCGGGCGGCGCGTCCGTGAACTTCGACGACGGCGCGGACTCGTGGACCCCGCCCGAGTCCTCGGCCCCCGCCGACGTGACCCCGATCAGCGCTGCACCGAGCGCCCCGACGCAGGCCCCGGCCTGGCTGGCCGCAGCCCCCGAGCCCACGTCGGATCCCACGCCCGGATTCGGCGCCCCGGAACCCCAGCGTGACGCCAGTCGCGAGCCCGGTACACCCCTGAGTGGGCGCGCCGCCGCCGAGGCAGCCCTGCGCGAGAGGGCCCAGCGCGAGGCTGCCGTCGTCTCCCCCCGCACCCACGCGGCCGACGACGATAGCGCCAGCATCGACGACGAAAACATTGAAAACTCGCAGACGATCGGCCTGGCAGCGGTCCTGGAGATCCTCGGCGGACGCGTCATCGAAGAGAAGATGACTGAGGGAGGATACTGACATGTACGACGGCGCCCTGGCCGACCTCATCGACCAGTTCGGGCAGCTGCCGGGCATCGGCCCGAAGTCCGCGCAGCGCATGGCCATGCATGTGCTGGATGCAGAGCCCGAGGACGTCGCGCGCCTCGTCGACGCGATCAACGCCGTGCGCGGGCGCGTGCGCCACTGCGACATCTGCGGCAACCTCACGGAAGAGGACGAGTGCTCGATCTGCCGCGACGTGCGCCGCGACCCCAGCGCGAT
>ERZ1699261.416-NODE-416-length-11755-cov-5.076883_pt1 | contig 11755 bp, 9 predicted proteins | sample MGYA00581524_ERZ1699261 | MGnify/ENA primary metagenome ERZ1699261 (study PRJEB42319, sample SAMD00040338) | human oral metagenome | material: saliva | host: Homo sapiens | study: EMG produced TPA metagenomics assembly of PRJDB4115 data set (Metgenomic analysis of... | reverse complement strand
AGCTGATCGCCCTGTACGAGCACATCACCTTCGTCGAGGGTGCCGTGTGGGGCATCGACTCCTTCGACCAGTGGGGCGTTGAGCTGGGCAAGGTCCTGGCCAAGCAGATCCTCCCCGCCATCGAGGGTTCGACCGAGGCCCTGGATGCGCAGGATCAGTCGACCCGCGCTCTCATCGAGTACTACCGCGCGAACCGCACGAAGTAGTCTCGTCTGAGTTCATCGGGGGTCGCGTCGGCTGGCGCGGCCCCCACGTCTTCTCTGATGCACGGCGACCGGGAGATTCCAGGTCCAATCGCGTTTCGCAGACTTATTCAGTTTGCGATGCAGCCATTCCGTCACGGTGATACCGGAAAAGAAAGCTTCCCTGACTTGGCGGTTACTTACTGCGGCGTCGTCGATCTGTTTCAACTCATCATCGGTCAACGAATCGAGCGTGGCAAGAACATCAGCGATATCCCGCGTCTGCTGGTATGTGCTAGAAAAAGTGAGAGCACGGAGCAACGAGGCTCTCGTCTCCTCGCGTGTCCTCGGCTCCATGGCGAGCCAAGTGCCTACCCCCCGAGCGATTTCCGCTTCGTCCAGCGGTTCGGAGGGTATGAAGTCCTGCTTGGACTTCAAAAAACCCGTGGAGTGTTCTGCGCTGTCATAGCGTATCCAGAGGGCTGGTGTATTGCGTCCTATCGCCCAGCCGATTTCCTGTTGGCACCACGCGCTATCCGTGTAGCCCCGTGAAGCGATACACAGGAGTGCAGAACTCTCCTTGAGATGTTCGAGGAGCTCCTGCGCCCAATCCGCGCCTGGGTGGATCAAGTGGCTGGCGATGATGGTGTCAACCCCTAGGATTGCAAGCTCCTCGCGCAGTGCTAACGCGTATTTTTTGCCTTCTTCATTCTCACGATGGCTCAGAAATACTTGCATGTGTTCTCCTGTTAGCCCTTGTTGGAGTGTTGAACTGACAACGAAGAGAGTCCCTTCGCGATCAATGCGCCAAGCTCGGAGGCGCGCTGTGTGGTCACGAGGTGTCGGTGATCGTCGTTGTTCAGGCCGGTGCGCGTGGGGTCAAACAGCTTCTTGATCTCGTCGATTGCCTTCTGATATGCATCGGACTCGTTGTTTTCAGCCAGCGCTTCAGCTGATACAGGAAGATTTGGCCCGAGTTCGAGCTCGCGTGCTAATAGGGCAGCGGCTCCGCCGAATCCGCCCGCGATGAACAGCGGCTGACCTTTCCGGAGTGTATACAACGCCTCTTCGACGATTCCGGGGAGGTTGCCGATGTATCCGTCCGGGTTATCCGTTGACTGACGTCGTGTCTTTCCTCCGGTCAGCAGGCGCGCGTCGCAGTACTGGGGGAGAGCCTGCCTGATTTGGTGGAGAGCATGGGCAGTCTCGTTCGAGTCGCCCTGCCATGGCGGAAGGTCATCAAAATCCTTGATCGTGAGACCGTTTTTGTCGAGAACGACGATGGAGGCGTTCCTGGCGAAGTGGTTGGCTGCTTGGGAGAGTCTCTCGATTGATGCGTTGCTTGTCAGGGAGACGTAGGGGACCGCCAAACTGAACATCTGCCCGGGGTGTATGTTGTCCTGTTCAGGATCGCCCGCTAGGCGTGCGTAGGCTTTGACTGATGCGGTGTAGCTGGACACTGTGTCCATGACCGCCGTTGTCAGATCAGGGACGTGCGTGCCGGGAGCGCCCGCGTACAGGAGGCTGCCCCCGCCGATCAGCATCATTTGCGAAACTTCCGCAACAGCGCATTCAAGGTGTGTCGGACTCAGGCCGATAGACGCCAGATCGTCGGCTAGGGCCATCGAGATCCCAAGGGTCTTTCCGGTCAGCGGACGATCCTGCGAGAGAAGCGGAGTTGTCAACTTGGGTTCGTCTGTGCCAAGCACTCCACCCGCAGCAAAGAAAGACCTGGGGGTCAGTAGGTGCACCTGTCCTTTCTCGTAGCCCGCTTGGACACACAGGTCGACTAAGAAGTCTTGTTCGGCGGGGAGCAGAGGCGGGTCGGGGTGGAGCAGCCAGAAGTGATTGTCATAAGGGAATGTATTCCTGTGTTCTTGAATGAACTTCAGCAACACAGTGGGTTCAGGTGCGGTGGGCGGGGCACAATCGAAGCCTGGGTGATTCTTGGACTGCGACGGTGATAGTGTTGTACTCGCCTTCGCGGCGTCTACGTGTGCGGAAATATCTTGGCAACGCCACAACGCGAATTTGAGAGCCTCATCGACGAGGCGGTTCAGAGCGGTGACAATGGCCTCGTCGACGGGATCCTCTGCTTGCGTTCCTTCTGGTGGTGCCCACCTCTTGGGGATCTGTGGACATGCGATTGTCGGTACGTGATCAAGGAGGAATGAGCCGCGCGATTCTCCGGCACTGAGCGCGGAGAGACACACGATAGGCACTCCAGCGCGCTTTGCCTCGTACACTTCCCACTGGGTCCACTCGCGGCTGGAGTAGTGATCCGTGCGCACCATAAGGAGCGCGCTCGTCCTGGCGCGCTCGCGTATGGCCTCGTCCCATTTCTCGCCCGTCTGTAGGTCGAACACGTCGAAAAAAGGCAGCAAATGAGTCCGGTGAATCTGATTCAGGACTCTCGTTGTTACGCCTGTCGTTGTGCGCCCGGTGCGGTCTGCCTCGGGTATATCGGCTTGTGCATGTGACACGAAGATCCGTAGACGGGTGTCGGACGAGATAGATTCCATTCCTGCTTGGTGCCACAAGAGATTTTGGATGATCGCCTGTCCTACCCCGCGGGTTACCTCACCTGCAGCGTAGGCTTCTTCGCCGATGACGGGACCCTGGCAGTTGGCTAGCGGTTTCACGAATGGAGCGGAAGTGTCGAGGCCTTTCGCACCAATAATCGGGAAGATTAAGACACTGGGGGTGGCTGCTGAAGATGCACTCTCGCGCAGTGTGCCAAGACTCTTCAAGTACCTGGACCATGCACTGTGTTGATCCTCTGAGGCTTTGATCATGTGGCGGCCAATGACTGGGATAATGTCAGTGAAAGGGGACGCAGTGCCACTCGCTGAGTCCTGGTAGAGGGCCTGCATATCGTCTGCTGTCGTGTCGACCGTGCCGCAGCGTGTAGGGATCGGCGCAGGTGCATCGCAGCCCGTGGTGCGGGGATAAGAGCGAGAGAAAACCTCGATCGCGCTGCCTGCCAAGCCGGAGAAGTGCTCCGAATGGTAGTGGTTAACCAGCCTCTCGAAAACATCTTGACCGCATTTGTCTTTTGGGTGCCAGACGACATAGATATCGAGCACTGTGGGGGAGGGGGCTGCGAGTTCTTCCGTTAAAACAGTGGCCTGTATGCTGCCTGTCATACTGTCTCAGTCTAGGCGCATAATGTTTGGTTGACAAGCTACCCTAGGCTGTGATATAGGGGTTTTGTTTTATCGTGTCACTTGTTGACATATCGTGACATGTGTGATTCAAGTACGCTTGGATACGCGCGCGTGCCCACTGCCCGGATGGACGTGCCGTCGGAGGCATAGGGTTGGCTGAGAGTGCGCGCACCCTATATGTTGAGGTAGGCCTAGGTTTTCCGGGATGGGGGGCAAGTCTCACTTCCAACCGAAGAAACGTGCCGCGTTGGCGCAGATTACGCCGAAAATGAAGAGAACGAGCGCTGCTCCCCAGCGCTGGGTGGCACCGACGATGTGGACTCTTCCGACGATTAGATACCCCACAGCCAGGAAAGCCTCTAACTCGAGCATCGTAGCTATGAGCGCGGATATGGAGGTTCTGGCTGACGCAGGGAGTGCCCCGAAGCCGAGGACAGCAACGCCGAACATGGTTGCGAAAATGATGGTGATGGTTCTGAAGAATCCGCGCCCTTCGGGGCCATTGTGGGACCCATATGTCAGTCATAATCTGATCGACCGCTCATTTTGTGTTGGTTGCGCGAATCCTCGAGGCACACAACTGGTGCCTCGGGGTGGGACTATGCCCCGAGGCACCGACAAGCGTGCTACGCCCGGCTTCTCAGGCGGGCACGCTGCCTGGCGAGAAGAAGCGCCCCTCCTGCTCCCACGCCGATGGCGACGCTAAGGAGACCCGAGTGTGCTCCAGAGTTCGCAAGCCTAGGCTCCTCGCCCGACGGGGAAGGTGTCTCTCTCTGGCTCGTGCTCGGGTTCGGTTCGCTCGGGGTGAGCGAGCGCGGGAAACGCAGCTTGGACCACACCAAGCGGTGGTCCGAGGTAGGAAACGGGGCGAGACCGGTCAAACGGAAAAGCTCGTCGTCGCGTGTCGGCCAGAAGACTCCCGCCTCCTCGACCTGGGTGCCGACATTTGGTAGGACGTAGTCGATGCGCAGATTCCCCGGCCGAGGATTGTCGCCGAAGTCGCCCGTATCGTAGGCGGGATTCGTCCTGTGCGTCAGGTTCGCGCCTCCCTGAAGCTCCGCTTCGCGGGCGCCTCCCAGCGAGGTCGGTGCCGTGTCGACGATCTGCGGGCTGGTAAGCAGCTGATCAATAGCCCCCGGGTACGAGTCCCCGTCAAGTGGATCCGAGTTGTAGTCCCCGAGAATCACGAAGTTGGCGTCCTCGGTCAGGCCTCCCTTCGCTCCGTTGTCGTCATAGAGGTAGTCGGCCCGGTTCGCCACGTAGTCGGCCCACAGGCGGATCTCATCGAAGTTTCGTTTCTTGTTACGCTGCTCGGCTCCGTCGAATGACGGCGGCGTCGGGTGTGCTGCCAGCACGTGGATCGTCGTGCCATCAACATCGATCGGTAGGTCCACGTGCGTCTTGGAAGACAGGGGGAAAGCGTTGAGCACCTCGTCGGAGTACCAGCCGGTGCCGTCGCTCTTGGTGGGGAGAAGAGCTCCCGGCATGTCCTTCCACAGGAAGTGTTGGAAAGAACGAACCTGGTCGTTCTTAATCGGGTACTTGGAGTAGACAACGAAACCGTACTGGCCCGGAAACTTGCCGAAGCCCCAGGCATCGGATGGGCCGGTTGTGCTTCCGTCTCCGTCCAGGTCGTAGCCGCTGGGAACGCCCGTGTTCACTGAACCCGACCAAGAGTAGGGGTAGGACACGGGCTGGGCACCATTGTGTGGGACTTCGAGGTAGTTCGTGCGAAAGAGATCAACCGCGGCAGCGTTGGCCTCGTAGTCGAACTCGTTGATCAGAATGATGTCCGGATCCACCCGCTGAATGGTTTCCGCCACGTTGGATGCCTGGACGTTGTCCGCCGTGGTGAGGTCGTCGAGTAGCTGCCCCGGCGCCTCTCGGTTGAGGCTGGCGTTGAACGTGGCCACCGTGAGGATATCGGTTGTCGAGGACGGTGCGGACTCGGCGAGCGTGGGTGCGGACGATAGAAAGCACAGGGCAAGGGGGAGAGATGCCGCTGTGGCGACCGCGAGGGGCTTCATCGTTGAATCTCCTTCATCACCGTGGGAGTGTGTATGACAGATGATAAAACCTCGGCGGGCAACAAACAAGGAGGCGGTGACAGTGGTACGAGAAAGGGCATAGCATGAGTCATGCGATTGCTGTTCGACGCAGTCGTGCGAGTATCGAATCGAGGGTTCCATGGTTACAGCAGCTTCCCTGGCATCCATGGGTGTGAGCGCTCTGTCCACGTTTGTCCTGCCGATCATCATCCTCGTTGTCGCTCGGCGCAGATGGGGCTGTTCGCTGTGGTCTGCCGCCGTCGGCGCGCTGGTCTTCGTTGTCTTCGCTCTCCTCCTCGAGGGGGGATTGCACGCGCTGGTCTTCGCTGCGATCCCCAACCTGCCGAGTCAACCGATGCTGTACACGATCTATGCCGCGCTCGCGGCCGGGGTGTTTGAAGAACTCGGCCGAGTCTGTGGGTTCGCCGTTCTGCAAGCGAGCGACCGGCGTCCCGATGGCGTTGGGCGCGCCCTCGGAGCGGGCATTGGACACGGAGGTATCGAAGCAATACTGCTTGTGGGAGTAGCGACAATTTCTCACCTTGTGATCTCGGTTAGCGTCATCAATGCGGGTACGAGCGAGGCTTTCCTCGCTGGCTTGCCCGACGCCCAGCGCGATATCGTGGCCCGCCAGTTCGAGTTGCTCATCAATACGCCTGCGCCGTTCTACCTGCTGAGTATCGGCGAGCGTACCATCGCCATTGCCTTGCACATCGCCCTCGCCGTGTTGGTCTGGATGGCATTCACTGGGAGGATTCGCCGCTGGTGGATCCTCGGAGCGATCCTCGCCCACGCTCTGGCAGACGCAGGGGCAGCTCTGTATCAAAGCGGAGCGGTGAGTGTTTTCGTGGCGCAGGGGTGGGCCTTGATCGTCACCATCATCCTCGCACTGGCGGTCAGGCGAATCTACGTGTCCGCCAAAGCGCCGCTCGCCCGCGGGGCCGCGCAGGCCTCGTGAGCGAGCGACGGGCGGGACATGAGCTCACGCGGGAATGTCGCGCACGCGGTAGGCGATGAGGCCGCCAGCACAGCACGCGATACCCACGCCGAGCTGGACGGCCAAGGGGAGCCAGTGGGTCGTCCCCCACGGGTCGGCCACGTGCCCGAGGACGGTCAGATCCTGCGCCCACGTCGGCATGTCGATGAGGCCCCCGAAGAGACGCACGAAGGAACTCCACGCGATGACCACCCACGCCAGGGACCGCCACCGGGGCGCAGCGCCCACCAGGAACACGGCGATGCCCGCCGCCGCCACGACCCCCGGTAGCTGGGTGAGCGTGGAGACGAGCGCGCGACCGGCAGCGTGGTCCTCACTCACCTGGGTGGCCATCGCGGCTGCCAGCGCTGCCCCAGACACGAGGAGCAAGACTACCCCGGCGCCGATGGCGTCGGCCACGGCCGCTAAGAGCGCGCGCGTGCGCGGGACGCCGCAGGCCAGCACCGCCTCGGACAGCCCCTTCTCCTCCGACGCGGCCAGGCCGAGCACCCGCTGGACGACCGCTGTGGCCACGAGAGCAACCATCACGACCGTGAACAACGTGGTGTACTGGACGACGGGCCGCATCTCGGGGGCCATCTTGTCGAATAAGGCGGCGCTCGCTGGGGTGTTGGCGATCAGGTCGGACAGCCTGCCCGACATCGTGCCGAAGAGGGCCGCTGTGAGCACCAGTGCGAAGGCCCAGGCCGCCAGGCGCCGTGCGCCCAGGCGCGCGGTCAGGCCCAGGGGGCCGCGCACGCGCCACCGCCTGGCGGACACGGAGCGGTCAGCCAGCACCGCCCCCAGCAGTTCGCGGCGGGAGTGGAGCAACGCCGCCAGCGCCACCAGTGCGACGGCGACGAGCGCGAAGACGGCGAGCGCCCACACGCGCTCCGCCCCGAAGGGCCCGGCCACGTCCCGCCAGGCCAGGGGGCTCAGCCACCGCAGCCACGCGGCCCCCGTCTCGTCGGCCAGAACGCGGACGGCGAAGGCCACCCCGAAGACCGTGAAACATAGCCCCCGTGCGGCCGAGGCGTCCCGCACCAACTGCGAGGCCACCAGGGCGACGCCCGCGAAAGCCCATCCCTGGGCGATGGCCACGCCGCCGAACACGAGCGCACCCCGCAGGGGCGTCTCGCCCACGACGGCGTCCACGCCCACCAGCGAGGCCGCCAGGCCCGCGCCCGTGAGCGCCATGGCACCCATCGCCCACGCGGTCGCCGAGGCGAAGGGCGCCCATCGGCCCGCGCCCGCCCCGAGGACGACCTCGACGTGCCCGTCCTGCTCGTCGCGCCGGGCCAGCGCGGTCGTGAGCATGATCGCCATGATCGCCACGAGCCACAGCAGGTACCCGCCGTCCTGCCAACTCGCGAACTCCCCCATGGAGCCGGCGGCGGGGAGGGGGCCGAAGAGCAGGCGCACGCCCGGCACGTCGCGCATCTGGGACAGGATCGCGGTGCGCTCCTCGAACGAGGGGTAGGTGCGCTGCAGGGCGATCGGGCGGCCCAGCAGGAACAGCCACAGCGGCACCATCCACGCGAGCGCCTGCCACCTGTAGCGGCGCGTCGCCAGCCCCAGGCACCGCCGGAATCCCGTGAACGCGCTCATGACCGCGCCCCCTGGTCCCCCGAGTAGTGGCTCATGAACAAGTCCTCCAGGCTGGCGGGCTCCACTTGGACGTCGTCCACGCCCAGCTCCGCGACCGCGCCTAGGATCCCGGGCACCAGGGAGGAGGGCACGCGGGTCTCCACGCGGGTGCCGGTGGGGCGGACAGGGGTGCCGAGCCCGGCCAGGGCCTCGACGAGGCGGGGGCGGCGCGCGTCTGACTCCCCGACGCCGATGCGGATGGCGGTCTCGGCCAGGGAGCGCAGATACGACAGGTCGCCGCTCTCCACGGTCCGCCCGTCCTTGATGATCGTCACGTGCGAGCACAGGTCCTGGACCTCCGCCAGGATGTGGCTGGACAGCAGGACGGTGGCACCCCCCTCGGCGGCCTCGCGGACCGTGTCCGTGAAGACGCGCTCCATGAGGGGGTCCAGGCCCGAGGTCGGCTCGTCGAGGATGAGCAGGTCCACGGGCGCGGACAGGGCGGCCACGAGCGCCACCTTCTGCGCATTGCCCTTGGAGTAGGTCCGCACTTTCTTGGTGGGGTCCAGATCGAAGCGCTCGGTGAGCTCCTCCTCGCGGGCGCGGTCGCGCGAGCCGCGCAGGCCCGCCAGGGTGTCGAGCACCTGCCCGCCCGTGAGGCTGGGCCACAGGCTCACCGAGCCGGGCACGTAGGCGAGGCGGCGGTTGATGGCGGAGGCCTCGCGGGCGGGGTCCATCCCCAGGACTTGGGCGCGGCCGCCGTCGGTGCGGTACATGCCCAGCAGCACGCGGATCGTCGTGGACTTCCCCGCGCCGTTGGGGCCCAGGAAGCCGTGGATCTGGCCCCTTCCGACCCCCAGGTCGAGGCCGTTCAAGGCCTTGACCCTCCCGAAACTCTTGATGAGGCCCTCGGCCTCGATGAGATCAGACAATGTTCTAGTCCTTTCCTGTTTTCTCTTCGAGCACGGGCCCGAACTCCGGGTCCGCCTGCAAGCGGCGGACCAGGTTGTCGATGACTCGCCTCTGGTCGGGCTCGGGGTAGCCGATCTTGGACAGCCGGGCCACCCGCTTCCACAGCAGGTGCCCGGGCCCGCCGCTGGGCAGGTCGCGCAGCATCGCGAGGGCGGTCGACCTGTTGCGCTCGAGGACGGCCCACTCGGCCTTCTCGAAATCCTCGATGACGCGCTCCCTCTCCTCGTCGCTGTAGGCGCCGGGGTAGCGGTTGCGGTCGAGCTTGGCGAACGCGGTGAACATGCGGACCAGCGCGCGGTGGTCCTCGTCGCTGAGCCCTTCGATGAACGGACCCAGCGAGGCCGGGATGAGGCCCGAGATCGCCAGCGCCAGGACCATGCGCTGGTCTGTGCGGATAATGGGCAGCGTGGCCGGGTCCTCGACGAGGCCCTCGAGGTGATCGTAGAAGCGCTCCAGGACAATGGGCAGGGGCGAGAGCGCTTCGCCGGAGCGCACCCTGGCCACGAGCTCGTCGATGCGGGTCCGCTGGTGGTGCAGGACCTCGATGCGGGCGTCGATCTGCGCCCGCGTGGCGAGCAGGTCCGCCTCGATGGCGCTGCGGCCCTGGGCGGGCTCGTCGGGCAGCATCTGGGCGATCTTCGCCAGGGGGATCCCGGACTCGGCCAGCCACCGTATGCGCAGCAGGCGCGCCAGGTGCTCGATGCCGTAGTCGCGGCGCCCCGCGACGAGTGGGGGCACGGGCAGCAGCCCCAAACGGTGGTAGTAGCGCACCGTCCGCGTCGTGGTCCCCGCCAGGTCGGCCATCACTTTCACTCTCATGGGTACTATCGAACACTGTGACGCTACGTCGCTGTCAAGGGCGCGAGAGTCGCGGGCCATCGGTCGCGGACTCGGCGCACTCGCGATCCTCCCTGATCGACGCCGATCGTTCACGGAACGCTCGCGTGAGTCTCTAGCATGGCGTCATGAGAACCTTGATCGTCGGCGCTGGGATTTCGGGACTCGCGTGCGCGGATGCGCTGGCCGGGTGGGGCCAGGACGTCGAGGTCTACGAGGCGAGCGGGCGCGCGGGCGGACGCATGGAGACCGCAACGGTCGCCGATTGTCGGGTCGAGGTCGGCGCTAACTTTCTGTCCTCCACCTACCGTGTCATCCCGCGCATGGCCGAGCGCCTCGGCGTCGCGCTCCGCCCGATTCGTGCGCGCGCAGGAATCATCGTCGACTCGCAGGCTGTGACCTACGTCCCCAACGGATTCGCGATGGTGCAAGCGGGCGGGATGGGCTGGCGCGAAGCCGCCCAGGCGGGCTGGCAGCTGGCCCGCCAGTTTCCGCGCCTGGCGAAGGCCAATCCGGCTGACCTGGCCCAGTGGGCCGACATTGACGTGCCCGCCGATGCGTGGTGCTCCAGGCGCTTTGGGCGGGCCTTCACGGACGCTGTCATCGGCTCGTCGTTTCGGGGATACTACTTTCAGGACCTTGCGCAGACGTCGGCGTCGGCGGCGCTGGCCATGGTGTCCTACGGCTCGTGCCCCTTCACGACGCTCACCGCAGATCCCGGGCTCGAGGCGATACCTCGGGCGTTGGCCGCGGGACTGTTGATCCAGTACGAGGCTCCCGTCGTGCGGGTCGAACGCGACAGGACCGGCGGCGCGTTGGTCCTCGCCAACGGGACGGTGGTTGAGGGGGACCGGATCGTCTTGGCCGTTCCCGCACCCGTGGCCGCTTCGCTCGTTGCGGATCCGTCTCCGCTCGAAGCCCAGTTGCTGTCGACCCCCTATAGCTCGGGGCTCCTAGTCGTCCTCGCGTGCCGTCGTCGCCTGAGCGAACGCGAGTTGGGCGGTGCATACGGTTTGCTGGCGTCGCCGAGCCAGGCTGGTCCCATCGCCGCGTTGTGTGTGGCGAGCCGCGCGGGGCATGCGGCGCCGGGCGCGGATGCCGTGACCGTCATGTTTGATGGGGAGGCTGCGCAGTGCTCGATGGTCACGGGGGAGTCCGACACTGAGCTGATCGCGCGCGCTGTTGCGGCGCTGTGCGAGTTCGCGCCGACTGTCGCTGAGGCCGTCGATTGGCATGCAAACAGCGTTGTGAGGATTCCGGCGGCGATGCCGACCTGCAGGGTTGGGCGAGCCAGTTTGGTTCGACGCTATTGCGCCGAGCGTAGGGGGCCGGTGATTCTGGCGGGCGACTACCTGGCCTTCCCGTGGTCGGACTCGGCGGCCTTGACAGGCCTGTGGGCGGCGAACTGCGTGCGAGCGTCGGGTGAGTGCGACTGAGAGACGTGCGGTCGCCGCGGTGCTGAGGCTGCATGGGTCTTTGCGTTTTAGCAGGAACTGACGGCTGACCGCAGTCCGTGCTGCCGTCGACTGCAACGGGTGCAGGTGCCGTGGCGGAATGAGGGCGGCTATTTTCGTGACGTCTGGAGGATCATAGTGTCGCACATTTTGTGTGTGAAGAATCCGGCTTCAACGTGTGTGACGATATTACCGACGATAAGCGTCGGATAATTTGCGATGTTTGTCGACTGAATTTCCCTTTTGGGTCTGAATGAAAATATGTCAGACAATTTATGTGATTAGAGCGTAAGTGTGTTGAGGTGGAATCGGCGTGTAATTTGTTAGACCTTTTTGTGTCGGATGACTAGCTCTTTATGGAGTAATGAACATCTCAGTGCAAGCTGACAAATGGACCAAGATCGTCCACAATAAACGCGCCATTAGTGCCATCCGCGTCACTGCTGGCATAGGTTGCTTTTGGACGCGTAAGGTCCGGAATTGCGGGATAATAATCTGGGCCCAAGGTCGGGATTGACCATCTTATAAACAT
>ERZ1699261.411-NODE-411-length-11811-cov-5.061794_pt1 | contig 11811 bp, 9 predicted proteins | sample MGYA00581524_ERZ1699261 | MGnify/ENA primary metagenome ERZ1699261 (study PRJEB42319, sample SAMD00040338) | human oral metagenome | material: saliva | host: Homo sapiens | study: EMG produced TPA metagenomics assembly of PRJDB4115 data set (Metgenomic analysis of... | reverse complement strand
ACATGTTAGACAACCTCCAGGAAGACTATGTGCGTACCCTACGCGCCCAGGGACTACCTGAACGGGTAGTGATTGGCCGCCACGTCATGCGCAACATTGCCCTGCCCATCATTACCTTCTTCGCCCTGGACTTTGGGTCTATGTTGGGTGGTGCGGTAATCACCGAACGCGTATTTTCCATGCAGGGACTAGGAGCCTTACTAATGGATGCTGTGGGCACCACAGATATCCCGGTCATCATGGGAGTTACCCTAGTAGCAGCGGCATTCGTGGTGGTCGCGAACTTAATTGCCGACGCCGTCGCTACTTTAGTTGATCCGCGCATCTAAACCTGGAACTTACTTTCACAACCGACGTGCAGCTAACAGCTACCGTCTACTTTCCACAACACACAGATTTCTCGCCTGAGCGAGTAGAACCTAGTAGAAACAACTACAGGTTTAAGCACCATAAGAAAGGACTCGAAATGTCCCAGAACCTATCGGCTCCGGCTTGGGTTAAAACCAATATTTCTCGTCGTGGTCTGCTAAGCGCATCCGGTATGGGCGCTATGGGTTTGGTGCTAGCCGCATGTGGCGCCAACTCTTCGGACAAGGTGGGGGCGGCGGCGTCGGCCACCGCTAAGAAGGGCGGCACCCTGACGGTACTCAGCTCCTCCACCGACATTAACTGGGACCCGGCCAAGAGCCAGTCCCTGCCCATCACCTCCCTGCCGCTGGTACACCGCCGCCTAGTGGGCCTGCGCCTGGTTGAGGGTAAGCCGGTTGAACTGGTTGGTGACCTAGCCAACGACACCGGTAAGGTCTCTGAAGATGGCCTGACCTGGACCTTCACCATTAAGAAGGGCCTGAAGATGCAAAATGGCCAGGAGATCACCACCAAGCTGATCAAGTACGGCATTGAGCGCTCCTTCGCTCCCTCGCTTTCCGGTGGCCTGGGCTACCACAAGACCCTGCTGGAGGGTGGTAAGAACTACCAGGGCCCCTACAATGGCAAGCACCTGGACTCGATCGGCACCCCCGACGACTACACCATTACCTTCAAGCTGGTGCGCCCCTACGGTGACTGGCCGTGGGTAGTGTCCACCCCCACCTTCTCGCCCGTGCCCACCGGTGACGACCCGTCCACCTACACTCGTAAGCCGGTAGCTTCCGGCCCCTACCAGGTGGCGGACTACAAGCAGGGCGTCTCGGTGACCCTGGAGCGCAACCCCAAGTGGGAGGCCAAGAGTGATCCGCTGCGTAGCGCCCTGCCCGACAAGGTGGTGTTCAAGCTGGGTCAGGATGAATCGGTAGCTAACAAGTCCATCATTGCTGACGCCGGTGAGGCTGCCACCTCCATGAGCTCCTCGCGCGTGGCCGCCGCCCAGCTAGCGGAAATCACCGCCAACCCCAAGGCTAAGGCCCGCCTGGCTACCTCCAGTGCCGGCCCGCTGCTGTACCTGGCCATCAACACTGAGCGCGTAAAGGACCTGGCTGTGCGTCAGGCCATCAACTACGCGGTCAACAAGGACGCCGTGGTGCAGGCTCTGGGTGGTCAGCTAGGTGGTCTCAAGGCCACCACCTACATCACCCCCGGCATTGAGGGACGTAAGGAATACGACCTGTACCCCTACAACGTGAACAAGGCCAAGCAGCTGATCGCCGGCAAGAACGTGCCCGAGCTGGTGCTGCTCACCCCCAACGGCCAGGCCCAGGTGGCCGTGGCTGAGGCGGTGCAGCAGTCGCTAACCAAGGCCGGTTTCAAGGTGCGCATTGACCCGGTTGAGACCGACACTGCCAGTGAGCGCTCCACTAACTCTGACGGTTCCTCCTACGACCTGACGCTAATGTCTTGGAACCCGGACTACCCCAGCCCGGCCGCTAACCTGCAGCCGCTGTTTGCCTCCAGCGAGATCGGTAACGGTGGCATTAACGCCTCGCGCTTTAAGGATGACGCCGTCGACAAGGCTATTGACGCGGCCTCAGCTGAGCTGGACCCGGCCAAGGCCAAGGTTGCCTGGGCCGCCGTCGACAAGCAGATTGCCCAGCACGCCCCCGCAGTGCCGTTGGCCTACCGCCGCAACTCCTTCCTGCGCGGCTCGAAGGTTACCGGCTTCTACGTGGAGCCTTACCCGGCATACCCGAACTACCTGGTACTAGGGGTCGAATAGAGATGAGCATCGAAAGTAGTTCCCAGCGCCCTAGTGGCGCGGGCGCAGACGCCGAGCTGCTGCCCGGCGGCGAGGCTGGCGGCCAGGCTGCTGACGCTCAGGGGGCGGTTGTAGACACTGTCTACGACGGCGTTCAGGAGGCTACCACTCAGGTGGACGCTGCCGGCTTTGAAAAGCCTGCGCCTGGAGCGGTGTTTTGCCTGCGCGAATTTGGCGTAACCTTCCCCGCCCAAGGCGGCGAGGACGTCGTCGCCAGCCAGCAGATCAACCTGGACCTAATTAAGGGCCAAGTGTTGGCGCTGGTGGGTGAGTCTGGCTCGGGCAAATCCGTGACCGCCATGGGGGCGTTGGGACTACTTTCTGCTAACGCGTTAGTTAGTGGCAGTGCCGTACTGGATTGCTGCCACCAAAACCAGGAACTGGTGGGTGCGGCGCGCGAAATTTTGGATCAGGTGCGCGGCGAACACGTGGGCGTAATCTTCCAAGAACCCACCACCGCCCTGGACCCGCTGTTTACCATTGGCGATCAGATCGCCGAAGCCATCGCCATCCACGGCGAGGGCAAACGCAAGCGCACCACTTTGCGTCAGCGTCGCGCTGTGCGCACCCAGGTGCTTAACGCCCTTAGCCGCGCTGGGCTGGGCGGGGATCAGCGTGAAACTGAGCGTATCGCTGACTCCTACCCGCACCAGCTTTCTGGTGGCCAGTTGCAGCGCGCCTGCATTGCCCTGGCCACCGCCAATAACCCCAGCGTGCTGATCGCTGATGAGCCCACCACCGCCCTGGACGTAACTGTGCAGGCCGAGATTTTGGATCTGCTGCGCCAACTGGCCAGCGAAGGCGTGGCGGTACTGCTAATCACCCACGACATGGGGGTGGTGGCCGATGTGGCCGACACGGTGGCAGTGATGCGTCACGGGCGAATCATTGAGCGTGGCGATGTGCGCACTATTTTTGCCTCTCCCAGTCACGACTACACCCGTCAGTTGTTGGCTGCGGTGCCGCGTCTAAATAGCTTGCGTGGCGGCGTGGGTAGCGGCGCTGGTGCTGGCGTGGGCGTCGCGGCTGTGTCTGGCGACGGCCTCGCTAAGGTGGCCACAGTTAACAGCGACGGCGCCGCTAGTGAGGGTGATGGCGTTGCCTCCCGTGCGGGGGATAGCGGCCAGCCGCTAGTGCGAATTGAAAATCTAGACGTTGTCTACCGCAATGGGCGTCGCCAGGTGCACGCGGTGCGTGGGGTTAGCTTCGATATTGCGCGCGGCCAAGTTCTAGGCCTGGTGGGTGAATCCGGCTCAGGTAAATCCACCATTGCCGGCACACTCACCGGACTGGTACCTATCCACTCCGGCTCAGTACAGGTAGATGGCCTGGAAGTAGCTGGGGCCAGCGGGCGCAAGCTGCGGGGAGTGCGCAGTCAAACTGGCATCGTGTTCCAAAACCCGGCCTCCTCACTAAATCCACGCCGCTCAGTTGGGGCCTCCATTGGCCAGCCATTACAGCTACACACTGATTTGACTAATGCTCAGCGGCGCCAGCGGGTGAATGAGCTGCTTGAGGCAGTGCGCCTACCGGCGTCGATGGCTCAGCGCTACCCCCACGAAATGAGTGGTGGACAGCGTCAACGAGTGGCTATTGCGCGTGCCCTGGCGCTGCAGCCGCAGCTACTGATCGCCGATGAACCCACTAGTGCCCTGGACGTATCAGTGCAGGCCGTAGTGCTGGAGCTGCTAGCTAACTTGCAGCACGAACTGGGCTTTGCCTGCCTGTTTGTTTCCCACGACCTAGCCGTGGTGGAGCAGGTAGCCTCCCAGGTAGTGGTGTTGCGTCAAGGCCAGGTGGTTGAAGCTGGCAAAACTACCCAGGTGCTCTCTGCCCCCAGTGATCCTTATACCCAAGCACTGGTTGCTGCTGTACCAGTTCCTGACCCAATTATTCAGGCTCAGCGCCGCGCTAAGCGCGCGACTGCTTTACGAGCCGCCTAAACCCTAGCCACAACAGGTCTGCCACCGTAACATTAATTTAGTGGGCAGCGCCACGTTCTTGCGCTGTATGGCTGTTGGGTCAGGTCAAGTTGACCTTTGGGATAAGGAGAATGGGATGCCGATTAGTGCCCATAAACGTTTTGGTTCTGAACTTGCACCTGGACCGGGGCGATACCGACTGGTTGCTAGCGGCGCCTGCCCTTACTGCCGTCGCGTGCTAATTGCCCGTCGACTACTAGGCCTAACCAACGCTCTGCGTGTGGCCTGGAGCTATGGTCGTGGCGAGGACGGCTACTGGCAGCTAACTGATGGCTCTGGCCTACCCGGCGAGGACCCGGTACTGCACGCCACCTCAGTGGCTGAGGTTTACGCCAACACCCCCGGCTACACCCCGCCGCCCACCATCCCCGCCCTGGTTGAACTGGCCAGCGGGGAAGTGGTTATGGACTCCTCTGCTGACCTGCTCTTTGACCTGGCTACGGCCTGGAAGCCGTTCCAGATTGCCAGTGCTCCCGATCTCTACCCTGAGCCCTACCACCTGGCCATTGACGCCTGGCAGCGCTGGCTAGATGAGCATGTGGCCGCCCCCCAGGGCAAGATTATTCACGCTGACGGCGACGCTGAACTAGTTGACGCCGGGGTGCTGACCCTGTTTACCGCTTTTGACGTGATTGACACTCTGCTGGCGCGCGCCACCGGCATGGAGGCTGCCCGCGAGGACGTCATGACCTTCTCTGAGATGCCCTACCTGGCTGCTGTGACCGCCGTGGGCCAGTACCTGTGCGGCAATAAGCCCACCGCTGCTGACATCTTGCTGTTCACCCAGATCCAGTCCTACGAATACTCCACCCGTGAGGAGCTGGGCTCGCCTTCAATCAGCTTCTGGCCGGCGCTGGCCCGTTGGTTCCGCGCCCTGGAGAACACCCGCTACTGGGTGGGTAGCGAGGAGCGCGCCGCCCTGGGCCTGTAAGCCGCCTTAGCCCTGTAAGCCGCCCGGGCCTGTAAAAGTGTGCTGTGGCGGCGTGGGGTAGTGCGCTAGTTACGCCAGGCGTTAGGCTTAAAGCCAGCCAAAGTAAATTTGAAAGGCAAATATGAGCGTCGAACTGATCGAGCAGTCTTCCCCCGAGCTAGTAGCTGCCATGGAGCGCCTAATCCCGCAGCTGAGCCGCAGCGCCAAGCCCCTCACCGCCCAGCAGACCCAGGCCCTGGTAGACCAGGACAGTGTCTACCTGTTCGTTTTCCGCACGGACAAGCCCGTCATCGCTGCCGACGGCAACGAGTTTGAGGCAGGCACCATCCTAGGTATGCTCTCCCTGGCCACCTTCGCTATCCCCACCGGCGTGCGCGCCTGGGTTGAGGATGTGGTGGTCGACGCCGGCACGCGCGGTATGGGTGCAGGCCAGCAGCTGGTTGAGGCCGCCGTGGCGCACGCCCAGAAGATCGGCGCGCGCACTGTTGACCTAACCAGCCGTCCTAGCCGTGAAGCTGCCAACCGTCTCTACCGACGCTGCGGCTTCGAGCTGCGCGAAACCAACGTTTACCGCTACGCCAGCAACTGATCGATATAGGCTGCCACGCTAGGCACGCTGTGACCACCGGCCGCTTCGCGCAGGCCGTCCACAGAGTTTTCCATGGCGGCAGCCGTATCGGCGCTAGCTAGTAGCTGTAAGTCATTCCAAGAATCACCCACCGCCGCAGTGCGGGCCACCGGCCTGCCTGCGGCGGCCAGGTATTGCACCAGCCACTGCAAAGCAGTGGCTTTAGTGACCCCATGTGGGACCACATCAAGGTAGTTGGTGGAACGCGGGGCATCTAGCTGCCCCGCGAACTCCTGGCTGATTTGGGCAGACAGGGCGTCGGCAGTGTGCGGGTTGGGAATATAAACCGGCACTGAGGAAACCTCTAAGCCTCGCTCCAACACCTCATCCAGGCTGGACCACACAAAACCGTTTTCGGGCCGGTCAGTGCTGAATTTAGCCAGGTGACCGGTGGCGTCGTGAACAATGTAGTCTGCCTGCGGCGTGGTGCAGTAGAAGCTACAATCTTCACGTTCTAACAGGGGCCGCAGCACCGCCTCCAGCTGAGCTGGCGTAATAGTGCGGTTATAGAGCACGTTAGCCTCGCCGTCGGCAACCACGCAGCCAGAAGCGCAAATGGTGTAGTCATAAACCAGCTGCTGTATCCCCAGCGGGCGCGAAACCAGGCTCAAACTGCGCCCACTGGCGGGCACCAACACGTTGCCAGCAGCCCGCCAACGCGCACAGGCCGTAGCGTTTTGCTCCCCCACAGTGTTAGGGGCGCTAAATAAAGTGCCATCCAAATCAGTAGCCAGTAACTGCACCAAAACCTCCAAAACTTTAAACAAAACGCGGCTGAACCTGCCCGGTCTGGGCGGGCTCAGCCGCTTAGCAGCCGGCCTGGGCTAAGGCCCTGGCTGGTGCTTACTCCTTGGGGACGTTGCGCTCTAGCTCGGATAGCCAAGCCGCCCCGGAAGCATCAGAAGGCATACGCCAGTCGCCGCGCGGCGAGAGAGTACCGCCAGCTACCACCTTGGGTCCGTTAGGCAGGGTGGAGCGCTTGAACTGGTTAGCGAAGAAACGCTTAATGAACAGCTCCAGCCACTTGCGAATCTCGGGCAGCTGGTAAGCCACCTGCTCATTTTCGGGAATCCCCACTGGCCAGTGGCCTGTGGAGGCGTCATGCCAGGCCTTCTCAGCCAGGAACGCAATGCGGCTGGGGCGCGCCCCACGTCGCAGCACCTGGAACAGGGTGAAGTCCTGTAGCGGGTAGGGGCCAATCTTAGCCTGGGTGGACTGGATCGGCTCACCATCCTTGCTGGGAACCAGTTCAGGGCTGATCTCAGTGTCTAGCACTGAAAGCAAAGTGGCACCCACGGCGTCGTCGAAAATCTTTTCCGCCACCACCCAGCGAATCAGGTGCTGAATCAGGGTCTTGGGGATGCCCGCGTTGACGCCATAGTGGGCCATCTGGTCGCCCACGCCGAAAGTGCACCAACCCAGCGCTAATTCGCTTAGGTCACCGGTGCCAAGCACAATCCCGCCGCGCTCATTGGCAATACGGAACAGGAAGTCAGTGCGCAGGCCGGCCTGGACGTTTTCGAAGGTGACGTCGTAGACCTCCTCGCCGCGCCCGAAGGGGTGACCCATGTCTTTAAGCATTTGCGTGGCCACGGGGCGAATGTCGATTTCTTCAAAGGTGCAGCCCAGGCGGGTGGCTAGGTCGATAGCGTTGCGCTTGGTGCCGGCGGTGGTGGCAAAACCGGGCATGGTGATGGCGATTATGTCGCTGCGCGGGCGGCCCAGGCGGTCCATGGCGCGCGCGGCCACAATCAATGCGTGGGTGGAGTCCAGGCCGCCAGAAACCCCGATCACTAGCTTGGGGTTGCCGATAGCGCGCAGGCGCTGCTCCAGTCCGGCCACCTGGATCGAGTAGGCCTCGTAGCAGTCCTGTGCTAGGCGTGCCGGGTCGTCTGGCACGAACGGGAAGCGATCTAGTGGGCGGCGCAAACCAATGTCGGCGCGGGTGGGCACTAGCGGCACCGAAATGGTGCGGTAGTCGCTGGCAGTACCCTGCTGCTCAACGCGGTTGTCGTCAAAGCTGCCCTGGCGTAGTCGCTCTGAGGCCAGGGTGCGGATATCGACGTCGGCCACCGCCATACGCGGGCCCTGCGGGAAACGCTCAGTTTCAGCCAGTTTCTCACCCAGCTCATAGATCATGGTTTGCCCATCCCACGACAGGTCCGTGGAGGACTCGCCCTCACCGGCGGCGGCGTACACGTAGGCGGCGTTGCAGCGCAGCGAAGCCGAGCGGGCCAGCAGCTCACGGTCGTCTGCGCGGCCCACAGTAATGGGCGAGCCCGACAGGTTCACCAGTACATTGGCGCCCGCCAGGGCGGCTTGGGCGGAGGGCGCCACCGGCACCCACAGGTCCTCACACACCTCCATGTGCAACACCATGCCCGGGATGTGGGGGAAGTCTAGGAGCAGCTTGTTGCCAAAAGGCACGACGGCGGAGGCCGTGGTGCCTGCGGGGCTGGCTGCAGAAGCTGCGGAAGCTGCGGGGTTGGCTGTAGGCGTGGCCGGGGTGGATGCGGAGGCGGCGACGGCGTCGTGCTGGGAGGCTGCTGCGGCGTCGTCCTGGGCGGGGCCGTCACCCACCCCGGGCAGGGTGATAGAGGTGGCGCTGGCATTAGCGCCCGAGGCGAAGTGGCGCTTTTCGTAAAACTCGCGGTAGTTGGGCAGGAAAGTCTTGGGGGCGACGGCGTAAACGCGACCACCCTGGATGGCTAGCGCGCAGTTGTATAGGCGGTTGCCCTGGCGTAGCGGGGCACCCACCACTGCCATGACGGTTAACTCGGCGCTGGCCTGACGCACCGACTCAATCGCGGCCAGGGTCTGCTCCAGCAGCACTTCCTGCAGGAAAAGGTCATCGATGGCGTAACCGGTGAGGTTGAGTTCCGGGAACACGGCCACAGCCACGCCCTGAGCCTGAGCTTCCTGGAGCAAATCGATAGTGGTTTGCGCATTCTTAGCTGGATTAGCGGGCGCTACGGGGGCGGTTACGGCCGCGATACGGGCAAAGCCTTGATCATAAACTGAGCGGAACTCCATATGCGTATTGTGTCACGGCCAAGGGGAGTGGGTTAAGTAGTGAGTGGAGCGGGTTAAGTGACGCTGGGGCGGTAAAACTACAAAAACTGCGCCACCAGGTGGTGACGCAGTTTTGAGTGCAGTTCTGCGCAGTGGGCGGGCCGGCTAAGCCGGCTGGGGAGCCAAGGCCCGCCCTGCGCTAGCTGTGAGCGCCCGCAACCGGGCTAGCCGCAACGGCGTCGTCGGCAGATACCGAAGCGGCAGGCGCAGCGTCACCAGCAGACGCAACCTCACCAACGGCGCCATCCTTAGATGCGGCGGCCTCCTCTTCTTCCAGCAGCTGCAAGGCGGCCTTAATGCCCAGCTCCTTCTTGCGGAAGAGCGCGCCCAACACGGCGGCCATTAGCATGGTGGGCACCAAATAGGCGAAGATCGGAATCAAAGCGTCGGCGTAAGATTCCACCACCACGTTACGCAACGGCGTCGGCAATGTCTTAACAATGGCGGGGGTGAGGCCAGAAGTACCCTTGCCGCCACCAACGTTAGAGAAAGCCGCCATCTGCTTAAGCGTGGCCGGGTCAGCGTTAGCCAGCAAGGCGCGCATCTTCTCGCTCAGGTTGTCCTTCAGGCCACTGGAGAAGGCAGTACCCATCGCGGCCACGCCCAAAGACAAGCCAATCTCGCGGAAGAAGTTATTACCGCTGGTGGCAGTGCCAATGTGACGCGGGTTGACGTCATTTTGCACCAGGGTGGTGATTAGCTGGAAGAAGAAGCCGATGCCAGCACCTATAACCGTGGCATACAGGGTGATAAGCCAAACCGGACTGTGAACATCCAGCTGGGACATCCCCAAAGTGCCAGCTGCCGCAACGATCGGGCCAATGATCAGGTAGATCTTGTAATGGCCGGTGCGGCTCATGGCTATGCCAGAAAAAATACCGGTAGCCAACATGCCCAGCGTCATCGGCACCAGCAAAAGCCCCGAAACCGTGGCCGAATATCCATAACCCATTTGCAGGTAAGTAGGCAGGTACAAGGTGGCGCCAAACATGGCCCCCATGTACAGCATGGACATCAGCGTGGCCAGGACGAAGGTGCGGTTAGTCATCACCTCATAGGGCAAAATCGGCTCAACCGCGCGTCGCTCTGCGAACACAAAAGCCACCAGGCAGACCAAGCCCGCCGCACCCATACCAATAATCACCGGGCTAGACCAGGCGTACTCGCTGCCGCCCCACGTGGCCACCAAAACGATCGCCACCGCCGCAACATCCATAAGCACTAAACCTAGCCAGTCAATGGGGGCGGTCAGCTTGTGCTTAGGTAGCTTCAGGGTTAGCGCCATGGCGGTGAAAGCAATTACGCCCAGGGGTAGGTTGATCCAGAAAGTCCAACGCCAAGACACAGAGTCAGTCAGCCAGCCACCAATGATCGGACCCAGTACCGAAGCGATACCGAACATGGCGCCAATCGGGGCGCCGTAGCTGCCACGGTAACGCGGCGGGATCAGGTCAGCCATAACCGCCTGCGCGGAAATCATCAGGCCACCAGCACCCACGCCCTGTAGGGCGCGGAAAATAATAAGCTGGGTCATGTCGGTAGAAAAACCACACAGGGTAGAGCCCAGCAGGAAGGTGCCGATAGCCACCAAGAACAGGTTCTTGCGGCCCACCAGGTCACCTAGCTTGCCGTAAAGCGGCATAACAACCGTGATGGCCAGGGTGTAGGCGGTGATAATCCACGACATGTGCTCGGCGCCGCCCAGTTCACCCACGATTGTGGGTAGGGCTGTGCCTACGATGGTCTGGTCCATGGCTGACAAGAACATCACCAGCAGCAAAGCCACATACACCGCCCAGAAACGGCGGTCTGGCTTAAAGCTGGTTTGTGTTACTGTGCCTGTTTGTGCGGGCGTGGCAGCCTGGGCTGAGGTTGATGCGGGCGTGGCGGCTGGTGCGAGCGCGCTTGCGTGCTTTTGTGTGCTCATTTTCCTTCCTTCTCCTGCTTCTTGCGTTTGGCTTGGTTAATCTTTTTAGGTTCGACGGCAGGGCTCGGCTTGGCTACTGGGGGGAGGTCAGTCCCTGAGCCAACAAGGGAGACCATCAAAGCCAAGGTGTGATCAATGGCCTCTTCTAAAGTGGCAGAGCTGAAAGCGTCGTTATCTAGCCACTCATCGAAAGCTGCGCGCTCAATGGCCAGCATCAGGTAGACCGCCATTCGTAGTCGAGAGTCATCTTCGCTGAGCTGGGTGCGCTGAGCTAAGGCTGGGCGCAGTGACTCAAAAGAGTTGCGAATTGCTGCGTCGATGCGGTTGTGAACTTCCGGGTCGGTTGCGGCAATTTCGCGCTGTAACAAAAATTCTGCCCGGTCGCCGTCAAGGTGCCTGGCACGCTCAAGCAGCAGTTCACGCAGATCTGCTAGGAAATTTTCGCTATTGGTAGCGATATGAGCGAAGGCTTTAGCGTCGAGCGTGGGCCAGACTTTAATTAGATCGAATTTGGTGGGGAAATAATTAAAAACGGTCCGACGTGAGACCCCGGCGCGCTCAGCTACGGCGTCGTAAGTCATGGCCTCATAGCCACGCTCGCGAACCAACTCGGCGGCAGCCTGGCGAATCGCCCTATAGCGACGCCGTTTGTGAGGCGGCATTTCAGTGTCCAACACTACCGGACAGTGAAGTTGTTTCACAGAATGTTTCACGGGAAACAATTTTGCACCCAATGCATATTTGCATCAAGTGCAAAAAAGGTGTTAACAAACACAACGGGCGCCCGCTGCATTAGCGAACGCCCGTAAGGGCCCAAAAGGGGGATTCAGGATGATGATAGGGAAACGAACAAGACCCCCACAAACGGGGACGCGATCGCAGCACCCGTTGTCGGCTAGCCACTCCCAGGTCTCACGGTAGATCTCATCCGCCCTAAGCTGGGTGCCATCCCTCTGTTGGGCAGCCAGGTAAGCGCTGGGCTCGGGTTTGGTGCCTGCGCGGACGCGGCGTCCGCCCCGGTTCGTGCCATCACGAGCCATGCTTTTTCCCGGGTGTTGTGGTCCAATAGAAGTATGGAAC
>ERZ1699261.409-NODE-409-length-11848-cov-4.043938_pt1 | contig 11848 bp, 7 predicted proteins | sample MGYA00581524_ERZ1699261 | MGnify/ENA primary metagenome ERZ1699261 (study PRJEB42319, sample SAMD00040338) | human oral metagenome | material: saliva | host: Homo sapiens | study: EMG produced TPA metagenomics assembly of PRJDB4115 data set (Metgenomic analysis of... | reverse complement strand
CCTCAGTGCAGTATTCAACTGTGTCCTCCCTGGCCTCAGGCACTAATTTGTGGCTACTGGGGCTAGGGGGTGCGCGCCATTCCGAAATTGATGGCACCCTATCTTTGCCGCTGCTGGGGCTGACTATTTACAACCTCTGGCTGGCGCGTAGCTTTATTAGGCGCGCCCAGCTGTTTAACGTTTCAGCCATTGTGGTAACTGCCTGCACTAGTGCGGGGGCAGCTTTTGTGGGTTCATTTACCGCCCCCTCATCAAGCAGTTTTTTCCCGGCGGTGCTTTTTAGTGCGCTTTTGGCGGCGGTTGTGGCCGCAGTTGAACTGGGACGCGCCGGCCATTTAGACGACACCCGTTTAGGTAAGGCCTGGGCTAGGCGGCCCCTGTGGCTGGGCCTGGGGTTGCGCCTGGCTGGATTTGAGCTGCTGACTTTAGCGACGGCGGCGCTAGTGGTTTTAGCGTTGGCGCTAGTGACCGGTTTTTCACGTATCTCTACCCTGCATGACTCTCTGGTGGGGGCGGGTACTGTGGCCACTGTTTCGCTACTTACCTTGCAGATCCTGTGGTTGCCTACCGCCGCCATCTGGGCGCTTAGCTGGCTGGCAGGCCCCGGTTTTGCCCTGGGTCAAGGCAGCTTGTTTAGCCCGGGGGTGGTGCGCGCCGGTAGCGTACCGGCCCTGCCAATGCTGGGGGCGCTACCTAAAACTGCTTTTGGCTCAGCCTGGATCATTATCGTGGTTCTAATACTGGGGCTGACCCTGGTGACCTGGCTGGCTATAGGGCGCAAAGTGGCCGCCAACAGTAAGCTAATTAGCCTGCGTGCCACCCTGGCGCTGGGGGCAACCGCGATTATTACTAGTTCACTGGTGATTTTGCTGCTTTGCCTGGCCGCTAGTGGCTCTGTGGGGCCGGGGCGCATGAGCGTAGCTGGCCCCAGAACCCTGGCGGTGGTGGGTGCTTTAGCCGCCCAACTATTTGCCGCAACCCTGCTGGGGCTGGTGTTGCCCCATCCGCGTGTGCGGCTAGGTGCAAGTCAAACCAAACACAAGATTGAGGTAGTTTCCATGAGCGCATCTAAAGCTGCTGCCCGCAGCGGCAATGAACCCAAGCGCCTGGTGGTGCTGGCTTCGGGCTCAGGCTCAAACCTGCTAGCTATCCTAAAAGCCTGCCAAGACCCCACCTATGGGGCCAAGGTGGTGGCAGTGGGCGCCGACAAAACCTGTAAAGCACTCGATTACGCCGCCCAGTACAAGGTGCCCAGCTTTGTGGTGCCGCTAAAGGACTACCCCAGCCGCGCCAGTTGGGACCAGGCCCTCACCGACGCCGTCGCCAAATACCAGCCCGACCTGGTGGTTTGCGCGGGCTTTATGAAGCTGGTGGGGGAGAGCTTCCTAGCTGAATTTGGAGGCAAAACCATTAACACCCACCCGGCTTTGCTACCCAAGTACCCTGGCGCCCATGCAGTACGCGACGCTTTGGCTGACGGCGCCACGGTTTCGGGAGCCACCTTGTTCTGGGTGGATGCGGGCGTGGACACCGGCAAGATCATCGCCCAGGTGCAGGTGCCGGTTAAACCCGGTGACACCCACGAGAGCCTAACTGAGCGTATTAAGGCCGCCGAAACTCCCCAGCTTGTAGCTGAGCTGGGCAAACTAGTGCGCAGCTAGATTTTGGCGTTAGCGCGGCTAAATATTGTGCGCGCACTAACTTAAAGCAACCCCAACTCTACAGTAAACTGGGGTTGTTATCGCTGTAACTGGCGTGGGTGGGTCACCACCGGGGAGCGGCGAGCCCTTGAAACTTAAGTTTTAAGGGGTAAACCATGGCGCCGCCCGCCTGGGTGCCTAGGCAGTTATTTTCCAGTTTCAAGGAGTCAAATTGACTGCAATCCCCACTGCTCACGTGCCCACGGAAGGTCTAGTAAACCCTGACCAGGTGCCGGTTAAGCGCGCCCTGCTGAGCGTTTACGACAAGACCAACCTGGTGGAGCTAGCCACCCAGCTACACGCCAACGGGGTTGAGCTAATTTCTACCGGTTCCACCGCCGCCACTATTGCCGCCGCCGGCATTCCGGTCACCCCGGTGGAGCAGGTTACCGGCTTCCCCGAGTGCCTAGAAGGCCGCGTTAAGACCCTGCACCCCAAGATTCACGCCGGTATTTTGGCTGACCGCCGCAAGGACGCTCACCTGGCCCAGTTGCGTGAACTGCAGGTAGCTCCCATTGACCTGGTGGTGGTTAACCTTTACCCCTTCACTGACACGGTTGCCTCTGGCGCTGACTTTGACGCCTGCGTTGAGCAGATCGACATTGGCGGCCCCTCCATGGTGCGCGCTGCCGCCAAAAACCACCCGGCAGTAGCGGTAGTGGTAGACCCGGCCCGTTACCCTGAGGTAGCCCAGGCTGTGTCTGCGGGTGGCTTCACCCTCTCTCAGCGCCGGGCCCTAGCCGCCGCCGCCTTCGCTCACACCGCCAGCTACGACGTCGCCGTGGCCAGCTGGTTCTCCCAGCAGCTAGAAGCCGAGGCAGCCCTGCCGGGGTTTGTGGGTGCCACCTTCACCCGCGCCCATGCCCTGCGCTACGGCGAAAACCCGCACCAGAGCGCTGCTCTGTACACCCAGGGCCAGGCCCAGGGCATTGCCGGCGCCGAGCAGCTGCACGGTAAGGCCATGAGCTACAACAACTACACCGACGCTGACGCGGCTGTGCGTGCTGCCTACGATCAAGGCGAGGCCACCACCGTGGTGGTAGTTAAGCACGCCAACCCTTGCGGCATTGCGGTAGATGAGGATGTGGCTAAGGCCCACGCTAAGGCCCACGCCTGCGACCCGGTGTCTGCTTACGGCGGCGTAATCGCCACTAATGCCACCGTCACCGCCGCCATGGCCGCCCAGGTTAAGCCGATTTTCACTGAGGTGATTGTGGCCCCTGAGTATGAACCGCAGGCACTAGAAATCCTCAGCGCCAAGAAGAACCTACGTATTTTGCGCCTGCCTAAGCCAGTACGTGGTGGCTATGAGTTCAAGCAGGTAACCGGCGGCCTACTGGTGCAAGAGCGTGACAATGTTGACGCCACCGGTGACGACCCGGCCCAGTGGCAGCTGGTGGCCGGCCCCAGTGCCGACGCCGAAACCCTAGCTGACCTACGTTTTGCCTGGAACGCTGTGCGCTCGGTGCGCTCCAACGCGGTGCTGCTGGCACACGCTGGCGCCACTGTGGGTGTGGGTATGGGCCAGGTTAACCGCGTTGACTCGTGCAAGTTGGCCATTGAGCGCGCCAACACCCTAGGCGCGCGCGCCACTGGCGACGCCGCCGCCAACCAGGCCAACAGTGCCGGTGGGGCGGATGCCAGCCAGATCCTAGCCGCCAGCGCCCCCCAGCGTGCGGTGGGTAGCGTAGCTGCCTCTGACGCTTTCTTCCCCTTCGCCGATGGCCTGCAGCTGCTTATCGACGCCGGGGTTAAGGCTGTGGTGCAGCCTGGCGGCTCTATCCGCGACGCAGAAGTGATTGAGGCCGCCCAGGCCGCCGGCGTGACCATGTACTTCACTGGTACGCGCCACTTCGCTCACTGATACATTTAGCGGGGGCAGGTTTATACCTGTCCCCGCTTTATATCCCAACCCCTTTAAGTCCCGCCGCTTTTAAATTCCGCCCCCCTTTAAGTTCCCACCCACGCCAGCGTGTTAAACCAATATGTTAGCCAGGCGTTAAACAAGGAGCCCCATGGATTTAGTACTGGTAGCCGCCCCCATAGTTTTGGCGACCGTATTTTCCGCAGCTGCTATCGGTAAGCTCACCTCCGGCGTCGATGACGCCGATACTTGGCGTGAACTGGGCCTACCCAAATTCCTAAACCAAACCTGGCTGCGCCGCGCCCACCCCTGGGCTGAGCTGGCCCTGGCGCTAGCTTTGCTGGTTGTGCCCGGAGTACTGGCTTGGCCGGTGGCTCTGGCCGCGCTGGTTTTGGTCAGCTTCTACCTGGTGCTGATTGTGCGCCTGGCCCGCCAAGATCAGGCCAGCTGCAACTGTTTTGGGGCTAAAAATGCCACCGAAGTGGGGCCGGTGCTAATTGCCCGCAACCTGGCCCTAGTGGCCCTGGCCCTGCTGTGGCTGGTGGCGTTAGCTTGGGGCACACCAGTTTTTGCGCTTCAAGTGGCCACTAACCCGCCAGTTCTAGCCCTGGTGGCGGTGGCGGCAGTTACTTGGCTACTAGCCCAAGCTTCACTGGGTAAAGCCCCGGCGCCAGTAGAGCAAAGCAGCTTTGCCCAAGATTATCTAGACGCTCCCGCCAGCCAGCAAGAAGGCGAGTATCTGCGCGCCCTGATCCCCATCGCCACCCTCTATGATGAGTTTGAAAGCGGCTACAACCTGCGCGCCTATTCAGCCCGCCAGGCTCACTTGTTGCTGTTCCTATCTATGGAATGCGGCTACTGTGACGATATTAAAGCCCTAGTGCCCGGCTGGATCAAGGCCATTCCCCAGGTGGCTATTAAGGTGGTTTCCCCACGCAGCGCCGAGGAATACTTCGCCAAGGGAGACCCCTACTCACTGCGTGGACACTATCTACGTGACGTTAACGAGGAAGTTTCCCACCTGCTGGCAATTGAGGCAGTGCCCGCCGCCGTGCTTTTGGGTACCGACGGCCTCTTGGCTGGTGGCCCAGTTGAGGGTAAAAAAGCCGTAATTGACCTGGTAGAGCAGATGCTGGAACAAATCAGCGACGCCGTCGACACCGGTGACCTACCCGCTGAAGCCTCCAGCTACGGCGCGGTAAAAGGTATGCTGTAGCGGTTGCCAAGGAGAAAAATGAGCGAAGAAACAGCTGAAAGCGTACTTTCCCCTAACCAGTTGCCGCCGCGTCACTACTATCGCGTGGCCGGGGTAGGGGTAGTGACGGTTTGCGTGCTAATCGTGGTGGCCACTGCGCTGCTGGGTTACTCACGTTTTGCGGTTTTGGAGGCCGCTGCACTGACCGGCGCCCTTACCATAATTCGCCTGCTGCGCCCCGAGGGCACCTGGATTCAGGCCCGCAGCCGGTTTGAAGATTTAGTGGTGGGCACTGGCCTAACCGTTGGTTTAGTGCTGCTGTCCACCTACGCTAACCTGCCGCGCATCTACTAAAGCCTGCTTTGGCTGCGCTAGGGCCGACGTCGCAGCTTTAGGTAGCCTTCCGGCTGCTTTAGGTAGCCCTGCGGCTTTAGGCGTCCTTTGGTTTAAGCACTGCGACGAGCGTCGGCTTGCTTAACTGCCAAGGCCACTTCCTGGGGGCGCAGCAGTGGCACCATATGTGAGCTGGTTGAAGCCTGCCACAGGTGTGCATCAGGCAGCTTGCTCGCATACTCACTGTGGGCCTTAAACCACTCTGACTCAGGTGAAGAGCTGGCCAATAAAATCTCTACCGGCACCTGCGGGTAGGGTAGGGGGCTCTCGCGTAGCTTTGCTAGAGCCGGGTAGTAGCCCTTATTTTCTTGACGACGCGCTTTTAAAGCGGCGTCGCTGACGTCCTCGACGCGCACTTTTTGCTGCAACCGCGCCGGTAAATGCTTATAGCCTGCAGCCATTAGGAAAATGGGGAGTAGTTTAAGATCGCGGCTAAAAGTGATCGCCGAATCAAAAAGTGCCTCCAGGCGTTTACCTAGGGGACCAATCTGGGCCCCCACAAATTCACTTGAGGGATCAACCAGCACCAGCGCCTTAACCAACTGTGGCTGGCGTGCGGTTAGTAAACGGGCCATGATGCCCCCATAGGAATGGCCCACAATAATGGCCCCCTGGGGTGCGTAAGCTCGCACCACCTGCTCTAGGTCTGCCACCAGGGCCTCTAGGCTGCGCTCTGTTGCGGCCGGTGAGCGACCCAGGCCGGAGCGATCATAGCTGATCGTGCGGTAGCCGGCTTTTGCCAGTAAATGAGTCACATTTGCCCACAGTAGGCGCGATAGCCCTAGGCCGGATTCAAACACTACCGGCGGCTTAGCCTCGCTTGTCGCAGCCGCTGGCGCCGTCGTCGCAGGTGGGGCTAACGACGCAGGTGTCGCAGCCGCTGGCGCCGTCGTGGTTGCAGCCGCCCCGGAAAACGGCAGATGCTCCACTACATGCAGCCGGCGCCCGTCGCTTAAATCAACATAGCTGTGCTTTGAACGGGGCCAATTTACCTGCTTAGCGCTCATGGCTTCACCATAATCGGATTGATCAGTTAAAACGATGGGAAACTGACAAATTTCGCTATATGCGGCGAATGCATATTTTAGAAAATAATGTAAGAAAATCTCACTATACGGAGAATGTAGCGCTATAAGCCAAATATTGAGATTATGTTGCACACCTAGGCGCTGACGCTATTGGCGGCGCACCGCGTTCGCCAGGCGCCTCGCCGCGAGCGAAGGAAAAGGCATGATCTCGGTGCGTAAGCTAGCAAAAGCTGGCGGCATCCTGTTTTGGGTGATTCTAGCGATAGTGACTGCTTTGGTGGTGGGCTCTATTAAGGTGGGTTCCTCCCCGCTGATCACCGTGCCGCTGGCGCGTGTATTCGTTACTTTTTCGGCGATTTTCGCCCAGTTCTTAAGTTTTGCAATTCCGCTGATCATCGTGGGTTTGGTAACCCCAGCAATTGCAGATTTAGGACGTGGAGCCGGTAAGTGGCTCTCTATTACTGCGGCCCTGGCCTATGGCTCCACCCTGTTTTCAGGTTTCCTTACCTACGTAGTGTGCGCCAGCGTTTTCCCGCACATTATCACCAAGTCTTTGGCCTCTAATGTGGGTAAGGCCGACGCCGGCACCCTCAAGTCATATTTTGAAGTGGAAATGCCCCCGGTCTTTGGGGTCATGACGGCGCTGCTGCTGTCTTTCGTAATCGGCATTGGCCTGTCGCTTGTGCCCAGGGGCGTGCTGCGTAAAGCCAGCATTGAATTTAGGGCTATTATCAGCGCTTTGATCAACAAGATCATTATTCCGCTGCTGCCGTTGCACGTGTTTGGTACCTTCTTGAACCTGGCTATCTCAGGTGCAGCGTGGCGCATTATGCGCACCCTGCTGAGCGTAGTAGTGGTGGTGCTGGTGCTGGAAGTGGTTATCATGCTGACCCAGTTTGCGGTGGCCGGTCTGGTTGGTAAGCGCAACCCGTTAAAGGCGCTGTGGACCATGATGCCCGCCTACACCACTGCTCTGGGTACCTCCTCCTCGGCGGCCACCATCCCGGTGACTTTGCGTCAGACTCGCAAAAATGGGGTATCTGCGCCGGTAGCTGCTTTTACCGTGCCTCTGTGCGCCACTATTCACCTGGCTGGTTCAACCTCGAAAATTACCGCCTTTTCACTGGCCATTATTGCCTCCCAGGGCATGAATGTTTCAGCTATGCAGTATGCCGGCTTTATTTTCATGCTGGGTATTGTCATGGTGGCCGCCCCGGGTGTGCCCGGAGGTGCGATTATGGCCGCTACCGGGGTGCTCTCTTCAATGCTGGGCTTTAACGAGTCCGCTATTGCCCTTATGATCGCCACCTACATCGCTTTGGACCCCTTCGGCACCGCCACCAACGTAACCGGCGACGGCGCTATTGCCATTGTGATTGACCGTCTGGCTCACGGTAAGTTCAACGATGCTAAAGCTGACCCGGAAAACGCCCGCGAGCTGTCTTTTGACGGCATGGCCTACCTGGACAAGGTTTCGGTGGAAGGGGTAGTTACCGACGAAGACCGCGCCCTATCCCAGCAGCTGGGAGCCTAGTGCGTCGCGACACACAAGGCCGTACAAGGCTCTGTCCCAGCAACTGGCTAGCGTGCGTCATAATGCGCTGGCGCCATAACTGCTGCAGTGAACACCCTTAAAAAATAGTTAGCGCTAACCATTACGGTTAGCGCTAACTATTTATGTAATTGCTGGTGTTTGAGCTGCGCAGCTTGCCAGCTGCCGCTGTTTGCTAGCTGTCGCAGCCGACCGGTGCCTTCCTAGCGATCCATAAGCTGGCGCAGCGGGCCGGGAGTGTTCATTAGCTTTTGGGGCTTGCCGCTTTGAACAATCTGGCCGTTTTCAAAGACCACTACCCGGTCAGCCAGTTCCAGGCCCACCAACGTATGGGAGACTTCCAAAATAGTGGCTTCAGGTAGTGCCTGGCGCAAAGACTTGCGCACGCTAGCAGCCAGCTTCAGATCCATATGTGAAGTGAACTCATCCAAAATCAGCAGACGCGGCTTAGCTACCAGCGCCCGGGCAAAAGCTAGACGCTGAGCCTGGCCGCCAGAAAGCGAACTGCCACGCTCACCCACAACCGTGTCGAGTCCCTTAGGCATAGCCCGCACCTCGGCAGCCAGCTGAGCGTACTCCAGGGCCTGCCATAGCTGGGCAGTATCTGCCTGCGGGGCCGCCAGGGCCAGATTCTCACGGATAGTGGCGCGCATAATGAACGGATGCTGGCTTACCAACTGCACTTGGGAACGCAGCGAATCAACCTTAAGCGTGCGCACATCGTGCCCATCAAGCAGCACGCGCCCGCCCACCGGATCATCACAGCGCGCCGCCAACATGCTCAGCGTGGACTTGCCGCTACCGCTAGCACCCGCCAACACCGTCCAAGAACCAGCATTTAGGTGCAGGGAAACCTGAGTTAAAGCCTGGTGTTTACGCTCACCAGGGTAGGCGTAAGAAACCTTGTGCCAGGTGACCTCCAAACCAGACTTGGCGGCGTCGTCGCGATGGGCAGGCAAAGCTTTAGGGCCATCAAGCAAAGCCGGACCATGGGCGGTGGCATAAACTCGCTCAGCACTAGCCCAAGCTACCGACACTGAAGAAGGCATATCCTCCAAGGTACGTGCGCTAGTACGCTGAGCTACCAGGGCGGCAATCACCGCCACCACTGTGGGGGCCTGAGCCAGGGGAGCGGCCTCAAAAACCGGGTCGCGCAGCCAAATAAATAGCACCCCAAACAGCATCAGAGCCATCAAAAGCTGCCCGGCTGCCCAACGCAGCGCCGCCCAAGCCCGTACCGGAGCATCAGCGGCGGTGATCGAATCACCAATGCGTTCAAGCTGCTCTAGACGCTGCAACTGGGCGCCATAAGAAAGCACCTCGTTGTAGCCCTGCACCGAGTCAGTTACGTGGGCCTGCAGCTGGCCGCGAATCTTGGCGCTCTTTTGGGCTCCGGCAAGGGAGAACTTAGCCCCCATCAACGGCACCACCACTAAGGTCAGCGCCAGCATCACCAGGACGAAAATAGAAACCGTAGCCGGAGACACAAAGGCGATCCACACCCAGGTCAGCAGCGGCACCACCAGTGAACTTACTAGTGGCGCCAAAGTGTGGGCAAAAAACACCTCAATGCGGTCAATGTCTTTAGTTAGCCGCCCAGTTAGCTCAGCTGAGCGGGTGTGTAAAGACAGACGCGGTGACTGGGGCAGCATAGACCTAAACAGCTCAATGCGCAGCAACTCTAGGGCCTTGAAAGCAACTAGGTGCCCCATGAACTGTTCGGCGTAGCGCAACGCGGCCTTAACCAGGGCAATGATCAAACATGCCAGCAAAAACAGCCACACCAGGCCAGTATCGAGCCCGCCGCCACCGCTGAGCTTACGCAGCGCCACTGCGAGCGCATAGGCCCCCAGGGAGTAGATAACTACCTGCAAGATCTGGTCCAGTAGGCGTGCACTTACTGACAGGGCCAGAGGCTTTAGTGCCGGCCGCGTTACTTCTAGGATCCAGTTATAAACCCGACGCCGTGACATCAGTCGTCCTCTCCGCTAGAGCTGTGGGCTGAGTTGGCATCCATAGCAGTTGGTTTTTTGGCAGAGTTTTTCTTGGTTTTAGTGGGTTTTTGCATCTGGGCTAGAGAGGCTAGCGCTGAGGTTAGGGGAGTGGTCATAGCGTCGCCGCTAACCTTGGCGGCCAGGAGCTAGTCTGCCTGGGCTTTGGTGGGTTGGGCTGGGCCGGTGGGCTTAGCTTTGGGCTTGCGCGGCGTTAGCTCGTGGAGTTTGCCTTTAGAAACCTTAAAGATGCGGTCAGTGTGGATTAGCGCCGCTGGGCGGTGCGAAATGGTTACCACAGTGCGGTTGGCACCTAGGTTTTCTAGGGCTTTAGTGATGGCAGCTTCGCTAGCCAGATCTACCTGGCTGGTGGGCTCATCCAATAGCAAGATGGGGCGGTCAGCTAGTACGGCGCGGGCGATAGCCAGGCGTTGGGCTTGGCCTCCTGATAGGCCCATGCCGCTGTCGCCCAGCATGGTTTCTAGTCCTTTAGGTAGGGCTCGAATTTCGGTGTCAAGCTGGGCTACTTCCAGGGCCCGCCATAGTTCTTCAGTGGTGGCTTCAGGCTTAGCTAGACGCAGGTTTTGGGCTACCGTGTCACCAAACAGCCATGAGCGCTGGCTAACTAGGGCACTGGAGCGCTGCACACGTGACATATTGGCTGGGCGCAGGCGGATAGGGCCAAGGCGCCCGTAGCCTTCGCGGGGTAGTAAGTGGCCTGCCAGTAGCGCCATAAGCGTGGATTTGCCGGCTCCCGAGCGGCCCACAATACCGATGTGTTCACCCAGTTCCACCCGCAGGTTGACGTTTTTAAGTACGTCTTTATCGCCCCAACCAACGCTCACGTCACGCAAGAAGATAGCAGCGGTGTCCACCTCTTCTGGCTGGTAGCTGGACTTGGCGGGTACCGGCGCCGGGGCGGCGCTGGCGGGGGTGGGGGTGGCCAAAATGTTGCGGATAGCTTTTTGGCTGGCGCGTCCACCCATACCCACATAGAAGAAGGCCCCTACATGGTTAAGCGGGTCTAGTAGCACTAGCGCCACTAGGGCTAGAGCCAGGGCGTCACCGGCATCTAGGCGTCCAGATTTTAGACCGCTGGCAGCAATAGCCACCGAGGCCATCAAAATGAACACGCTAGTAAATAGATCGGTGGCTAGGATTACTAGCTGGTTGCCTGCCAGTAGACGCATTAGGGCCCGGCGGTTAGCTTCGCCGCGTTGGCCTAGACGCTGGGCGTAGCGTTCACCAGCGCGGGCCAGTACTAGAGTACTTAGGCCCTGTACCGCATCTAAATATTGGGCGGCTAGGGCTGAACGCTGCTTGCGCGAGCCAGCGGCGCTGCCACGGGTGAGGCGGCTGACTCCGAGGCTGCCACCAATAGCGATGGCGATACCTAGGGTTAGTTCTAGGGCGCTGAGGGGATCAATGAAGATAGCTGCTAGCACCAGCACCACCAGCGGCGTGATTAGGGCACTGATTGCTTGGGGCAGGAAAGTGAACTCGTATTTAGAAACGCGCTCGCTGCCATCAACCAGGGTAGAGACTAGTGCGCCGCTGGCGGTGGTTTTAGCGCTATCGGCGCCCGCTCCGGTGCGCGGCAAGTGACCGATCGCGAAAATGTGGTCTAGGGTGCGCACGCGCAGGCGTGATTCTTCATCAAGTGCACTTTGGCGGCCAATATAGTCAGCTGCCGCGTAGCTTAGGGCGCAGATGCTGGCAAAAATAACTGCCGTGGCCAGCCAAGGCCACGCTGCCGCAAACGGAGAGACTTGATGGGCTAGTACAGTGGAGTCAAAAGGTGCCCCTACCCCCTTACCAAAACCAATCAAACTTAGTGCGCCGCTGGCGCCTGCCACGACACTAAACACACAGATTTGACGATAAGCCCGCTGCCCCAGCGGTGAGCGGGTGGGTATTGATTGGCCTCTCACGGCTAACAGCTTAGCTTGCCATTAGCGCCTTAGGGGGCATAGAACACAGTTAGCTAACCGGCGTGCGCCCTAAAGGCTCTGATTTGGGCAAAATCGCTGGGTCCTAAATTTTGTATGCTCAAGGGCATACACTTATACACAGTGGCTGTGCAAGGAAGCAGTCCTTAATTGTCTTACCTTAAGGAGACTTAACT
>ERZ1699261.408-NODE-408-length-11857-cov-8.400767_pt1 | contig 11857 bp, 10 predicted proteins | sample MGYA00581524_ERZ1699261 | MGnify/ENA primary metagenome ERZ1699261 (study PRJEB42319, sample SAMD00040338) | human oral metagenome | material: saliva | host: Homo sapiens | study: EMG produced TPA metagenomics assembly of PRJDB4115 data set (Metgenomic analysis of... | reverse complement strand
TATTCACGCATGTGGATCGAACAGGCCGAGCAGGGCGAATGTATTCACGCATGCGGATCAAACAAGCCAAGCGGAAGAACTTCGCTTACGAACTCAGCCACCTTTGAGGCTCAACACACGGCCGCCGACCTCTGCATCCACGATCCGGCGATAGTTGTTGACACCGGTGACCACCACAGGCGGGACCGGAATGAAAGAAAAAACGCCCATGCATGAGTTGTTGCGGGGCACCGTGAAATATTATTCGCCCCAGCACGCCCAAATAGGCCATTTTTCGACGATTTTGAGCATGCGTGGGCGGTTTTTGTTTCAGTGAAGCACCATGCCACGAACTAGAGCACCGAGCTGGGGCGATATTTCTTTCACCGGAACCCGTATGGGTGCGTATACGCGGCGGTGAGGCCAAGCCGGGCTTCGCGACGACACTCTAAGCCGGACGTCGTACCCCGATGCCGCCGTTGAGGAGGCACCGGAGGTCCAGGCTGCAGCGCCCGTAGGCGGTGGCGAGGCCTGGCCGGACACACCAGAACCACTGGCACCGCCGGCATGGAAGGCACTGGAGAGACCGCAGGGCCTGGCAGCGGCGCCCATAGGCGGTGTCGGGGCCCGGACACACCAGAACCACAGGCACCGCCGGCGTGAAGGGCGCCAGAGAAAACAGAGGGCCAGGCTGCGGCGCCCGTGGGCGGCGGGCCTGGCCGGGCACACCAGAACGACAGGCACCGCCGGTGTGGAGGGCGCCGGAGGGACCGGAGGGCACGGGCGGGCTTCGAGGCGCGGCGCCGAACGAAGTGAGGTCGCCTAGCCTCGCGGGCGGCCGGGGCCTCCGGCGCCCGGAACACCAGCGGGGCCACAGACACAAGCACAGACACGGGCACGGGCACAAAAGCGGGCCGGAACCTCTCGGTTCCGGCCCGCCCTCGGTGCTCAGTGGTTGTCGGCGCTGCACGACAGGTGTCGGCGCTGCGCGACAGGTGATCAGCAGCGCGCGACGCGCGTCAGTAGTGTACGACCACCGTGTCGCCCATGTCGGTCCAGTCGTAGATGAACTTCGCCGCGTCGACGGGCATGTTCACGCAGCCGTGGGAGCCTCCGTAGCCGCTCCAGCCGAAGGAGGAGCGCCAGGGGGCGCCGTGCATCGCGTACCCACCGCTGAAGTAGGTGACCCACGGGACGCCTTCGGTCTCATACTTGGTGCCGTCGGCGTTCTCGCCGCGCATGGTCTGCACGTCGTACTTGAGGTACACGTGGAAGGTGCCGACGATGGTGGGCGTCTCGGGAGCGCCGGGAACCATGTAGAAGGGGCCGCCGGCGACCTTGCCGCCGATGTAGGCGGTGACGGAGTTGTCGGAGAGGTTAATGTCGACCCACTTCTCGCCTTCGGCTGCCTGGTAGACCAGGTTTTCGGTGCCTTCGGCGACCTGCTTGGTCTCGGAGCCGGGCTCGACGTCGTCGTAGTGGAACAGGCCCTCGTACGCCTTGCCGTCGGTCATGGCGGCGACGACGTCCTTGGTGATCTGCTCGGTGTTGTTGGTCTTGAGGCCCTTCTTGCCTTCGCGGGCGACGGTCAGGACGTTGCCCGCGGAGTCGACGTTGTCGACGCGGTTCTCGGGCTTGACGTCGGTCTTTGCGGCCAGCGCGTTGACCCAGTCGGCGACCTTGACGGAGTTGATGGACGGGTCCTCGAGGCTGCCGTCATCCTTGGTGAGGAATTCGACCCACTTGACCTTGTCGGAGCGCTCGGCGGCAAAGGTGTCGATGCCGTCGGAGATTTCGATGCTCGTCTCCAGGAGGGCGTTGGCCTTCTCGGCGACGGCCTGCGCGTTCTCGGTGGTGATGGAGGGTTGCATCTCACTCACGCTCACGTCCTGGGTGACGGAGGTGAGGGTGGCGCCCGCCTGCTTGACGGCGGAGGCGACGTCCTCTGTGGACACGCCGTTTCCGTTCTGCGCGGGGGTGACGGTGAAGGACTCGCCGTCTTCGGCGACGATGACCGAGGCGTCCTTCATTTCCGAGGTGAGGGTCGAGTTCGCGGTCGCGGCGAGCTTCTTGATGGACTCTTCACTGACGGTGACGACGGGCTCGATATCGCGCTCGGAGAAGAGGGCGCTGACGAACGCGGGAAGGGATGTGGAGCCCTTCATGGCGGCGTCGGCGGTCTCATCGGCGTCGACCGTGATGCCCGCTTCGTTGAGCGAGGCCTCGGTGGTCTTGCCTTCGACGGTCAGGGTCACGCTCGTCGCGTCGGCGCGCTGGTTCACCGCGGAGACGACCTGGTCGCGGGTCATGCCCGCGACGGGTGTGCCAGCGACAGTGGTGCCGGGCAGGGCGCGTCCGGAGTAGTTGGCGGCGTAGACGACGCCGGCGCAGACGACGAGGAGGACGAGGGCGCTCACGACGCCAATCGCCCATCTGGTTTTCAAGGATAGTTTTTTGAGCATCGTTCCCTATCGTATAACCTCATGCATGCCCACGCGGAAATTCCGTTGAATTTTCAGCTGAGTTATCTGCCACAAGGAATTGGGCGCATTTCAGCCATTTCAACCGACAAACGTGATTTTTGCCGCGAGGCCCCCTGCTACCTGCGAGAACGCAAGAGCTTATCCTGGTTGTATATGCGTTCGCCGTCGACTTTGGGAGGCTCATCATGGCTGCGCCGCGACTTCTTGTTGTGCCGGGAGGCACCGCTATTGGCGCTGTCGCCCTGGCGAATGCGTCGATTCATAAGCTCGTGGAGCTCTACGAGGAGCGCCAGGCGGATCCGAATCATCCGGCGCCGCACACGGTCGTGATCCTGCGCGCCCCGGAGGATGTGCCCCCGGCGACGCTGCGCGGCTCTGCGGTGACCCCCGAGGAGGCTTTCCCTCAGGACCGCTACCCCGGCCTCGCCGAGGCAATCAACGCGGACCCGAATTTCTTCGACGGCATTGACCTGGTCGTCCCGACGTCGGGGTCGAGCGCGGGAAGCCCCCGCCTCGTCGGCCTGTCGATCGAGGCGCTCATGGCCTCGGCGAAGGCGACCGAGCTGGCCCTGGAGGGCCCGGGCCGTTGGATTCTGGCGATGCCGGCGCACCACATCGCGGGCGCGATGATCCTGCTGCGGGCGGCGGTCGCGGAGACGAACCCGCAGATCGTCGACACCTCCGAGGGTTTCGACCCGCGCGCTCTCCTGCCTGCGATTCAGGGCGCCACGCAGGATGAGATGCCCGGCTACCTGTCGCTCGTGCCGACCCAGCTCGCCCAGTGCCTCGACGCTGGCGAGGAGGTCGTGGGGCCGATGCGCTCGCTGGCGGCGATCCTCGTGGGCGGGGCGGCAACGAACCAGCATCTGCTCGCCCGCGCGACGGAGGCGGGCCTGAAGGTGCGCCTCACCTACGGCATGACGGAGACGGCGGGCGGCTGCGTGTACGACGGCAAGCCCCTGCCGGGCACGTCGGTGCGCGCGGTGGATTGGGACGGGCGCACGCGCCTGGCGATCCACGGCCCGACGCTGATGACGCGCTACCTGGATGCGGAGAGCCCCTTCTTCGACGAGGGCGGCCATCGTTGGCTGCTCACCGGGGACCTGGGCATTATCCGGGCTTCGGGGACGGTGGAGGTGCGCGGTCGCGCGGACGACGTGATCATCTCGGGTGGCTTGTCGATCGCGCCGGGTCCGGTGCGCCGCGCGGTGCGTTCCTTCGAGGGCGTGTCGGATGCGTGGATCATGGCGACCCCGGATGAGAAGTGGGGCCACGTGGTGACCGCGCTGGTGGTCCCCGAGCAGGTGCCGTCGGATTCGCTGGAGATGGCGGAGCTCGGCTCTGCGATCCGCGAGCATGCGGCGGCGCACATTGGGCGCGCGCAGGCTCCTCGCCGGATTGTGGCCGTCGAGTCCCTCCCCTACCTGGGCTTCGACAAGATCGACCGCGCTGCCGCCGCGCAGGCTGCGGCCGAGGCCTCGGGCACCGAGCGGGAGTGGGTGCGCTAACCCGCTGCCCGGACCCGCGCCCGCTCCAACTACACTGGTGGGCATGGCTTCCGTTTCTGACTGGATTGAAGGCGCTCGCCTGCGCACCCTCCCTGCCGCTGCCGCACCCGTGATCGTGGGATCGGCGGCCGCACACTACCTGGGGGGCTTCGACGCCGTACGCGCGTCCCTGGCGCTTCTGGTGGCGCTGGCGCTGCAGGTGGGGGTCAATTACGCGAACGATTATTCGGATGGCATTCGCGGCACGGACGACAATCGCAAGGGTCCGGCTCGTTTGACGGGCGGCGGCCTCGCCAAGCCGAAGACGGTCCTGGCGGCCGCGCTGGGGTCGTTCGCGCTGGCAGGGGTTGCGGGCCTCGCCCTGGTCGCTGTGTCGGGCACCTGGTGGCTGATCGCTGCGGGCGCCGCGGCGGTCGTGGCCGCGTGGTTCTACACGGGCGGCAAGCATCCGTACGCATACATGGGCATCGGACTGTCCGAGCTGATGGTGTTCGTGTTTTTCGGCCTGCTGGCGTGCGTGGGTACGACGTGGACGCAGGTGCAGTCGGCTCCGTGGTGGCTGTGGATGAGCGCATCGGCGCTGGGCCTGCTGTCGGTGGCGCTGCTGATGGCCAATAACATTCGTGACATTCCGACGGACCGCGAGTCCGGCAAGATGACGGCGGCCGTGCGCCTGGGTGATCGTCCATCGCGCTGGGTGTTTGCGGCGTGCGCGTGGCTTCCGGTCGCGATGATCATGGCCCTCGGCGCTGCGGTCGGTTTGCACCCGCTGGCGACGTGCGCGTTGGGCGTGGGAGCGGCCGCCTGGGCGGTTGGCGTGAGTCTGCCGGTCCTCACCGGAGCCTCGGGCCGCGAGCTCATTACGGTCCTGCGCAACACGGGTTTTTTTACGCTCTCCTGGAGTGTTCTCGCGGCCGTTGCCCTCGTGATTTCCTAGGTTTTCATGGACGAGGCCGGGGCTCCTTGCGCTCACATAGTCTCCTCGGGCAATGAAAAACGACCATCTGTCAGATAGGATGATCTACAGCACTACTCACCGTTCAAGCGGAGGCCACGATGAGCAATGATTCCTACACGCCGGGCGCGCACGCCCCGATGGGCACGGTCGCCCAGGGTTCGGTGATGAAGCCGTGAACTGGACAGACATCCAGCAATGGGAAGCAGCGCCGCTGCAGACGTACGCAGAGGAGTGTGATAGCAATCAACGCAAGCTGCAGTCCGTTGGCGAAGCCCTTGCATCACCATTGAATAGCCTCACCGGTTCGGGCCAAACGGTCAAGGCAGCCAAGGCCGCACTGCGCAAGCAGATTACGGCTATCGAGAAGGAAGTCAACTTCCTCATCAGCTCAGCCGAGATCGCCTCTGAGGGCGCTCAGGGCATCAACGAAGTTCGCGCGAACGCAGACGACGCAAAGCAGCTGGCACAGTCCTGGAATATGACTATTGACTCGAGTGGGAACGTGTCAATAGACGCAGCGCAGGTGAAGAGGCTCAAAAAGGCGGGGAAGAATATCCTCGATATCAAGTACATGGTCGACACCGCACAGAAGCGTGTCAACACTGCCCTCACGCAGGCACAGAAACTCGTCGATTCTCTCTCACAGAAGCTAGCCTCCCTTGAGGCAGGTACTTTCGATAACCACGTACACTACTCCACGACGATCAAGAGTCGCCCCACCTTACCTCCCGCCGGAGCCTCTGCACAGGAAAACGCGTCTTGGTGGAATTCCCTGTCCGACGATGACAAGCAGTGGATGATTAACCAGCACCCAGACATCATCGGCAACCTTGAGGGCGTCGACTACACGTCGCGCAACCAGGCGAACCGGATCATGCTGCCACGGCTCCAGAAGCAAGCAAAGGAAGAGCTGGACGCGTTCGTCGCGAAGATGAACCCCCACATGAGCGGCCCGGAATTTGAAGAATTCATGCGCCTATCAGCTCGTGTCAAGGCTCTTGATGAAATTGACAAGACCCTCAAGCGGGACTCCGACGGCGTTCCTCGCTTCCTGATGCAGCTTGACGCGAGCGGACCGAATATCCTCGCGGCCGTCTCGCAGAATAATCCGGATGACGCCGATCATATCGGTGTCATCGTTCCCGGCATGACGACGAGCGTCGCAGGCTCTATCCAGGAGTACGACGGTCACGCCAAAGTCATGCGCGAAGCGGCAGAAAAGGCAGCAGGCCCCGGACAAAAAGTCGCGATGGTCGAGTTCTTCGGATACGACGCGCCTCCCGGTGTCCTCGAAGCGTCAAATACCGACATGGCTCAGGCGGGTGCCAAGAAGCTCTCCGGCTTCCTGACCGGCATTGACGCGGCGCGCGAGCACGGGGCAGGCGACGCCCATATCACTGTCGCCGCCCACTCTTACGGCTCAACCACCGCGGGTATAGCTGCAACACTGGTCGGAGACGGCGTCATCGACGATCTCGTCCAATTCGGTTCGCCCGGCTCAGGCGTTCAGGACGTGGCCGAGTTCCACGTCCCCGAAGGACACACGTACGTCAGTGCAGCCCCATATCTGGAGGACGTTGTGCAGGGCTTGGGTCCAGATGACTCGTTCGGCAAGAACCCGACCAAAATGCCAGGCTATAAGCACCTCTCCGGAAAGACCGTTCCAACTTCTTTGATGCCTCTTTTTGATAAACACAGCTCCTACTTCAGAAAAGACACCCAGGCGAACCGTGACATTGCCAGTGTCATTGGAGGCAAACCAAACGTATGAGGAAGCTCTTCTCGGCCCTTCTCGCACTCGCATCAACCATCGCATGCGCCGCGTGCGCACCTTTTTTTGGAGGATCCATGAACCCGCTTAGCCCCCAGGTTAAATCCGTCGAGGCCTTCCAGCGTGACCTCGAGCCCGCCATCATCGCCGCGCGCAACGAGCTCGTCACCGCCGAGAACTTCATGGCATACAAGAACAGCTACTCGATCGACACTTATGACAAAGATGGCAAGACCATCTGCTCGTTCCATTCGCGCATGTTCTTCTTCACCGAGCTGGACACCGACCTCATCCGCGATACTTACAACAAGCGCTTGCTGCCCCTCGGATTCGAGCTCTCCGAAGATCGCTGGACCTCCGGCGGAGTTGAGATCGTTGACTACGTGTGGACTAACGAGGAATACCACGCCGCGGTCTCCGCGACGACACGACTGGGCGAGCAAACCTCCACCTACTACTACACACAGGACACTCCAACGGACGGGTCCACTGGCAACCCGCCGCAGATGATCGACCAGCCCGGACGCATCCCCGACTGGTTCGACCCCAACCTCCCACCCGCAGGACAGGGATGACACAAGGAACAGCAGCACGCCAGGGAGCGCGACCACTCGCGCTCCTCACCTGCGCCCTCCTGGCGCTGTGCACGGCTGCGTGCGCACCGTTTTTCCCCGTGACTGTAGGGCGGCAATCATGGGCAGATGAGGCGCTTCAAAAGGCCGGGCGGATGGAGTCAATCGAGGCCGTCGGCCGCGACATTGAACCCACCCTCATCCAGGTGCGCAACGAACTCATCAACGAGAGTAACTTCAGCCAACGCCAAAGCTGGGACTTTATCTCCAGCCAGCCGGTACGCGACACGCAACTCTATACACTCACGTCCCCTACGATTTTGTTTGTCGAGAACGATGCGCACAAAGTGCAGGCCGTCGTCAAATCCCATCTGGCACCCCTCGGATTCACAATACGGGCAACAGAAAAGAAAACAGTAGAGGACGGAAATGAAACACGGATTGTTGCGGAGAATCCAACCTATGGGGTCACCGTCAACGTATACGTCCGCGAATCCACGCGCGCGTCCTTCGGCTACGAGACACAACCACTGAAATCTGACGGCTCGACACAGGACCCCATGCAAGTCGCCGATATTCCCGACCGTAGACCCGACTGGATGGTCCTCACTCCCCCCAAATAAGACACCCCTGCGACCCACAAAGCCCCTCACCGTCCTCGCCTGAACCCTCCTACCGCTCACGGCGGCGCGGAGCGCGGCCTTGTGCGCCGCGGGTGAGCGAACGGGTCAGCGCCCGCGGCGGTACAGGTATTCGTGCAGCCAGTCGCCGGCGATGCCGATGACCGCAGCAACAACGCAGACGAGGGCGATGGCCCGGAAGGCGCCCGATGCGAGCATCGGCGTGAACACGCCGATGCCGATCGCTGCGCTGCCCTGCATGGCGAGGTCATTCATGGCGACGGCGCGCCCATTCTGCCCCGGAGCAACGGTTGCGAAGACCGTGTCGTAGATGGGCGTAAACAGGGCGCCGAAGCCCGCGTAGATGAAGCACATGGCGGCCGTGATAACCCACGGCCCCATGCTCATGCACAGCGCGATGAGGACGGTACCCGCGAGGATGAGGCTGACGCACGCACGCACGGTCCGCCCGCGCCCGATGCGGGACATGATCGCACCCGAGGTCATGGCGGTGGCCAGGGCGACGCAGTAGGCGGGCAGCAGGCGCACGGACACCTGCGCGGGGGTGAGCCCGTAGTTGGCGGCACCAATGCCGTTCATGAGGGGCGCGACCGTGAAGTTCATGCAGTAGACGATCAGGATGAGGCTGATCGAGCGCGCCCACGGAACGTTCGTGAAGAAGGAACGCGTGATGAAGGGGGCGCGCGCACGCCCGATGTAGCGCCAGAAGAGAACGCCGCCGAGGGCGAGGCCGGCGATGAGCCACCAGCGCGGGTTCGCAGCGACCAGGGTGAGCAGCAGGGCCAGCGAGGAGAAGATCGCGAGGCCGACGACATCGACGCGCCCAGCGCGGGCGCGCGCGGGGACTCGGCGCCCCATGATGGGCAGGAATGCGAGGCCGACAAGGGGAATGAGGAGGAGGAGCGCCCAGTTGATCTCGGCGAGAATGCCTCCCGAGAGCATGCCGATCGCGGTACCGCCCTGGAAGGCCGCGCACATGAGGCCCACGTAGAGGCCTCGTTTCTTCGGGTCACGGATGGCGGTGGCCAGGATCATGTACGCGGAGGCGGCGGCCTGGTATCCCAGTGTCTGGAGGGCACGAGCGATGATGACACCAACCAGGGACGAGGAGAAGGCGAAGCCGAGCAGGGAACCGGCAACGATCAGCGCGATCCCTACGTCGACGATGCGACGCAGCGGAATGAAATCTCCGAGGGTTCCGTACAGGAAGCAGGCGACGCCGAGGACGATTCCCGGGATCGCGGTGATGAGGCCAGAGGCGTCCCCAGCCCCGATGTCCTGGGCGACGCGCAGGTAGACGAGGTTGAATCCCTGCAGGGAGACGGTGCCGAGCGCGTAGATGCCGAGGAGCGGGAGAAGGACCCGCGCGGGGCCGTCGGCCAGTTCACCGTCGGTCGCGATGGTGCGCACGTTGACCGCGGGGGCCGAGGCAGCCCCGCGGATCACCTGTGAGGGTACAGTGTTGACGCGGCAGGTGGGGCCTGCCGCGCGTGATGAGATGAAGAACCGAAGCGTGCGCACGGCGATTAGTTCACCACAAATCAAAGATTTAGCAGTATTGCAGGAAACTAGCATCCAAATAAAGCAACGCTTAACCAGCGACATCGCCTGCAGCCCACCGAACACCCCGTCAACAAGGTGTCGAAGCGCACATCATCAGCCGCGCGACGTGGCACAATGGAGCAACCACTCGCAAAGGAGCCCTCATGGAACGCGTCATCGTCGTCGGTTCTATCAACCAGGACGTCACGGTCACGGTCGACCGCTTCCCCCACCCCGGCGAAACACTCTCCGGCTCGTCCCTGACCTACAGCCTGGGCGGCAAGGGCGCGAACCAGGCCGCCGCCGCCGCACACTCGGGCGTCGCCGTCGCATTCGTGGGCGCCGTCGGCTCCGACCCCTCGGGCCCGCGCCTGCGCTCCGACCTGGCCTCCCACGGGGTCGATGTGACGCACCTGCGCGAGGTCGAGGGCCCTTCCGGGACCGCCCTCATCACCGTCGCCGCCTCCGGGGAGAACACGATCATCCTGGACGCCGGTGCGAACGCCACCGTGACGGTCGAGCCGGCCAAGGCCTCGTTGTTCCCCTCCCCCGCCGACATCGTCGTCCTGCAGGCAGAGATCCCCGCCGAGGCGAACGCCACCGCCCTCGCGTGGGCCCACTCCTTCGGCGCGCGCGTCCTGCTCAACCTGGCTCCCGCACGCCCCACCGACGCCGCATTCATGGCCCGCGTCGACATCCTCGTCGTCAACGAAACGGAGGCAGGCTTGACGCTCGGCATGCCCGCCCCCGCCAGCCCCACGGAGGCGATCGGCGTCGCGCGGGCGCTGCGAGGCTTCGGCCCCAAGCACGTCATGGTCACCCTGGGGGCGGACGGCGCGGCGTGGGCGTCGGGCAGCGAGGCCGGGCACTGCCCCGCCCTCACCCTCGGCGAGGCCGTGGATACCACCGGGGCTGGGGACGCCTGCGTGGGCGCGCTGGCGGCCGCGATGGCCCTCGGCAAGCCCTTCGTCGAGGCCGTGGCCGACGGAATCCGGGCCGGATCGACGGCGGTCCTCGCGCCGGGGGCCGCGCCCTCGTACACGTCACTCCCCCGCGTCACACGCTCCCGACTCCCCCGTTTGCTCCCGGAGTGAACGCCCCAGCGTGAGCAGGCACACCCCCGTAGACTAGGGGCATGCTCAGGATCGCCCTTGTCGTCGCAATGCTCGCCGTCACCATCTACGCGGCCGCGGACTGGCACCGCACGCCCGAAGACGAGATGCCCGGCAAGATCGCCAAGCCCATCTGGCTCATGATCATTCTCTTCACCGCGACGATCGCCGCCATCGGCCCCATCGCCTGGCTCGTCCTGCGCTGGGTGTCCCGCGCGGAAAAGGCTCAGCAGAAGCAGGCCGAGGCCCCGAAGCGCCCCTCCGCGCCCGACGACGACCCGGAATTCCTGTTCCGCCTCGAGCGCGACATTCAGCGCAAGCGCCGCGAGGAAGAGCGCCTCGAGCAGGAACGCCGCAAGCGCTCCGAGGATGAGGGGACCGACCCCACCGAGGCCTCGGGCGACGAGGCGAACTAAGGGAAGGCGTCGCCGCCCACAACAATCACGTCAGCGGCGCAGATCCGCCTGCGAGTCCCCCGGCGTCATATCCTTCGCAATCGCGACGAGATCCGCCGCAGGCTCCGCATACGACGTTCCCACGAGCGTCGCGCCCGAGAAAATGAACGACGTGATCGACGCGAGCGCGCAGTGACGTGACTTCGGCGCGTGGGCGAGCGGCTGACCGTTCACGAAGCGCGTCAGCGTCACGATCGGGTTCTGGTGCGACACGACGAGAGCCTCGTGCCCACGGGCCGCCCGCAGGGCCGAGGAGAGGGCAGCGCTCATGCGCGACGCAATATCTCGGTACGGCTCACCCCACGAGGGACGCAGCGGGTTGCAGTAGTACTTGTAGTACTTCGGGTTTGCCAACATCGCGCGATTCGAGTTCACCGGCATGCCCTCGAACACGTTATCGGACTCGATCAGACGCGGGTCCGACTCAATCGTCAACCCGTACGCCGCCGCCGTCGGCGCCGCCGTCAGCTGCGCGCGCAGCAGCGGCGAAGAAATCACGCGCGTAATATCCGCACCCGAATCCACCAGATACTCCGCAGCACGGGCAGCCATCGAATGCCCCAGCTCCGTCAGCCCAAAACCGGGCAGACGCCCGTACAAAACACCGTTCGGATTGTCCACTTCGCCGTGGCGCATAACGTGAATAATGGTGCGTTCCATGACACCCAAGTATAGGGCCCCGGATACACGAGAGGCCCGACCAAATGGCCGGGCCTCCGCTCGCTCACTTCTTGTTGCGACGCTGGTGACGCGTCTTGCGCAGGAGCTTGCGGTGCTTCTTCTTCGCCATGCGCTTGCGGCGCTTCTTGATGACGGAGCCCATGGGGTTCCTCCCT
>ERZ1699261.401-NODE-401-length-11963-cov-4.842514_pt1 | contig 11963 bp, 2 predicted proteins | sample MGYA00581524_ERZ1699261 | MGnify/ENA primary metagenome ERZ1699261 (study PRJEB42319, sample SAMD00040338) | human oral metagenome | material: saliva | host: Homo sapiens | study: EMG produced TPA metagenomics assembly of PRJDB4115 data set (Metgenomic analysis of... | reverse complement strand
CGGCCAACAAGAGCTACCTCTATCAGGAAACCAAGGCCATCCTCAACCCCGACACCCTCGTGCCCTTCCTCGTCGGCAAGATGAAAACCCTCGGCACCGCCGCTTGTCCGCCCTACCACATCGCCATTGTCATCGGCGGCACCAGCGCCGAGAAGACCATGCTCACCGTCAAGCTCGCCTCCACCCACTACTACGACTCGCTTCCCACCACGGGCGACGAAACCGGCCGCGCCTTCCGCGACCTTGAGCTCGAGGCTCGCCTGCTCGAAGAGACGCGCCACATCGGTCTCGGCGCCCAGTTCGGCGGAAAATACTTTGCCCACGACATCCGCGTCGTGCGCTTGCCCCGCCACGGCGCCTCCTGCCCCGTGGGTCTCGGCGTGAGCTGCTCGGCCGACCGCAACATCAAGTGCAAAATCAACCGCGACGGCATCTGGATCGAGAAGCTCGACGACAACCCCGGCCGCCTCATTCCCGAACACCTCCGCAACGCCGGCGAAGGTGAAGTGGTGCGCGTCGATCTCAACCGCCCCATGCCCGAGATTCTCGCCCAGCTCGACCAATATCCCGTCTCCACCCGCCTCTCGCTCAACGGCACCATCATCGTGGCCCGCGACATCGCCCACGCCAAGATCAAGGAACGCCTCGACCGCGGCGAAGAGATGCCCCAATACCTCAAAGACCATCCCGTCTACTACGCCGGTCCCGCCAAAACGCCCGCCGGCATGGCCTGCGGTTCCATGGGTCCCACCACAGCCGGCCGCATGGACCCCTACGTAGACCTCTTCCAGAGCCACGGCGGCAGCATGATCATGCTCGCCAAGGGCAACCGCTCGCAGCAAGTCACCGATGCCTGCAAGACCCACGGCGGTTTCTACCTCGGCTCCATCGGTGGTCCCGCCGCCATCTTGGCTCAAAACAACATCAAGTCCATCGAGTGCGTCGAATATCCCGAACTCGGCATGGAAGCCATCTGGAAAATCGAGGTCGAAGACTTCCCCGCCTTCATCCTCGTGGACAACAAGGGCAACGACTTCTTCAAGCAATTGCCCCCCACCTGCGCCAAGTGCTAAACCCGCTCCGCGTCCCTCGTTTCCCCGAGGGGCACGCCCACAACACATTCCCCCGCTGTCAGGCAGACAGCGGGGGATTTTTTTGTATAGATCCTACCGGTGCGCTCTCCAGCCACCCCTTTTCTCTCCCCCTCTGTCCCGTCGCTGCCCTCTCTCCCACGCTGCCAGTAAAAACCTCGCAACTTTCGTTCAAAACCCCGTTCGTTTTTCCCAAAACAAGCCTCTTTTCTGCCATAATGCCCACAATTTAAACCTCCCAGATCTCATCACCGAAAGCAAATACCCCTCTTGTTCGCCTTATCACCACAAGCTTTGTCTATCCCCCTCTGCAAATCAATGAAAGAAAAACCAAAAACAGACCGACCTATCCCGTCACTTCCCAAGAGTCTTCAAAATTTTCGGGATTACATGTTACCTAATCCAACAAAAGAACCAGTATTCACATCTTTTGCACATCAAAATAGCGCGTAATTAAAAACAAGTATATATCTTCGTTTAATTAAAAATCAAGTTTTCTACAACACCTGTCGAAACCCCTCTTCAGTCACAGCCACATTGCTATGAATAGGACAACAGTGAAGAACAATCAACTCACCGCTGCGGACGAACAAGACTCATTCGGAAAAATCCTTCTAAAAGACCTTTATTTATGACTATTTCTCTCACGCTGTATCAGATTCTCGACTCTCGCAAGCTAAAGAGCGACGACATCAATTCCAATTACCCCATTTGGAAACTCCGTATCAACGACGAAGAATACGAAGCTATCAAGACACTGTTGCGAGAAAAGGAACACAACCTCAAAGAATATGGCTTAGAAGCGATGATCTTTTATGCCGAGTGGTGGAAAAGAGACTACAAAGACGGCATACCCTCAAAAAAAGATGCTGCAAAAGTCATTGGATTTACCTCGGAGAAAAGCACAAATAAACTCTTCGAAGTTGCAAAGCAACGCCTTAACGCCAAGGCTTATCGCATCCTGCGAAAATCAGGGGGAAAAAACGATCTTTCTTTCCGCACACTCTTGTTCCAGGGTGGACTTCAACTGAACTACATCAAAAAGAATCTCGACAACCCGCAAAGTCCCACAGTTGCTTTTTTCAAAGCACTGGTGAAGGCACTTGCCGAAGATGAGACTTTCCGCAACGAAGCACTGGAGAAGGCACTTGCCGAAGACGAGGCTTCCCGCAACGATGCTGCGCAAGACAAATACGAAGTCGTAAACGAACGCGTAGAGAAAATTGGCCAAGAAGTAAAATTAACGCACGACAAAATCAGTCTTTTGGGAGAGATGGCTCTGAAAACCGCTCTCGGTGTCGTACTCGAAGACGAAGAGTGGTTTCCTTTCGACGACAAAACCAACGAAATCGGCACATTACTGAATGATTTGCACCACGAAAACAACCGCTCCACCCCGCGCAAACAAGAACTTTCGCTCATTTGGCAGTGGAAGTGCGGTGCCGATACCCCTCTTCGCGTGCTGCTTCGCGCCCCCAAGCTGCTCCCTGCCCATCTGATCTGCGACGAAAACGGCACACGCCTCGACCACGAAACCTGCAACTCCTTCCGGCTTGTCGTCGACGGGCAAGAAGTGGCCAAATATGAGTATAGTTCCGATCTCTCTGGAAAAGAAAAGAAGCCCATCTATCACCTCATCAGCGACATACGTCCCGCGAAGGTGACAACGCAGACGCAGCAATCGATGGTAGAAGTCGTGGCTCGGGGCGATAATCGCCAGCGCATCACACTGCAAGTGCCCGGCAACCTACTGCCCGACTTCAGCTATCCGCAGGTGTGGCCGGGCACCGATCAAGAAGGTCTCTACCAAACTAAAGGAAAGAAGGAAAGCGCGAAAAAACTTCTCCTCTTCGATGCCGAAGAGTGGGAAGTAGCCGACTCGACCTGTGCAAACGTCGGCGAAACGAAAATCGGAGCGATCGAGTTCAGTGAACGCATCGCACTACGCAATCGCGACTCCGGCGAAGAAGTGCCCTTCGAGAATCACACGCCCTATAAAGTGTCCATCTGCGGCACCTATCTGCCGTGGATCGAGCAGTCATCCGCCCTGCTCCTCACGTCGCGACCGGACATCCGAGTCTATGACGAAGAAGGCAACCGCGTGAGCAAGCAAGCCTACACTTGTTTCTTCCGCCAAGAACCCCAATCCACCCACGCACGCAACAACGGCGAATGGGAACCACTCACGCGCCGAAGCCCCCTTCCGTTGGGACGCTTGGGCTTCAAGGTGGTTTTTCCCGATCAGCACGAAGAAATCGTGCACGCCTATTCCATCGGTGACCTCCGATTCGAGCCACAAAAAGCCGACACTCGGCGCATCGACCTCGCAGTGCTTGGCGGTGGAGAATTAGTGGTGAAGCCACTTGAACAAGAAGGCATGAAAGCCCCCCCCACCAAGGAGGGTGAGTCACGCCGGTGGTGCATCGAGAGCAACAATCCGAACACACCGCCCGCCACATGCACCTTCGAAATCTCATGTCCGGGTCATCGTCCCGTCAAAGTGAGCATCCCTCTGCAGTTCAAGGGGCGTTTGCTCGCTCACATCGACGGCCGAACCGTAGCACCGGAAAGCATTCTGTCGCTCTACGACTTGATGAACTTCAAATTGCACAACAACGAAACAGCATACAATCTCTCGTTGCAACTCTCATCCCTTCCAGTCTATCAAGAAGCGCCTCATCGCCCAGAGGAACAGGGAAATACGATGGCCGATCAGTTGAAGGAACTCGGTTACGAGCAAGCACCGGACACACAGGAAGTCAACTTACGTATTAGTCAAAACACAGATATAGAAGAAATTTCCTGCGTTCCCTTCGCAAAAGGCACTTCTTCACTCGACGAGGTGTGCAAAGGAGAGATATTGCACGCTCTCCACTCCGTAAAGACTTCCCTCTTCAAAAAATACCTCTGGTTCTCGCTCTGGAACCGCATCTATTATATTCTCCCCTACACCCTGCGCACCAAACGGCGCAAAGATGGGCGTATAGAAGTGACCCGTCGCTACGCCAACACCTTCGAGAAGACGTACACAAGCCATCTCTATGCACTTCCCGTCGATTTCGATCTCATCCCTGAGCTGATTCAGGCCTATCCTCTCGACGCTTGCGAAGATGGCACGAACTTATTCAGCTTTCCCACCGGTTTTCCCGGCAAAGAATGTATTGTTTTCTCCGGTCGAGGCGACAGCCACAAAGTGCTTCCCCGCTATTTCAATCTCAACAACGAGTTGAGCGACGAAGAACGACAAGACATCAGGCAACGACGACAAGAAAGTTTGCGCAAATCCCTCCTTGAGCAAACTTTCAATGGGCAACGTTGGGACGAAGCCTGCCGCGTGTACTCCATCTTCGCAGAGTATTTAGTGCCCTACTCCACCCACATCAGTCTCGAATGCATCGCTTGCGATCGGGAACTATTGTACAAATTCATCGTGGCCATGCATTCACGTGGGAAGACAGACGAATTGCTCCGCGAAAATGGTTTGAATTTGCTCGCCCCGGACCTTTTCAAAGACGAACCCGAGACAGCACGCGAGCGATCTTGGCGAGACCAACTTAGACAACTTTGCGAAAATATCAAGAACCCCGAAGAGCTATTGAATTCACTGCGCACAATCCTCGGAGTCATCGACACACCCTCTGCATAGCCGCCACAAAAGAAGCCACCAAGGGGCATTTTCCAATGCTTTGCGCGGCCTCCCCCCATCGTACTCTACTCATTCCCCCACTTTTCTCCCACCTTCTATGAATTACTCCAATTTTTACACCAAGGCCCGCGAACAACTCATCAACGCGATGGTCAACCTCTGGGTACGCGGCCTCAGCAAAGAACAAGAATACCTGCGCCGACTGCTCGAAAATGAAGAGCCGCTGCTGGCCGAGCCCGTTTTTCAATCCATTTTCCCTTGGGAAAGTAGCGAACACACCTTCGCTGAACACGCTTCCACGCTCCGCGTGCTCAAACCTGAATTTGTGAAAGCACTCAGTGGCAACGAAGTCGATTCCGAACAGCGTTTTCCCGAAGATCGTCGCCCTTACAAACATCAAACCGAGAGTTGGAAAGCAATGCTCGGAGAACCTAAAGGGAAAACTATCGTGGTCACCTCCGGAACCGGCTCGGGAAAGACCGAATGCTTCATGGTGCCGGTGCTTCAAGACCTCGTCAATCAGAACGAAAAGGAGGCGATACAAGCCATTTTCCTCTATCCGCTCAATGCCTTGATGGACAGTCAGCGCAAACGCGTGGCCGCTTGGTGCAAAGCACTGAAGCCCCAAGTCACCTTCGCCATCTATAATGGCGACACGGAGGAGATTTACAAGAAACAGGAGGACAAAGTAGCCTTTCCCGAACTGATTTCGCGCGAAGCGATCCGCAAAACTCCCCCACAGATCCTATTCACCAACCCCACGATGCTCAACTATATGCTGTTGCGCAACAAGGATCGCACCATTCTTGAGAAAAGCCAAGGCAAACTGCGCTGGATTCTCCTCGACGAAGCCCACACCTACACCGGAAGTGCCGCCGCTGAGCTCGCACTCCAACTGCGCCGCGTGCTGCAAGCCTTTGATGTGACCGTCGACCAGGTGAATTTCGCCGTTACCTCAGCCACGATGGATGATTCTGCGGACGACCAAATCCGACTGAAGACCTTTGTCTCGCAGCTCACCGGCAAACAGCCGAAAGACATCGTGATCATCGGCGGACAGCGCATCATTCCCACACTCAACGAGGAGAAGGCACAAGAGTGTCTCAAGAAAATCAACGACGACCTGAAGACTTCGATCGATCTCGAGCAAGTCAAAAAGATGCGCGAGAAGTTGAACAGCGAAGCAGCAGTATCTCTGCACGAGTTAGGCAAATGTTTCGACAAAACATCGTCCTCTGCAGACAAGGCAGACAAAGACACGCACCAACACGATGAGATCGCGCGCGAAAATCTCCTCAAGGTCATCGACGCCTTGGGCGAAAAAGTCGAAAGCCTCAACGCCGACGGCACAGACAGCGCCCTTTTGCCCACCCGCATGCACCTTTTCGCGCGTTCCATCGGGGGAGTCTACACTTGCGTCAACCCCGAATGCAAGCGACACAAGGACATTCGCCTGCCCATCGGCAGTCTCACCACCTACCAGCGCACCCATTGCTCCGAATGTGGGGCACCGCTGCTTGAAGTCTGCACCTGCGGAGACTGTCGTGGCACTTTGGTGACGGGAGAAGCGAACGATGATGAGGGATTCCGCCAGCGCAGTACAATAACGCACATCGATGACAATCCTTTCGGCATCGAACTCGAAGAACTCACCGAGCAAGAAACTGAAGACGACGAAAAAACAGAACAAAGTGCCGATGGTTACGAAACGTTCTTCTACGCAATGCCCGAAAAGCAGCTCAAAGAAAAGGGAGATAATTGCCTTTATTACAAAGTCACCGAAGATCAAATCGAGAACAGCGAAGAAAAAGGCTATTTTTTCGTTCGCGGTGGCGAAGATTTCAAAAGTCCCGGCAAAGGGCAGTGGACTAAATTTAGCATCACGAACGATCCTCGCCCGCGATGCCCACATTGTCGTGCACTCACCACAAGGGTGAAGTATTTGCGCGCCAGCGCACAGTTCTCCGGCCGTGCACTCGCCGAGATTTTCCTCCAAGAAGCACAACCTATGCCCGCCGATAAGGCAGAAAGCGGCAACTCGGAGCAGGGCAATGTCCTCTATGAGGGAAAAAAGTATATCGCCTTCACCGATAGCCGCCAAGGCACTGCCACCTCAGCCCAAGCCATCAACAACGACATGGAACGTGTGTGGCTGCGCTCGGAAATCTTTCGCAGACTCTACAAATTGGGCGACTACAAGCGCGAACAGCCAAAAAAATGGACGGAAGAGGATGAAAAGAAGCTTACCACATTGAAAGCAACTCTTGAAACCGATCCGGCAATATTTAGCAAAATGCTTTCCCCAGAAATCGAAGCACTCGAGAAGAAGAAGGGACAAGAAGCCACGACCACGGAGCCAAAAGCAGTAAAGTGGGACGTCCTTCTTGAAGACATCCGCAACTATTCTACTTCATTCGGCGATTTGTTCAAGCATCTCTCCTCGGCTCGTATCAATACGAACATACCTGAAGATGAACAACAGAAGGCTTATCTCAACGCCCTCGTCTACAATCAGTTCGGTTCCGTCTCCAAGCAACGAAGTTCGCTCGAAACAATGGGATTGGTGCATTTAGAATATCCCGTTTTGACACGAGCCGTCCGCCCCACGTACGTTTCCGACCAGCTCAGCGACCAAGATTGGCGTGACTTCCTCAAACTCGCGCTCGACTACCACATTCGTGGTAACAAAAACCTCCAAGTAAAGAAGGAAGAGCAGCGTTGGAGCACAGTGAGCAATGCTTATAGACCTATTTTCCCACCCGATTACACAAAAAAGGAGGTGGATAAATGGCCACAAGTGCGCACTGGAGACAACGGTACAGTAAACCTGCAGCAACCTCGTTTGGTGCTACTACTCTGTGCCGCCTTGGGTTACCATACGGTGGACAAACTCAAAGAAAACAAAGACAAAATCAATCGTCTGCTCAAAGCTGCATGGGATTTCCTCTCAACAAACATATTAAATGGTAATGACGACAAAGGCTACACCCTCAATCTCTTGGGAGACAATGTACAAATCTGCATTTCGACCAAGAGTTATCTCTGTCCCGTCGACAAAGTGCTGCTCGACACCGTGTTCTGCGGCTACAGTCCTCACCTTTCCGGACGACTGACGCCGGGAAACATAGAACGCTTCTGCATCGCCTCGCAAGAAGTGGAAAAAGAGGGCAAGAAGAAGACTGAACTTTGCACCTTCGAGACCCCTTTCTGCCCTCCGTTGGCAGAGGGTGAAGACAACGAGTCCGTCAGCCGATGGCTCAAAGAGAATTTTACGCAACACAAGGAGGCCGGTCTCTATAATGACTGGCTGGAGCGCGCATTCCTGGAGACCAACATCTATTTGGCGGGCGAACATTCGGCACAGATTGACCGCAAAATATTGTCGCAGCGCGAAAAAGATTTCAACGAAGGTCGCTTGAACATTCTTTCCTGCTCCACTACAATGGAAATGGGCGTAGATATCGGCGGCATCAGCGAGGTGGTGATGAACAACGTGCCACCCCAATCGGCCAACTACCTGCAACGCGCCGGGCGTGCGGGACGCCGCGCCGAGACCAAGTGCTTGGCATTCACTTTCTGCCCCGCTTCGCCCATCGGCGTCGCCACTTGGCAGACCCCCAAGGCGCCCATCACCGGAAAAACCGACATGCCTCTGCTCAAAATGGACAGCGGCATCCTGATTCAGCGCCATATCAATGCATTTTTCTTCTACGCTTTTGCGCAAGAGCACAACTTCACAAACGAAAAGCAGCAACAAGGAACACTTCGCGTCGACTCACGAGTGCAAGACCTCTTTCCCACCCCCGGAGAAGCGGAGAATCCAAACTGCTACGACGAGTTTTGTACCTTCCTCAACGAACTGATCAGCGAAAAGCAGCAAGATTCCGGGGACAAAAAGAATTGGGAAGCGCTATATAAGCAACTGGTGGAGGGAACCTACAAGGAAAACTCCTCTATCTCCGACGCGGCCGAAGCCACAAAGGCGAGCCTCGAACAATTGAAAGAGGCTTATGCCGAGCAAATCAAAGCACTGACAGGTATTAAAGGGAAGGCGAACTGGATCATGCGCCAAAAAGCGCTGGAATATCAAATCAAGAACCTGAAAGAGAAGAACCTACTCGCCTATCTGGCCGAGCAAAATTTCTTACCCTCCGCCGGACTCCCCACCGGCCTTGTGGAATGCCAACTCGGTGAGCAAAAATCAAAAAAGGATTCATATCGCCCCATTAGTGTAACGCGCCATCTGAGCCGTTCTATCCTCGAATTTGCCCCGGGCACACAGTTGGTGTGCAACGAATGGGTGTACGAACCGGAAGGCATCATGATGAAAACAAAGTATGAACAGGCGGCCAACCTCTACGCCGTGTGCACTTGCGGGAACTGCGGGCACAGTTTTGTGGAGCGTGGCACCATCGACAGCAATACTCCCTGCCCACAATGTGGATCACGGAAGCTTAAAAGTTTAGACGGCATAGTCGAGGGGGGAAGCTTTACCCGCGTGGTGGAACCGGCCGGCTTCACTGTTTCCGTACATTATCGCCCGAGACGATACACGCGGAACGACAAGCAGTTCCAAATGCTTTTGCCCCAACTGCTCAACATGGCTCCGTGGCACAAGGACAAAGACAACACCAACGGCCAGAAATTGAAGCTCCGCACCTCGGCCGACACCGACAATCCCCAAATTCTTTTTTTCAACAAGGGAACGTACGGTCACGGCTTCGCCCTTTGCTGCACCTGCGGACGCATGAAAGCAGAAAACAGTGGGGAGGAACAGAACAACAATCCGCTCGGCACCCACAACCAGCTCCACACAGGCCGCGATTGCGACGGAACCGTGCTGCGTCACATCGTGCCGGCCGCTCGCTACAACACAGATTTCGTGGAGATGCGCTGCTATGACAAGGACGGGGGCCACATCAAAGACCAGAGTTTGCTGCGCTCGCTCGGCGTAGTGCTCAGCCGTGAACTCACGCACCACTTGGGGGTAAACGAAGACGAGGTGGATTTCGGCTACAATCCCGTTACCGCCTCCGTTTTCCTCTACGACACGGCAGTGGGTGGCGCCGGCTACTCCACACTTCTGCTCGACTATCGAGAAGAAGTGCTCCAACGCGCACTCGACTCGCTCAACGCTTGCAATTGCACGAAGGCCTGCACGCAGTGCCTGATCGACCGCCGATCGCAATGGTACATTGCCGATCTCGATCGCAAGAAGCTCAGAGATTGGCTCGAGGTGGAAAAGCAATCGCGCACCGCACCGCAAGAAGTCACCGAGGCGCTGGGAGAAGGTGTGACCACCGTCACCACCAACCTCACTGCGCTGCTCACTCCCCTCGCGAGCAGCAGCGAACTGGAGGAGGTGCGCATCTATCTCGACGACGATTACGAAAAATGGAGCAATGAGCTCGAAGGCCACCTCAAACTACTGCTCCAACTCCGGCACAAAGGCATCAAGACTACATTCGTAGTTCCGAAGGAGATGGACATCAATAGCTATCCTTTTGATGTTCAATCGCTACTCAATCAGCTGACAACGCAATACACATTCGCAGTTTGCCCCCAATCCACCCACGGTGCTTACAAGCCCCTCCTCGCTTTGCGCTACAAGGACGAGTGGCGCACCTTCTACGGTGCTGAAATTCAACGCAACTTCAGCTCCGCTTGGGGGGAAGGACAGCTCTACGAAAAGAAGAACGACACATTGGATGAGCTGAAACCCGTGAACCGCGAAGAGCTATTGAAACAACTCAAGACCAAAGACACTTTGGGCTTCGATGCCCGGCTGAAAGCAGACTGTATGCTCTCCGAGTTATTCCAGTTGTTGCAAACAAGCAAAGATAGCAATGAGAAGGAGCACAAGGAAGATTGGAACCACATCCAAAAAGCAATCGAGGGAAAAGAGATCAGCGTGAGCTATACGGATCGCTACCTCATGACTCCACTGGGATGCATGCTCTTGGTTCGCTTTCTGCAGTGCCTTAAAGACCAATGGGGCTGCCGTATTAAAGACGTAGAGGTTCACTTGTCGCAAAAAATAGACTACAAGAACGAAACTTACGCCGTTAACGAGCCATTCGAGAATTTCGAAGATCGCGATCACTTCCTCGCTGAAGCCCTCACTCAGTGTTGCGGGGTAGATAATGCCCAAATCCAATCAGGTCAGTACATCGCTCACGAGCGCGACCTGAAGATCAGCACCGGAACCCATAGCCTTTGCCTTCGACCTGACGCCGGTATTTCTCAAGGATGGACTCCCAATCGCTATGATAAAGACGGCCAAGAGCAATATCTCGAGTATTTCAGCTTCGAAGACGAAGATAATTGGAACGAGGATTTCTACCTTTACAATAAAAACAAGCGAGGTCAGGGTCTGCTCTACACCATTCTATTCGGCCAAGAGAAAAAAGATAAATAGCATTGCGAACAGGACTTTGTGCGCCTGCGCCAAGTGCTAAACCCGCTCCGCGCCACGCGCCCTGTGGTGCGCGTCGCAAACGCCATTCCCCCGCTGTCAGGCAGACAGCGGGGGATTTTTTGCACACCGCCACGCGCTGTGCCGAGAAAAGACGAGGAGGTGGGAAGCAGCGCCGCACCTTCGGGAGAAAAGCCGGGAGATCTCGACCCGAACCGCGCAGCTTTTGGGAAGAAACTGCCAACTCTTCGAAGAAAGCGCCCTACGTGCGAACGAGCTCGACGGCTCGTAAAATCGACTCACCTCGCTCGACGTCACGGCCAATGACGAATTGGACAAACTGAATTGCGCAGACAACGAGCGCGACGGACTCGATCTGTCACATCCCGGCGCTGTGCAATTTGAACCGCAGCTTGAACCGACCACATACGCTCAACCTTCGGCTCTAAGGCGGCCGACGGGAGCAGCAGTGCGGCCGTAGCCTTTCGGTGCTGCTCCACTTTCGACGCCACATCGCGCGCTGATGGGGCGAATGACCGCAAGATAAAAACAAAACCCCGACTTCGTGCAATGCACAAAGTCGGGGTTTCTCGTGAAATGGGGTGATGCCTGTGCCGCATTCGGCACGCTATGGAGAGAAGGCTACGTTCGGTTCAATAGAGGAAGCCGAAGAGCCAGAGTGGGATCTCGTTGTCGCCGCGTCCCACCTCGGTGTTGTAGCGGGCAAGGACGATGTTGGGGTCGCTCTTGACGCGTTTGCTGCGGTCGCACACGTGAATCTCGACGTTTCCGTTGATGCGATAGAGTCCGT
>ERZ1699261.397-NODE-397-length-12055-cov-4.322015_pt1 | contig 12055 bp, 8 predicted proteins | sample MGYA00581524_ERZ1699261 | MGnify/ENA primary metagenome ERZ1699261 (study PRJEB42319, sample SAMD00040338) | human oral metagenome | material: saliva | host: Homo sapiens | study: EMG produced TPA metagenomics assembly of PRJDB4115 data set (Metgenomic analysis of... | reverse complement strand
AGGCTGAAATGATGAGCATGATGCACAGTTGAAATAACGTGAGTTTCATTTGGAGTGTGATTTATAGCGAGAAAATAAGGCAACCTAGCCTTAACCTCATAAATAAACAAATAATTACGCCATTTTTTGCGATCTCGATCGCAAAATTTAAATTTCCAGGTTAAATTTATTTGCTAAATAGATGAAGTTCTGCTATTTATATCGCCCTTAAAATAACTAGGTTCTTATGTCAGCTATTTTTAGCAATAAGAACTAATCACAAAAAACAAGACAGGACGTCATTAAATTCTGTACTATTATTAGGAGTTATCAATGTCTAAGGCATCTCTAAGTTTGCTGGATTTAGCCGGTGTTACACCTTATCAACCTAAGAAAGATGAGGAATACATGAATGAAGATCAAATTCTTCATTTCAGAAAAATTTTAACTGCGTGGCACGAGCAAATTGTGGAAGAAGCATCAAGAACTGTTGCTCATATGCAAGATGAAGCGTCAAACTTCCCAGATCCAGCTGACCGCGCGACCCAAGAAGAAGAATTCAGTCTTGAATTACGTAACCGCGATCGCGAGCGTAAATTAATGAAAAAGATTGAATACACATTGAAAAAATTAGATACCGATGATTTCGGTTATTGCGATTCTTGTGGCGAAGAAATTGGCATTCGTCGTTTAGAAGCTCGCCCTACTGCTGATCTTTGTATCGATTGCAAAACCCTTGCTGAAATTCGTGAAAAACAAGTCGCAGGTTAATTGATTCAAATAACCCAATGAAAAAGTGCGGTCAAAAACAACCGCACTTTTCGTGTTTTTATCAAATGCGCATTTAACATAGAGAATGGAGTAAATTATTCTTACTTATATAAAAAATTTATTTGGTAAAAAAACTAAAAAAGAAACTGAAACCAATATAAATTCAACCGTCCAAAAAACGGCGCCAAAAACCAAAAAACCAAACGTTTCAAAAGCAGAGCGTTCACAACCCAAGATCGCCCCGTCCTCTTCTCACCACAAAAAAACGAACACCCAAGCGCATCGTCACGACAAACATATCGTTAAAGCCTCTCATTTTGGTATTAACCCACGTATGTTTAGCCGTAATGCCATTACCGTGGTAGAAAAATTGCAACGTCAAGGTTATGACGCTTATATCGTTGGTGGTTGTTTGCGTGATTTATTGTTAGGTAAACACCCAAAAGATTTTGATGTGGCAACCAATGCACGTCCCGACCAAATTCAAGCAGTATTCCAACGTCAATGCCGTTTAGTTGGTCGTCGTTTCCGTCTTGCGCATATTATGTTTGGACGCGATGTGATCGAAGTGGCCACATTCCGTGCTAGCCATTCGGATGCGCGCAGCGAAAATCAAGCCAAACAAAGTGATGAAGGGATGTTACTGCGTGATAACGTGTACGGCACCATTGAACAAGATGCGGAGCGTCGTGACTTTACCGTAAACGCCCTTTACTACAATCCGCAAGATAATACGCTGAGTGATTACTTCAACGGAATTGATGACCTGAAAAACGGAAAATTACGTCTGATTGGCGATCCCGTTACCCGTTATCAAGAAGATCCTGTGCGTATGCTACGCTCTGTGCGCTTTATGGCGAAATTGGATATGTTCTTGGAAAAACCAAGTGAACAGCCCATTCGGGAACTTGCGCCATTGCTGAAAAATATTCCACCGGCGCGTTTATTCGATGAAAGCTTAAAATTATTGCAGTCTGGCAATGGCGTAAAAACTTATAAATTACTTCGCCAATATGGCTTATTTGAACAGCTTTTCCCAAGCTTAACGCCTTATTTCACCGAAAAAGAAGACAGCCTTGCGGAACGTATGATTTTAACGTCGTTAAATTCAACGGATGAACGTATTGCCGATAAATTACGCATTAATCCAGCCTTTTTATTTGCGGCATTCTTCTGGTATCCATTACGCGAAAAAGTGGATGTGTTGAAAAATGAAGGTGGCTTAAACAATCACGATGCTTATGCCCTTGCGGGCAATGAAGTGCTTGATCAATTATGCCGTTCATTAGCAGCGCCTCGTCGTCACACCTCTGTCATTCGTGATATTTGGATGTTGCAATTACAACTGCTTAAACGTACCGGTTCTCACCCTGCTCGCACGATGGAACATCAAAAATTCCGTGCAGCCTTTGATTTATTGGCGATGCGTGCTGAAGTGGAAGGCGGTGAAACCGTTGAACTCGCAAAATGGTGGCATGAGTACCAACTCAGCAATCAAGAACAACGTCGCCAGTTGGTTCAAGAGCAACAAAAATTGCATCCAGCGCCGAAGAAAAAATATTACCGCAGACGTAAACCTAAGGCGGCTAACTAATGGTTCAAGTGTATATCGCCCTTGGCAGCAATTTAAATACGCCTACAGAACAATTAAATTCCGCATTAGAGGCAATTTCTGCGCTACCTAATACCGAATTAAAATCGGTCAGCGGATTTTATCAAAGCAAACCATTAGGCCCGCAAGATCAACCGGATTATGTGAACGCAGTGGCAATGATCGAAACCACTCGCCCACCTTTAGCTTTGCTCGATGAATTGCAACGCATTGAAAATGAACAAGGTCGCGTACGTTTACGTCGTTGGGGTGAGCGTACACTGGATTTGGATATTCTGCTTTATGGTGATCAAATCATTCAAAATGAACGCTTAACCGTGCCTCATTACGACATGAAAAATCGCGAATTCGTAATTGTGCCGCTTAATGATATCGCACAAGATTTGGTTTTACCGGAAGGCGAAAAAGTCGCAGATTTGGTGAAAGCCTTTGAAAATCATCAAATGCATAAAATCAAAAACAGCGAGAAAATTGACCGCACTTAACTCAAAACAAAAGGGCTGATATTCACTATCAGCCCTTCTTTTTTACCTATCAAATTAGACGGCAACAGAAACAAAGATTTCTGTGCCGATAATCACACAAATAAAACCAACCAACATTGGGACAGACATACGTTTTACGATTTCAAATGGTGAGATTTTACCCATACCTGACACAGCCACAACCACGCCAGAAACCGGTGATAAACCACGACCTAAGTTAGAGGCTTGTAACATTGGAATGGTTAAGAACGCTGGGTTGACGCCCATTTGGGTTGCTAATTTTGGAATTAATTCTGCAAAAGCATAGAACGCCGCGTTACCTGAACCTGTCGCCATGGTGGCTAAAATGGTAATCACTGCAAGCACTAACATCATAAAGAACGCTGAACCACCGAATGATTGTGCAGAGGCGATTAAATTAGTGATAAAGCCGATAGTACTTAAACTTTGCGCAAATACACCTGCTGCCACTAAAAGCATCACCACGCCCGCAAAAGCATCTGCCATACCACGATATGCGACGATGAGATTATCGAAGGTTTGTTTTGCATTGAAACTACGTAAGAAATCTACCGCGGCAGTAATGATAAAACAAAGCACCATCACGGTAACAATGTGTAAATTTGGTAAGCCCCATTTACCGTCAAAAATCAACACGCCAATAATGGGTAATAATGGCAAAATTGCATAGTAGTTTGGTGCTGTGGTTTTAATTTCATCTGCATTCAGGCGTTCTACTTGCACACCTTCTTTCTTATCTAAATAACGTTGCCAGAAGAAGTGTGCTACAGCAATCCCTAAAATCGCAAAAATCGAAACCGGCAATGCGGTGCCAAAGGCAAACTCACCTAAAGGAATTTTAGAAATTTCAGCGGAAAGCACCACGTCGCCTGATGTTGGGGAAAGGATAATGGAAATTGGCGATGCACAAATTGCTGCCGCTGCCCCACGTGAAATCCCTACGTTCACCATGACAGGGAATAATGTCGCCATTAATAACACACCTAAGCCCGTTGCGGACGACACAGCAAAAGACATCAAACATGCAAGGAAGTAAGCAAACACCATTAAAATATAAGGTGAACGGATATTTTTCAGTGGTTTTGAAACCAATTTCACCACCACATCGTTCGCACCAAGATGGGTCATGTACACGGAGAAACCACATAACACCATAATCATCAAGCCTAAGCCGCCGCCACGATTACCGAGTAGGTATTTCACATATTCTAAAATATCAAAATAGGTGGAACCTGTGCTTTTCACGCCATCCGGTAAAATCGAATGTCCCATCAGCACTGAAATGAATAACAAGACCAAGCCACCGAACATCAACACGCCGGTCGCTGAATAGCCTTTCACGATATAATATGCCACCAAGACAATGGCAATCAAACCTATAATCAGATCCATAATTTACCTCTTTATTAAAATAATAATATCAGCAAGATAGCGATTGAACTGGCAGTTGTAAATCAGTTCAATACGAAAATTTGAGGTAGATCACAAAAAGAATTTTGGGGAGAAAGTGCGGTTGGTTTTGGGGTGTTTTTGAGATGAAAAACCTTTGGATAAATGCCGCACTTCTATTTTTTTATTCTTAGACTGTATCTCAGTCTGAGGAATTATTTATTTCTAAATGGATTTCTAGAACGGCAAACTTTAGAACTATCTCTTAAATTTCTAATAAAGAAATCTTCATATTGATAAGCTCCAATTGATAAATATATTTCTTTTATATTTTCTCTAACTGATGGCTCATACTCCAAATACATTGACCTCTCTTTTACATTTGAAATTATCCGTTCATCAAATACATTTGTGATGAAAAACATTCTACATTCTTGCTCATCTTCAAATGCAGAATGCTTAACTAAAAACTTCAACGGCAACAAAATATAATTAATAACATCAAATACCCCATTATAAAAATATTTATTATTTACTATCCTACTTAAGATAACATTAATTTTATTAAGATTTCTTTTCACCCCAAGCTCTTTATTCTTAATAACTTTTAAGTAAGCATTAAAATGTTTAGACAGACCTCTAGAATAAAAATTAATCTCATTACACTTAGCCAACTTTATATAGCCACTTTCAACGTCTATATATATACATCGATAAACTGGTAATTTTGTAATTTTACTACTATCAATCACATTAACATTTTCATTGATACTTAAAATATCTTCTGAAGATGATAAATTATTAATTGGCGACTCTCTCAATCCATACTCTATAAAATTAAAAAATCTTGAATATTCTCCAAAGAAATCTTTTTTAAAAACAATACTTACTCCAGAGGCCTCCTGATTATTTTCTTTGCTATATAATCGAAACTGATTTAGACTATCATGATTAAATGTAAAACAGCTAATAAAGGAGCTAGGTTCTATCTCTCTATTCGGTAAATTAAAGTAATCAAACAAAACCTTACCTTCTGTTGGATCATTTACATTTTTTATGGTATTTAAGCGTAATTTTGATGGTTTTTCATCATCTTTATCGCCTCCCAATAATAAAAAAGCTGTATTTGGTCTTGTATAGTGGCAAATATGCTCTTCATACTTAGTATCTAATCTTAAATAAGTTAAAATTTCAGCAGTAGCATTTTTTAAATTTATTAAGTTTTTAATAATTATTTTACTAGATGTTTCAAGAATTCGTATAAAACACTCTGATTCATAATAATAAAGTTTTTTAGAATTTCCAAAAGAAATGATTGCATTCTCATAATCACCTAGATGAAGGTATATTTCACCAATAATAAAACTAGCTATAAAAAAATACTCACCATCATCTTCTATTATATTTTTCAATATTTTTTTTACATCACCTAACTTATTATATTTTTTTAAAAGAAGAGCAAAGGTTATACATATAAAAGCAAAATCTTCTGGATTATCACTTCTAACTATATCTCTAAAAGCTTTCTCTGCCTCATCAGATTTTCCTTGTTCATCTAATAACAACCCTAAATGATATCTAGCCATTGTAAATTGAACTTTATCATCTTCTCTTTTTACCTCTTGATACACACTCTTCGCTTCTTCATATTTTTTTTGTATTTTTAACAATGCTGCTAAGTTAATTCTAGACTTTGCAAATAATTGTTTATCATCTTCTCTTTTGATTTCTAGATATGCCTGCTTAGCTTCCTGATATTTTTCTTGTTTATCGAATAATAGCCCTAAATTAAATCTCGCCATTGCAAATTGTTTTTTATCATCTTCTCTTTTAATTGCTTTATATACCTGCTCAGCCTCTGCATATTTTTCTTGCTTTTCTAACACCACTCCTAAATTAACTCGCGACTTTGCAAATATCTCTTTATCATCTTCTCTTTCGATTTCTAGATATGCCTGCTTAGCTTCCTGATATTTTTCTTGTTTATCGAATAATAGCCCTAAATTAAATCTCGCCATTGCAAATTGTTTTTTATCATCTTCTCTTTTAATTGCTTTATATACCTGCTCAGCCTCTGCATATTTTTCTTGCTTTTCTAACACCACTCCTAAATTAACTCGCGACTTTGCAAATATCTCTTTATCATCTTCTCTTTCGATTTCTAGATATGCCTGCTTAGCTTCCTGATATTTTTCTTGTTTATCGAATAATAGCCCTAAATTAAATCTCGCCATTGCAAATTGTTTTTTATCATCTTTCCTTTGAATTTCTTGGTATGCCTGTTGAGCCTCGGGATATTTCTCTTGTGATTCAAACAATAGCCCTAAATTAAATCTCGCCATTGCAAATTGTTTTTTATCATCTTCCCTTTGAATTTCTTGGTATGCCTGTTGAGCCTCGGGATATTTCTCTTGTGATTCAAACAATAGCCCCAAATTAACTCGTGACTTTGCAAATATCTCTTTATCATCTTCTCTTTGAATTTCTTGGTATGCCTGTTGAGCCTCGGGATATTTCTCTTGTGATTCAAACAATAGCCCCAAATTAACTCGTGACTTTGCAAATATCTCTTTATCATCTTCTCTTTGAATTGATTTATATGCCTGCTCAGCCTCTGCATATTTTCCTTTTTCCTGGAACTCTAGCCCAGATTTAAATTGTGATTTTGCAAATTCTTTTCTACTAGAATTATTCTCTTTATTCATGTTATTCCCCCTTGATTTAAATTACGATATTTCATTAATCACATTCAAAATCCGCTTATCCGACACCTGATACTTCGTGCCTAATTGTTGCGCAAATAAACTCACACGCAATTCTTCGATCATATAGCGAATTTCTGCCACTTCATCAGAAATTGGTTTAGATTTCGGCAGTTTAGCGAGCAATTGTTGGTAAGCCTGTTGTACTTGTTCCACACGTAGCATCGCCGCACGATCGCGATTCACATCTTGAGCCAGTTTATTGATACGTTTATCAATGGCTTGTAGATAGCGCTGTAAATCAGGTAGGCGATCATAACCGCTCTTTTGCACAAAACCTGGATAAATCAGCCCCGCTAATTGCGCCTTAATATCAGAAAAGGCAAAGGCCATGGTGAAATCCATTTTACCTTTTAAACGTTGGTTTAAGGCGTGATTGAGAGATAGGATTTGCTCCACTTTCTGCGCAATATCTACGGTCACTTCGTTCAGATTTTCTCGAACGAAATCACGCAATTTTTCAAAGCCTGCTTCATCCCATACAAAACCGCCAAAATCGGCAATCAGCTTATCCACTGCACAAGCGATACAGTCATCGATCAAATCCAACACGCGACCGAACGGGGTAAAATACAGCCCCAATTTAGCTTTATTCGGCAATTTTTCATGCAGATATTTAATCGGTGACGGTACATTGAGCAACAACAAGCGGCGCAAACCTTGCTGCATCGCCACTGCTTGTTCAAACTCTGTTTCAAATAGTTTGATACCTACGGCATCTTTTTCATCCACAATGGCAGGGAACGCTTTGACGCTAAAACCTCGTTGTTTTTGTTCGTAGCATTGTGGTAAATCTGCAAAACTCCAAATATGCAGCCCGCTTTGCTCAATGCCATCATCTGCCACAGCAGAAATACTTTCCTGCACACGATCTTTTAAGTTGAATTTCAGCTCATCCAAATTCATGGATTCGGCAATTTTCTTGCCGTTTTCATCCACCACACGGAAAGTCATTTTCAAATGGCTTGGAATTTGTTCCCAATTCCAATGTTCTGCTTCTACGGTGACGCCCGTCATACGACGTAATTCATAAATTAGCGTATCTAATAATGGTTTCTCCAGCGGCACGGCACGACTTAAAAAAGCTTGGGCATAATTAGGTGCTGGCACGAAATTACGACGATAAGATTTCGGCAGAGATTTAATCAGCGCAATCACTAATTCTTCACGCAAGCCTGGAATTTGCCAGTCAAAGCCTGTCATTTCCACTTGGTTGAGCAATGGCAACGGAATATGCACCGTCACGCCGTCTGCATCGGTACCCGGTTCAAATTGATACGTCAGTTTGAGTTTCAAATTGCCTTGATGCCAGAAATTCGGGAAATCCAGCTTGCTCACCTGTTCCGCATCATCATTAATCAAGAATGAGCGTTCAAAATTAAGCAATTCAGGATCTTTTTGCTGCGCTTTTTTCCACCAGGTATCAAAATGTTTTTGGGAAACCACTTCCGTACCAATACGCTGATCGTAAAATTCAAAAAGCGTACGGTCATCCACCAAAATATCGCGGCGGCGGCTTTTGTGTTCCAATTCCTCTACTTCTCGAACGAGTCGTTGATTTTCTTTGAAGAATTTATGTTTGGTATTCCAATCCCCTTCCACTAAGGCAGATTGAATAAAGATCTCGCGGCTCACCGTCGGATCAATAGAACCGTAATTCACTGGTCGAGCAGCCACAATCGGCACACCGTAAAGCGTGACTTTTTCATCGGCAATCACCGCCCCACGAGATTTAGACCAGCGTGGTTCGGAATAGGATTTTTTAATTAGGTGCTCGGCAAGTGGCTCAATCCATTCTGGCTCGATTTCCGCCACCATTCGCCCCCAAAGTTTGGAGGTTTCCACTAACTCTGCCGCCATCACCCATTTAGGCTGTTTTTTGAAAAGTACAGAATTAGGGAAAATCGCAAAATGGGCATTACGTGCACCAAGATATTGTTGTTTCTCCGCTTCTTTTAAACCGATATGAGAAAGCAAGCCGCTTAAAAGTGCGGTATGAATTTGCTGATATTCTGCTTTTTCCGAATTAATCGGCAAGCCCATTTCACGCACGGTTAAACGAATTTGATGATAAATATCCTGCCATTCGCGAATGCGTAAATAATTTAAGAAATCCTTTTGGCATTGACGACGGAATTGATTTTTGCTCAATTCTTTTTGTTGTTCTTGTAGATAACGCCAAAGATTGAGGAAAGCCAAGAAATCCGATTTTTTATCGGCAAAACGACGATGTTTTTCATCGGAAGCTTGCTGTTTTTCTTGTGGGCGCTCGCGAGGATCTTGAATGGATAACGCGGCGACAATAATCATCACTTCATGCAACGCACCTTGTGAGACAGCGGTCAGCAACATCTTCGCCAAACGAGGATCCACAGGGAGTTGAGCTAATTGACGACCTACTGCCGTTAATTGACGTTTCTCGCCCGCTTTGGTGCGAACCATTTCAAACGCACCTAATTCTTCCAACAGTTTTATACCATCTTGAATATGGCGTTTATCCGGCGCATCCACAAATGGGAAGGCTTCAATATCATCCAAACCCAATGCCGTCATTTGCAAAATAACGGAGGCTAAATTGGTGCGCAGAATTTCAGGATCGGTAAACTCTGGACGAGAATTAAAATCCTCTTCCGAATATAAACGAATACAAATCCCTTCACTTACACGACCACAACGACCTTTACGCTGATTAGCAGATGCCTGTGAAATAGGTTCAATCGGTAAACGTTGTACTTTGGTGCGATAGCTATAGCGGGAAATTCGTGCTGTACCTGGGTCAATCACATATTTAATGCCAGGTACGGTCAATGAAGTTTCCGCGACGTTAGTCGCCAACACGATGCGATTTAATCCGCTTGGATGGAAAATTTTATTTTGTTCTTGTGCAGACAAGCGAGCAAAGAGCGGTAGAATTTCCGTATGTTTTAGATTTTGTTTTTGTAAAGCTTCGGCGGTATCGCGAATTTCACGCTCACCATTCATAAAGATCAAAATATCACCACGGCCTTCCGCCTGCAGTTCATCCACCGCATTAAGAATGCCTTGTAGCTGATCTTGATCGTCTTCCTCTACCACCGGACGATAACGCACTTCAACAGGATAGGTTCTACCCGAGACTTCGATAATGGGGGCATTGTTGAAATGTTTGGAAAAACGTTCCACATCAATGGTCGCAGAGGTGATGATAAGTTTTAAATCACGACGACGTGGTAAAAGCTGTTTCAGATAACCAAGAATAAAATCGTTGTTCAGGCTGCGTTCGTGGGCTTCGTCAATAATCAAGCAAGAATATTGATTGAGGAAACGATCGTTTTGAATTTCTGCAAGCAGAATCCCGTCGGTCATCAACTTGATTTGCGTATCATCACTGATTTGATCGTTAAAACGGACTTTATAACCGGCTAAACCGCCAAGCTCTGTTTCCAGCTCTTCTGCAATACGCGCTGCCACCGAACGAGCGGCAATACGGCGCGGCTGAGTATGGCCAATCATGCCCAAATTGCCAAAACCTAACTCCAAACACATTTTTGGCAATTGGGTGGTTTTACCTGAACCGGTTTCCCCGGCCACTACAATGACCTGATGTTCAGAAAGCAGTTTTTGAATTTCTGCTTTGCGTTGGCTAACAGGCAAACTCTCTGGAAAAACAATCGGATTTTTAACCGCACTTTTACGATTTTCTACACGTAATTGAGCCTGTTCAATCTGCGGCTGGATTTCAGCAGCAACGGCTTGTTGAGCCTCTTGGCTTTTAATTTTTCCAATACCATGAATGCGGGCAGATAAACGACGTTGATCCACTAACATGATATTCTTGAGTTTCGAAAAGAGAGATTGTTGTATCGGGTTTAATTCACGTCTGACTGATTTATTCTTCATATCTATTTACTTTTAAAACCACCGTAAGCCAAGCAAAGCCAACCAATTAAAAAGAGCGTGCCACCAATTGGTGTTACCCAAACAAGAAATTTACTAGCCCCAAGGGCAAGTGCATAAAGACTACCGCTAAAAAGAAGAATACCGTACGCCCAAGTCCCTGCAGCGAAATTAGCCATTTTGTTGGTAGCGAATGACTCACGGCACAATTGCAAAATGCCAATCGCTAAAATCGCAATGGTGTGGAACATTTGATATCTCACACCTGTTTCAATCCACGCTAACTCTTTAGGCTCTAAAACTTTGCTTAATCCGTGGGCGGCAAAAGCGCCAATCGCCACACATAAAAAACCGCTCAACCCAGCGATAAATAACCATTTGTTTTTCATCTAAAATTTTCCTACTAATATCGCTAAAATACCGGCGGCAATAAGTGGACCTACCGGAATCCCACCTAAGAAAGACACACCAATAATCGTACCAATTAATAATCCAGTCACTAAAACGGGTTGTTCTCCCATTAATGGCACGCCTTTGCCTGCTAGCCACGCCACTAATGCCCCGATTAAAATAGAGATGCCCATTTTCCAATTAAAAAATGAACTGAGATCGGGCAATTGGATTTTCCCCGAGACTAACGGAGCAAGCACACCAATCGTTAAAATGATGATCCCAATTTTTATCCCGTATTGTTCAAGTATGGGAATGTATTTGGATAGTAAGGTTTGCTGCATGATTAATAACACAGCCGCTGAGATGGTGATTGCGCTGTTTTGACTCATTAAACCTAAAATGATTAAGAAAACCAACAACAACGCTATCATATTGAATTGTAATGACATAATACCTCTAAAGTGCGGTCAGAAAGATGACCATTTTTTGGCGTGTAAAGTTTTTGTAAATTATACCAATTTCTTGCTTTTCTGTGTTTTTTATTTACCTAAAAAAGGCTAGAATACAAGAGAACTTTCTTCTCATACTCCCTGTTTTTACTAAGGTTTTTTTGCCCTATGTCGAATGCCGTCAGCCCTGAATTAATTAAAACTGTTGTTCTACTTGCTACTAGTGTAACCATTGTGCCGCTTTTTAAGCGTATTGGTTTAGGTAGCGTATTAGGTTATTTAGTGGCAGGCTGTTTAATTGGCCCTTCGGTGTTCGGC
>ERZ1699261.394-NODE-394-length-12097-cov-3.719382_pt1 | contig 12097 bp, 10 predicted proteins | sample MGYA00581524_ERZ1699261 | MGnify/ENA primary metagenome ERZ1699261 (study PRJEB42319, sample SAMD00040338) | human oral metagenome | material: saliva | host: Homo sapiens | study: EMG produced TPA metagenomics assembly of PRJDB4115 data set (Metgenomic analysis of... | reverse complement strand
GGAGATGTTTATAAGAGACATCCTCTAAGTTGGCCCTGTCTATGGGTCTGCCTTGGGACGCCGATGAGGCCACTAAGGCTGCTGCCCCGGCCCCCAGCCTGGATGCTAGCGAGGTCAGCGAGCCGGTTGACCAGGCTGTGCTGCTGGGCTTGGCTGATGTGGTCGACGCCGCCACGGCCGCTTTTGACAACTTCGAGCACGCCCGGGCACTGGAAGTGGCTGAGTCCTTCTTCTGGACTTTCTGCGACGACTACATTGAGCTGATTAAGGACCGCGCCAACGACTTTGAGGGTAACCACCGCCCCGAGGCTGTACGTAGCGCCCGCACTACCCTAGCTATCGCGGTGGACACCTTCGTGCGTCTGTTCGCCCCGTTCATGCCGTTTGCCACTGAAGAGGTGTGGTCTTGGTACCGCACCGGCAGCGTGCACCGCGCCCCCTGGCCCACCAGCGACTGGCTGCGTGAGGCTGCTAGCGGGGCCGACGTCGAACTAGTGGGCGCCGTCGGACAGGTGCTAGCCAGCCTACGTAAGCTCAAGTCTGAAGCTAAGACCAGCCAGAAGACCCCTATTTTGGAGGTCACCTTGGAGCTGCCCGAGCAGCTAGCTAAGCAGGTGGAGCTGGTGCGCTCTGACCTGATTGAAGCCGCCAAGGTAACCGGCGAGTTTACGGTCAACGCCAGCGACAGCTGTGAAAGCGCCACTGTGGTTTCTTCAACTTTGGGGCAAGCCCCAGCTAAGCAGGCCCCAGCTAAGCAGACTCCGACCTGGGCCGAGATTTTATTCCCGGATGCCGATAGGAACCGCCAGTAGCCGCGCCATCTGGTAAATCACCCCGTTAAAAGCGGTTGGTGCTCGATTTTGTTCATCGAGTATCAACCGCTTTTATCTACCAAACATAATTTGTAGAATTCCTACAAGGCTAGTAGAACCCTACGTTTTATTTTTTCTGCAATAATGGGGCCGTGACTCAAAGCCCTGCTCAGATTGCTGCCCAAACCTCGTCACCGCTCATTCATGAGCTAGAAGAAACCTGGAGCGTGCCATGGTTGCTGGCCGACCGGGTTAAGCGGCTACCTGACAAGCCGCTGGTGGCCAAGCGTAACGCCGCTGGTGACGGTTGGGATGAGGTAAGCGCCCGCCAGTTCCAAAGTGAAGTAGATGCGCTAGCGCGCGGCCTAGTTGGTCTAGGTCTAGAAGCTGGTCAGCGCGTGGGCATCATGGCCCACACCTCCTATGAGTGGATGCTTATCGACATGGCGATCTCCCGCGCCGGGCTGGTTAGCGTGCCGATCTATGAAACTTCCTCTTCTGAGCAGATCCAGTGGATTCTAACTAACGCACAGGTACGTCTAGTTTTCACTGAGAACGCCAAGCTAGCCAAGCTGGTTTACCAGGCCTCCCAGGAAGCCAAGCAGCAGGTTTCGGTGTTCTCCCTGGCCGATGAGGCTATCGCTAAGGTCAACAGCGCCGGCGAGAACATCGACATGGATGTGGTGGAGCAGCGTACCAAGGCCCTGCGTATCGACGACATTTACTCCATTGTTTACACCTCGGGCACCACCGGCCGCCCCAAGGGTGCAGTACTAACCCACCGTAACGCTGCTGGCCTACCCCATAACGGTGTGGACTGGATTCCCCAGGTGCTGCGCGGCGAGGATGTGCGCCTGCTGCTGTTCTTGCCGCTAGCCCACGTCTATGCGCGTTTCTTGCAGCTGCTAGCTATTGGTGGCGACGGCGTGGTGGGCCACTGCGCAAACGTTAAGACCCTGCTACCTGACCTGCAGTCTTTCCACCCCACCTACCTGCTATGTGTGCCGCGCGTTTTGGAAAAGGTTTATAACGCTGCTGATGCTAAGGCCGGCTCGGGCACCAAGCTGAAGATTTTCCGTTGGGCTGCCAAGGTGGCTATTACCTATTCGCGCGCTCTGGATGAGGCAGGCCCCTCTACTTCTTTGAAGCTCGCCCACCGCGCTGCTGACCGCCTGGTTTACTCCACTTTGCGCTCTATGCTGGGTGGAAACGTACGCTACGTGATTTCTGGTGGTGGCCCGCTAGGTGAGCGTCTGGGTCACTTCTACCGTGGCGTGGGCATGAGCGTGCTTGAAGGCTATGGCCTGACTGAAACCATTGGCCCTGCCACCGTTAACACTGCGGTGCAGTCCAAGATTGGCACTGTTGGCCCGCCGGTTACCGGCAACAGCGTGCGCGTAACTGTAGATGGCGACATTGAAATTAAGGGTATCGGCGTTTTTGCCGGCTACCTGAACAATGATGAAGCCAACGCGGAAGCTTTCACCGCTGACGGCTGGCTGCGCACCGGTGACATTGGTTCGCTTGACGAGGACGGCTACCTGCGTATCACCGGACGCCGCAAGGAACTGATCATTACTGCCGGCGGTAAGAACGTAGCTCCGGCTATTTTGGAAGACCGCCTGCGTGGTCACCCGCTGGTAAGCCAGGTGGTAGTGGTTGGTGACAACCAGCCTTTCATCTCTGCCCTAATCACGCTGGATGCGGACATGCTGCCCCAGTGGCTTAAGAACCACGGCCTAGAAGAGATGAGCGTGGAGCAGGCCGCGAAGAACCCTGAGGTACTAGCAGCTCTAGACCGCGCCGTCGAACGCACCAACGAGGCCGTCTCCCGGGCGGAATCTATCCGCTCTTTCCGCGTGCTCACCGATGACTTCACTGAAGCCAATGGTTTACTTACCCCCTCGCTGAAGGTTAAGCGCGCAGCGGCACTGGCTAAGTATGCGGACGTAGTTGAGTCTATCTACGCCTCCAAGGCCAGCTCCATGCCCACCGACTGACACACAGCACCTGTAACCACAGCACCTGTAAACACAGGTAACCACAGTCAAACACAGGCAAGTACAGTCAAATACAGGTAATTTCATCCCTTCCCTATAAAAATAACGCGTATTTTTATAGGGAAGGGATGATTTTAGGTGTAACTGTAAGGGATAGTTCTAGATGTAAACCTTTTGAGTTCTAGATGTAAACCTTTTGGGTGTAACAGTCCGGCAAAGCTGGTAAGACCGCCAAGGCTGCCAAAGCAGACAAGCAGCTACATGTAGTTAGTTACCCCGGCCTTTAAGCCGCATAGTCTCACGCCTACCCCGAGTGTTATCCCGGCTGGCAGCGCGTTGAGACTGACGCGCCAAGCGAGCATCACGGTTAAGCTCATTACGCTCAGACTCCCGGCGCATCCGCTGGTAGCGCTCCAACACCTCTGGGCTTAAGTCGCCTTGGGTTAAAGCCTGACCAACAGCGCAGCCAGGCTCACCACTATGGCTACAGTCGCGATAGCGGCATTGCTCAGCCAGGGCAGCGATCTGCGTGAAAGTTTGGTCTACCGCCTCAGCGTCCGGGGTGGCCCCCAAAGCCCGAATTCCAGGGGTGTCAATAATATTTACCTCCCCCTGCAACAGTTGGCGCGAAGTGGTGGTGTGGCGGCCTTTACCGTCTGCCGCCCGCACTTTACCGGTAGCGAGGCTGGTCCCTAAAAGCGCATTAGTGAGCGTGGATTTACCTGCACCTGAGCGCCCCACCAGCACTAAAGTATCCCCGGGGGTAAAGCTTTCTTTTAGCTCAGCTACCGCCTGGGTGTCGGTGGTGTTTAGCGCCGTCACCGACTCCACCAAGGGCTCGCATTGCTCAATTGCGCCCTGGATTTCTTGGCCCGCCACCAGGTCTGCTTTGGTTAGCACTACCCGCGCCCTGATGGCACTGGCGTGAGCTATTGCCACAAATCGCTCGACCCGCCCAATTGAGAAGGCTGGCTGCAATGGCTCTACGATCACTAGCTCATCCACATTGGCGGCGATGGCCTGGCTGAGCCCAAACCCGCTGGCGGCAGGGCGTTCAATGTAGCTGGTGCGCGGCATGATTTCTACGGCGTGGGCGGCAGCTTCCCCATGGTTTTGTGCCGCATCAGCTAGCGCCACCCAGTCACCTACCACCGGGGGCCATAGCGGGTGGTCCGTGCAGTTACCGGGGGTTGCCAGCGTGATAGCGACGACGCCGTCGCCCTTAACGTCTGAGCCTTGCGTTATCTGGGCGCTAAAGGCACCTCGATGCACGGCCACTACCTGCGCTAAGGAAATATCTTCACCGTAGTTCATTTGGGCGACAGCGAAATATGCCTGCACCCGCGCTGTTTTAGTGCTCATCATGTTCTCCCGCTCGCTAAAGCGCCCCGGCTAGAGGGCCTCACGCCGTAAACCTTGACGCAACCGTTTCATAGCATGCCAAACCAAACCAACCCCAACCAACGCCCAGGCCGCAGCCACCACTAAATCCATTAACACAGCGGCAGGGTTTAACACCAAGGCCGGCTGGTTAAAAGAACGCGCTAATGGAGTCACATAACTAAACCAAGACAGCCACACCGGATAATACTTAACCGGCACAATCACCCCAGTAAAAATCGGTAACAAAGCAGTCACCGTGTTAGCCCCAGCATACGGGTCAGACAAATCCACCCCGATACCGCCAGCACCAACCCCTAACAACACCCCGCAAACCAGGGACAAGCCAAACAAACCCAGTAAACTAGCCAAGCCAGGATGCCCAGCCTGCCCCCAAGCCACTAGCCGCACCCCCAACAAGGCGATCACCGCCGTCGTCGTAGCAAAAATAACCGGCACTAATGCCGCAGCTAACCAATAAGCAGCATCAAAACGCCTCCAAGAATGGACTTCTTGGAACACCCCCAGGTGACGGTCCGTTGCCACGCGGCTAACCATCCCCGAACAAATAGCGCTCGTAAAAGACACACAAGTAGCCACATAAGCAGTACGCAGCAACTGAGTCGAATGCAGATCCGCCCCGAAAAGCAGGCTATAAACAATCTCTAAAACCGGGATCACCAGCAGCGACACCAGGGCCGTACCAAGGGTAGCGAAAATAGTGGAACTCGCCCGGGAAATAGCCACCCCGTCAACCAAACGAGCCCAAAAATTAGCCGGCCCCATCAAACCACCTCCAAGGTTCCCGCTTTGCAAGCTAAACGCAAGCAACGGCGCCCCAACACCCAGGACAAAACCAGCCAAGCAACACTAGTAAGCAGCCAAGCACACGCCTGCGACCAAGAAAAACCATGCACCAGCATCCGGTAAGCACTACTAAGCGGCAGCCCTTTACCCACCCAGGCCAGCCAGGGCGGCATAGTGGTGTCAGTGAAAACAATGCCAGAGACAATCAACACCGGGATCAGTAGCAGCCCCTCATAGGTGATGGCGTTAGGAGTGAGCACAAAAATCCCGGCCACAACATAACTAACCACCAGGCAGGCCACAAAGAAAGCTAACTGGGCCCCCACCAGCGCCAACAACCTACGCCAAGGCGTGAACGTGACATCCCAGTTAAGCACCGCCCAAGCCAGCCAAGCGGTAGGAAAAGCCAGCAGGCCAAACAAGGCCGCAGCGCTGACCACGCTCGCTACCGCTTTAAGCGCCCCGATCGGGGCGATCACTAACTGCACCAGGGTGCCTTTAAAACGCTCAAAACCCACAATCCCGGCTGCTGCGGTAACCGTGGTCCACATGCCGATCGATCCACCACGCAGCCAGGCAGTGGTAGGGTCAACTCCGCCCCAGGCACGCTGCGCTAAATACTGGATCAGCGTGGTAGTTAAGGTAGCCACCAGCATTAACTGCACGAAATAAGGCACTGAAATAAATTGGCGAAACTGGAAAGCCAACATGCGCAGCATTCTCATTAGCGTGCGAGCCTGTCTGCCATAGCTAAATAAGCCTGTTCCAAGCTGGCCGGACGGCACAAGTAATCCGCCGGTAACTGGCCTAGCTGGCGTTTAAGTTCTGCTTCGAAGGCGGCAGAGCTTTGGGCTTGGGGCCAGTAGATAGTGTGTAGCCACTGGGCCGATAGTGGCCTGCGTTCGTGTACGACGGCGCCCGGCAGTAGTTCGTTTAGCTTCAGGGGGCTATCTTGGGCTGGGGTCAGGGTGAAAGTAGAGCAGCGGTCAAACCCCGCGCAGGCGGCAATGTCTTGCACCTGGCCGCTAATAACTAGTTTACCGGCGCCGATCAGGCTGATCTGGTCGGCTAGTTCTTCTACTTCAGCCATGGAATGAGAAGTAAGTAGCACAGCTACCCCTTGACGGGCCAGGCGGGAGATAAGATCACGGATTTCTAGTGATATATCCGGGTCCAGGCCAGTGGTGGGTTCGTCTAGAAACAAGATACGCGGCTCGTGCAGCAGGGCCCGGGCGATGTGTAAACGCTGTTTCATGCCACGCGAGAAGCCACTTACTTTAGTGTCAGCGTACTGGGTTAACTGTACGTCTTGCAGTACCTGGGCTACACGCTGGCGGCGTTTAGCGCTAGACACGCCCTGGATATCAGCGAAGAAACACAGGTTTTGTTGCGCGCTAGCACGCGGGTAGAAACCTAGATCCCCACCCAACACCAGGCCTAGTTTACGTCGGGCACTGGTTGGGTTTTTAACCGCGTCCACGCCAGCGATTTTGACGCTACCACTATCTGGTTGTAGGAGTGTGGTTAGCATTTTTACGGTAGTGGTTTTACCTGCACCGTTAGGGCCTAGCAGGGCGTGAATCTGACCGTATTTAATGTCTAGGCTTAATCCGTTAACAGCCACAAACTTGCCCTTGTTAAAGCTGCGTTTAAGCTCGCGAGCTTCCACCGCAATATCTGCCATATTAAAACTCACCTATATGTTTAATACCCAACACATCAGAGCGTCTTAACTCTAATACCAAGTTCGCTTCTTTGTCGCGTCCCATCTTATGAAGAGCTGCAACCATTACTTCACGTAAACGAGCAACTGAACCAATAGCACCAATTGATGCCATGTAACCAACTGCTATTGGAGCCAATTTGCAAACTTCTTTATAATCACCAGATATATAACGCATTAATACATATTCGGCCAATGCTTCCGGATAGTAATCATAAGCCACATCATGAGTTTGCTCAAGATTATCGCGAAGAACTGCGCTAGCATCTTCGAACTGACCTAATCGAGTGAGAAGTTGAGCTTTATTAATGAGTATTTGACTACGATACCTACCGGCACGAGAAGCAACATCAACACAAACTTCAGATAAATCAAATCTAGACAAAGAATCTAATGCTTTATGCAAAACAATAGATTCATTTCCCGAATGCATTTTAACTTCAATCAAAGCTTGAAGATTGTAGAAAAGTGCTAAATCTAGTATTGAACCCGCATCAGAATTCAGGTAAAGATCATAGCCGCGTTGCAGCTCTCTCTGCGCAAGATCTGGATTACCCAGACGTTTTAGATAGAATGCAGCTTTTCGATGCACCGCACCATATGCTTGCGAAGATCCAGAAGCAGCATTTTCTGCTCTCTCAAAAGCAACAGTCGCACTTTCGTCTGCGACTGCAGAATAGACGCTCCCGAGGATAATTAACGTTTCATAATTATGGATTGAACTGGCGTTCTCAGAACGACCCCTGAGACCTTTCACAACCGCGTGATAGTTCCCAAAAAACATAACTAGAGAGTCAACAACAGAAGCCAATGCATCATCACTGGAAGCTGATACTGCTTTCACCAGAGCATCCTCTGCCACAGTTTTCGAGCCAGCAATTTCAACGTGAGCTTTATAAAATTTTAAAGGATCAGGAAAATACCTAACACCTAAATCTGTAACATATACCGGAGCGGCCACAGTCCTAACACGAGGAGCTGGCAACCCGCTCAGGGCAGAATGCACTATATTTACTCGTTCCGCAAGTGCCGGAGATACCGGTTTTCCACTAATACCTCTGTACAGCGATTCTACACTAGCTAAAACTTCAGACATTAGTGTGTCACCTCAATCTCCGACACCCACGAAACTATCTATTCACAGCCCAGGGGTTCCGTGATTCCAGCCCTGCATCATCTCACCAAAGATCTTTGCAGTAGCTACATCAATCATCTCAGTAACCTGTTCGATATCTTTATCTTTCATAATCGAAAGCTCCTCATAACATCATGAGATCGGATTTAATCTCAAGTTGAGCATAACCTAACATAGCGGCACATGACAAGCATCATTTTAGGAAGGTGACACATTGACAGCAGAACACCAACTACCCCCATATTTGTCATAGCACAGATAAATTGACCTACACCTGCACATAAAACCGCAGTTCAAGCAGGCAATCTTCAACATAACAATCCATGCACCAACAGCGTGTAACGACCAGATTTGGGGATGCAAACTTGATCCCACTACACCTAACGCCAAATTTGTCACACTACAAACATTTGGAATGTTTTCGCTACCAGATCTTCCACGTTACTAGTTGATCTCTAGTTACATGTGACCTCAACTGTCAAATTTGAATAGTCTGTAACTTGCAGCTCTGACCAGCGCGATTAACTAGAGTAACGCCACCATACCTCTAGACAGACCATACCTCTAGACAGCACTTTCACTCAGTCTGTCTAAGTTCAGGAAAGCATCCTTTAGGTTTAAAGTACGCACGCGTGGGTTCCCGTGCAAGATCGGCCAAATCTCTATGCGCCATTCCTGGTTCATTAAGACACTGCCCCCCTTCTAACCCAATCTATTCTCTACCGACATCATGAAAAACGTTCTAACCAGGGCGGGCGCCGTCGCCAGACCCTAAGCAGCCCGGTAGCCAGCGCCGTCGCCAAAGCCTCAGCACCCCGCCGGGCAGTCGTCGCTACCGCCGCGCCCCTACCCCACCAGCACGTACGGGGGGCCAGCCGAAAAACTTCCGCGCAGGAAATTTTCCAAAACAGGTTGCAGATCACAAAAAGAGTGTTACTATTTCGGCACTGGAGTTATGAAAGCTCCTTTCAAAACCTTCGGCGATGACGCCAAGCCACCGCCTGCCATCAGTGAAGATTGGACGGACATGAGCACCGCTCACCCGGGTCTAGCTAGCGCTATAGACTCCAACGCTAACTTGCCAGTAGTTTGCCCCATCTCGCTCACGGCGCGCCAAGCCCGCATCGCGGCCACCGCCGTCGACCAAATGCGCTTTAACGGCACCACCACCATCCAAAAAGTCGCCACCTTAACCGGAACCAGCCACACCACCGCCGGCATCCTACTTAAACAACTAGCTAACTTTGGGTTAGTACACACAGACTCGGTAGCCAAATCCCAAGGCGGCCGCCCCGCCCGCAACCTAGCTATCAGCCCCAAAGCTGGCCTAGTAATAGGCATTGACCTGCGCAGTAATGACCTAATCATTGCCGCCATGACCCTGGCCGGCAACGTAATCACCTGCCAACGCGCCCCCATCACCCGCAGCGACGCCAACCAGCGCTTAGAGCAGCTGTGCTCAATAATTGAAGATTTCACCCGGCCGCTAATTAAAAGCTACGGCCCGCTTTGCGCCATCGGCATGTCCACCACCGGCATTATCACCCCCACCGGCCGCGTAGACCGCTCAGATCAGGTGCCGGTATTTGACAACTTCCCCCTCGGCCACCACCTACGCATGCGTTTTGGGGTTAATGTGCGCATCGAAAACGATATTAACTGCGCAGCCTGGGGAGAATTTGCCGCCCGCACCCAAAACGGCACCCTAGAGTCAAATGATGACCTGCTGTTCGTTGACCTAGTTGAAGGCTTAAACACCGGGCTGATCATGAACGGCCAGCTCCACCGTGGGCGCACCTACAACGCCGGCGAAATCATGGACGCCCTGCCTGGGCGCGGACAAATCGACAGGCCCACGCGCAAGCAAATGCTAACCGACATAGTAGGCCCCCTGGCCCTAGTGGTAGACCCCAGCACCGTGGTGGTTTCGCTGCCAATTAACAGCAGCTTTTCAGCCCAGCAGCTACGTCAAGAACTTTCACGCACCCTGCCCCAAGGGGCCCCGGCCCTAAATGTAGAAGCCAGCCTACACGGGCCCTGCGCCCCCACCGTGGGGGCACTGGCACTGGCACTTGAACAAGCAGATAAACGAATTTTGGCAGCACACACCACCACCTACGCCCCTACCTCCTGCGCGCAGCTAGTGCCCACCTGTCAAATCCCTAACCCCAAAGAGAGGCCATAATGAACACTTCAACCCTGCGGGTAGGCGTAGTTGGCGTGGGGGCACGCTCCAGCTTAGCTCTAAACGCCGAAAAAAGCCCGGTTAGCGCCAAGATCGTGGCCGCCTGCGAGCCCAGCCCCCTGGCCCGGACGCGGGTAAGTCAGCGCCTAGAGCGTGACCCAGACTCCCTAGTGCTAACCGACAACCTGGGTGATTTCATTGCCGCTGACCTAGACATTGCCTTTGTCACCAGCCCCGATGACACCCACGCTGATATCACCTGCCAGCTGCTAGAAGCCGGCGTGGCCGTGTACCTGGAAAAGCCGCTAGCTATCACTATGGAAGGCGCCACCCGAGTGCTGCGCACCGCCTATGAGACGGGCACAAAACTCTATGTGGGCCACAATATGCGCCATATGAATGTGGTTCGCGAAATGCGTAACATTATTCGCTCTGGCCGCATTGGTGAAGTAAAAACTATTTGGTGTCGCCACTTTGTGGGCACGGGCGGAGATTTCTATTTTAAAGACTGGCACGCCACACGCGAGCACGGCACCGGTTTACTGCTGCAAAAAGCCGCCCATGATATTGATGTAATGCATTGGCTAGCTGATTCCCACACCAATGATGTGGTGGCTATGGGTGATTTAATGGTTTATAACCAGGTCACTGATCGCGCCGATAATTCCCACCTGCTTATGGGTGACTGGTTTGATAACAACAATTGGCCGCCGCTATCACAAAAGGGTCTAAACCCAGTTATTGATGTGGAAGATGTTTCCATGATGCTTATGCGCATGGAGTCCGGAGTGCTGGCCTCTTACGAACAGTGCCACTTCGCCCCCGATTATTGGCGTAATTACACGGTAATTGGCACCGAGGGGCGCATTGAAAACTTCGGTGACGGTGAGGGCGGTCACATTAAAATTTGGGATAAGCGCGTGCCTACCTATTTTGATCTCGACGGCGCAGAGCAGGTCCCGATTTTGGGTGACGCCGGCGGTCACAGCGACGCCGATCAGCTTACGGTAAATGAATTCATTAACTTTGTGGTTAATGACAGCCCTACCGATACTTCCCCGCTAGGAGCTTGGTATGCGGTGGCCGCCGGAATTTTAGCCACCGAGTCTTTACGTAACGGTTCAACTCCGCGCCGCGTACCCCAGCTTGAGAGTGCATTAATTAAATACTTTAACGACAACCAAGTCGGTTAAAGACTTCATTTACGCTGCCGCGCGCAGCAATTGACCACCACAATAACCACCACAATCGGGTAAAGGAGCCCACAATGTTTACTCGCCGATCATTTCTAAGTGCCGCTGGCGCTTTAGCGGTTGCAGCCACTTTAGCGGCCTGCGGTAACGACGACGCCGGTGACGGCGGCGCCCTAAGCAAGGACACCAAGGCCGAGCTGACCCTCGCCTACTGGGACAAGAACCAGACCCCCACGGTCCAGGCCGGGGTTAAGGCCTTCAACGAAAAGTACCCCAACATCAAGGTGACCCTATCCTTGACTGCTTTCAAGGACTACTTCACCAAGCTGCGCACTCAGGCTGAAGGCGACAAGCTACCTGACGTGTTCTGGATGAACGGCCCCAACGCCAAGCTCTACGCCACCAACAACAAGCTGGCTGCCCTTGACGATCTTAAGGACGTGGACTGGTCTAAGTACCCCAGTGCCCTGGCCGATATCTACTCGGTTAAGTCCAAGCACTACGGCATCCCCAAGGACTACGACACCATTGCCGTGTGGGTTAACAAGAAGCTGTTTGCCGCAGCTGGAGTGGAACTACCTAAGGCGGATTGGACCTGGGAGGACTTCCACAAGGCAGCTAAGGCCATTTCTGACTCAGGTAAGGCCTACGGCGTCGTCGGCGACGTAATTGGCGGCGGGCAGGAAACCTACTACAACACCATTGCCCAGGCCGGCGGCTACGTAATCAAGGACGGCAAGTCTGGTTATGGCCAGCCTGAGGCCATTAAGGGCCTAGAGATTTGGGCTGAGCTGATCAAGGACGGCTCTATGCCCAAGATTCAGGTTATGACTGACACTAAGCCTGACGACCTATTCAAGAA
>ERZ1699261.390-NODE-390-length-12136-cov-17.166792_pt1 | contig 12136 bp, 7 predicted proteins | sample MGYA00581524_ERZ1699261 | MGnify/ENA primary metagenome ERZ1699261 (study PRJEB42319, sample SAMD00040338) | human oral metagenome | material: saliva | host: Homo sapiens | study: EMG produced TPA metagenomics assembly of PRJDB4115 data set (Metgenomic analysis of... | reverse complement strand
TCGTGCTGCTCTACCAGGGCAAGATTTCCACCATCGCAGAAATCATGCCCGTGCTCGAGAAGATCGTTCAGGCGAAGAAGCCGCTGACCATCATCGCAGAAGACGTTGACGGTGAGGCGCTCTCCGCACTGGTCGTGAACAAGCTGCGCGGCACCATCAATGTGGTCGCTCTGAAGGCTCCCGGTTTCGGTGACCGCCGCAAGGCAATCATGCAGGATTTGGCAATTCTGACCGGCGGCACCGTCGTGACCGGTGAGCTCGGCATTGACCTGCCGCAGGTCACCCTGGAGCACCTGGGCTCGGCACGCCGCGTGACCGTCACCAAGTCCCACACCACCATCGTGGACGGTGGCGGCGACCCCGAGGCAATCGAGGACCGCGTGCAGCAGCTGCGCCGTGAAATTGAGCGTGTGGATTCCGAATGGGACCGCGAGAAGCTCAAGGAGCGCCTGGCTAAGCTCGCCGGTGGCGTGGGCGTCATCAAGGTCGGTGCCGCAACCGAGGTTGAGGCGAAGGAACGCAAGCACCGCATCGAGGATGCTGTGTCCTCCACCCGTGCAGCCCTGGAAGAGGGCATCGTCTCCGGTGGCGGTTCCGCACTGGTTCACGCGCTGAAGGCACTGGACGGCATGGACCTGGGCAACCACGACGCAAACGTGGGTGTACAGATTGTTCGCCGTGCCCTGGTTCAGCCGCTGCGCTGGATCGCTGAGAACGCGGGCGAAGACGGCTACGTCATCGTCTCCAAGGTCTCCGAGCTGCCCGTGGGCCACGGCTTCAACGCCAAGACCGGCGAGTACGTGGACCTCATCGAAGCCGGCGTGATTGACCCGGTGAAGGTGACCCGTTCGGCTCTGCAGAACGCATCCTCCATCGCGGCTCTGGTGCTGACCACCGAGACCCTGGTGGTTGAGAAGCCCGAAGAAACTGAAGAAGCCTAAATAGTGTGTGTGCCCGGTGCCGCCCCTCCACCATGGAGGCGGTACCGGGCACTCGCTGTCGGTAGGCTCGGATGCGCTCGCGTTCGCGGGGGCGTTAGAACCTGCCGACAGCCTCCCGCTGAGGGGCGCTTACTATGAGTGCTTCTCAGCAAAGAAACCTTTAGCGGTTTACTATAGAAGGTAAGCTGTTCCCGTTTGCGCTCAAACCACCTTGTGGGGTGCGAGCAGACGGGTCGTACCGCATCTTGACATACGCAACGTATAGGCTGAGCTTCTCACCGATGAAGCCAGCATCCGAAAGGTAGACAATGACCATTCCCACCGCTCTGTCCGAGGATCCCTTCGGCTTCACCGGCCTGACCTACGATGACGTGCTGCTGCTGCCCGGCAACACCGACGTCATCCCCTCCGATGCGGACACCTCCACCCGCCTGTCCAAGCGCATCACCCTGAACACCCCCATCATTTCCGCCGCAATGGACACTGTGACCGACTCCGCTATGGCAATCGCTATGGCACGTCTGGGCGGTATGGGCGTTATCCACCGCAACCTCTCCATCGAGGACCAGGCTGCACACGTGGACCGCGTTAAGCGCTCCGAGTCCGGCATGATCATTAACCCCGTCACCATCGGTGCTGACGCAACCATCGCCGAATACGACGAGGTCTGCGGCTACTACAAGGTTTCCGGTCTGCCCGTCGTCAGCGAAGAGGGCGTGCTGGAAGGTATCATCACCAACCGCGATATCCGCTACATCTCCCGCTCCGACTACGAGGGCATTCGCGTCCGCGACATCATGACCCCCATGCCGCTGGTTACCGCGCACCCCAGCGTCACCAAGGACGAAGCATTCGCACTGCTGTCTAACAACAAGATTGAGCGTCTGCCCCTGGTCGACGACGCAGGCAAGCTCGCCGGTCTGATTACCCTCAAGGACTTCGTCAAGACTGAGCAGTACCCCAACGCCACCAAGGACGAGGACGGCCGCCTGCGTGCCGGCGCCGCTATCGGCTTCTTCGGCGACGGCTACGAGCGCGCAATGACCCTGGTCGAGGCAGGCGTCGACGCACTGTTCGTGGACACCGCAAACGGCCACTCCCAGGGCGTGCTCGACATGATTGCCCGCCTGAAGAAGGACCCCGCCGCAGCACACGTGGACGTCATCGGTGGCCAGGCTGCAACCCGCCTGGGCGCACAGGCGATCATCGACGCCGGCGCTGACGGCGTGAAGGTCGGCGTTGGCCCCGGCTCCATCTGCACCACCCGCATCATCGCCGGTGTTGGCGTTCCCCAGGTGACCGCTATCAACGAGTCCGCTAAGGCGGCAATCCCGGCAGGCGTGCCGCTGATTGCTGACGGCGGTATGCAGCACTCCGGCGAGATCGGCAAGGCACTGGTTGCAGGCGCTGACTCCGTGATGCTCGGCTCCCTGCTGGCCGGTACCACCGAGTCCCCCGGTGAGCTGATCTTCATGAACGGTAAGCAGTACAAGGCATACCGCGGCATGGGTTCGCTGGGCGCAATGCAGACCCGCGGCCGCCACAAGTCCTTCTCCAAGGACCGCTACTTCCAGGCTGACGTCTCCAGCGAAGAGAAGCTGATCCCCGAGGGTATTGAGGGTCAGGTTCCCTTCCGCGGCCCGCTCTCCGCAGTGATTCACCAGCTCGAAGGCGGCCTGCGCCAGACCATGTTCTACGTCGGTTCCCGCACCATCGAGGAGCTCAAGTACAAGGGTCAGTTCGTGCGCATCACCCCCGCAGGTCTGAAGGAATCGCACCCGCACGACATCATGATGACCGTTGAGGCACCGAACTACCGCCGCTAAAACGCCTCACCAACGATGATTCGCCGCATGGTGTGCACACCATGCGCCGTTGAGCCCGCCCTATACCCGTTCAGGTATCGGGCGGGCATCGGCGCGAATAACGCCCAGCGGCACCCCTCAAACCGAATTCGAAAGGATTCACCCCATGTCTGAAATTCAGATTGGCCTCTCCAAGAACGCCCGCCCCACCTACTCCCTGGACGATGTGGCGCTGGTGCCTACCCGCCGTACCCGCGACCGCCGCGACGTCGACACCTCCTGGCAGATTGACGCCTTCAAGTTCGACACCCCCATCATTGGTGCGCCCATGGACTCGGTCATGTCCCCGGCGACCGCCATTGCACTGGGTAAGCTGGGTGGCCTGGGCGTGCTGAACCTCGAGGGCCTGTGGACCCGCTACGAGGACCCGCAGCCGCTGCTCGACGAGATTGTTGAGCTGCCCGAGGCGGACCCCGCCTCCGCAACCACCCGCATGCAGCAGATTTACTCCGAGCCGATTAAGCCGGAACTGATTACTGCACGCTTGGAAGAGATCCGTGACTCCGGCGTGGTCGTTGCAGGCTCCCTGAGCCCGCAGAACACCCAGGAGCACTACGAGACCGTAGTGAAGGCGGGCGTTGAGCTGTTCGTCATCCGCGGTGCGTCCGTCTCTGCTGAGCACATTTCCACCTCGCACGAGCCGCTGAACCTGAAGAAGTTCATCTACGAGCTCGACGTTCCGGTCATCGTTGGTGGCGTTGCTGGCTACTCGCAGGCTAAGCACCTGATGCGTACCGGCGCAGCCGGCGTGCTGGTGGGCTTCGGCGGCGGTTCCGCACAGACCACCCGCCAGGGCCTGGGCATCTCCGCACCCATGGCAACCGCTATCGCCGACGTGGCTGCGGCACGTTCCGACTACCTGGACGAGTCCGGCGGCCGCTACGTACACGTGATCGCTGACGGCTCCCTGGGCCGCTCCGGTGACATGGTGAAGGCGCTCGCACTGGGCGCTGACGCTGTCATGCTGGGCGCTCCGCTGGCTCGCGCATCCGAGGCTCCCGGCCAGGGCTGGTACTGGGGCAACGAGGCGCACTCGCTGGACTTCCCGCGCGGCGTGCGCACCCCGCTGGGTGTTGTCGGCTCCCTGGAGGAGGTCCTGTACGGTCCTTCGCACCACGTGAACGGCACCAGCAACATTGTCGGTGCGCTCAAGCGCGCAATGGCTAACTGCGGTTACCTGGACCTGAAGAAGTTCCAGAAGGCGGATCTGACCGTGGTTCCTGCGTACCGCGGCTAATGTAGCTTCATGAATCACCGCTTGGCGGTTGGCAGGTTGTGGCCTGTCGGTCGCCGGGCGGTGCTTTCTATACGCACGCTCTACCCTCGTTAGAGCATGTAGCGGCACCTCCGGATGGGGGAGCGGCTACGTACCGTCGGCGGCGTACAGCGATAGCGTAAAATAGATATATCCCCGCGCAAGTGCGCGGATTAGTACCAACACGTTGAGGTAATTTTCGTGACCAACTCTGTGAACCTGGACCAGCTCGAAGAGCGTCCCGTCCTGGTGGTAGATTACGGTGCACAGTACGCGCAGCTCATCGCTCGTCGCGTGCGTGAAGCCGGCATCTACTCCGAAATCGTCCCCCACTCCATGAGCACCGAGAAGATGCTCGCCAAGAATCCGGCAGCCATCGTGCTCTCCGGTGGCCCCTCCTCGGTCTACGCCGATGGCGCACCCAAGGGCGACAAGGCCCTCTTCGAAGCTGGCGTGCCGATCTTCGGTATCTGCTACGGCTTCCAGGTGATGGCCCAGACCCTCGGCGGCACCGTCGCCCAGACCGGTCTGCGCGAATACGGTGCAACCGACGCTGTGGTCTGCGCTGAGAACTCCTCCTTCCTCACCGGCACCCCTACCACTCAGAACGTGTGGATGTCTCACGGTGACTCCGTGACCGAAGCCCCCGAAGGCTTTGAGGTGCTGGCAAAGACCCCCGGCGCATCCGTGGCAGCATTCGTGGACGAGTCCCGCAAGCTCGGCGGCGTGCAGTGGCACCCCGAGGTGAAGCACTCCGACTACGGCCAGGTCGCCCTGGAGAACTTCCTCTACAATGTGGCAGGCCTGAAGCCCACCTGGTCCACTAACAACATCATCGAAGAGCAGGTCGCAAAGATCCGCGAGCAGGTCGGTAGCGACCGCGTCATCTGCGCGCTCTCCGGCGGCGTTGACTCCTCCGTTGCAGCAGCGCTTGTGCACAAGGCTGTTGGCGACCAGCTCACCTGCTTCTTCATCGACCACGGTCTGCTCCGTGAAGGCGAGCGTGAACAGGTCGAGCAGGACTACGCAGCATCCATGGGTATCAAGGTCATCACCATCGACGAGTCGGAGCGTTTCCTCTCCGCGCTCGATGGCATCACCGAGCCCGAGGCGAAGCGTAAGGCTATCGGCCGCGAGTTCATCCGCTCCTTCGAAGAGGCACAGCGCAAGCTGATTGCCGAAGCAGGCGAAGAGGGCGCAGACATCAAGTTCCTGGTCCAGGGCACCCTGTACCCGGATGTTGTCGAGTCCGGCGGCGGCGACGGCACCGCAAACATTAAGAGCCACCACAACGTGGGCGGCCTTCCCGACGACCTGACCTTCGAACTGGTTGAGCCGCTGCGCACCCTGTTCAAGGACGAGGTTCGCGCTATCGGTCGTGAGCTCGGCGTTCCCGAGAAGATCGTGGCACGTCAGCCGTTCCCCGGCCCCGGCCTGGGCATCCGCATCGTCGGCGAGGTTAACCGCGAGAACCTGGACACCCTGCGTGCCGCTGACGCTATCGTGCGTGAAGAGCTGACCGCAGCAGGTCAGGACGAGCACATCTGGCAGTGCCCCGTGGTTCTGCTGGCTGGCGTTCGCTCCGTGGGCGTTCAGGGTGACGGCCGTACTTACGGCCACCCGATTGTTCTGCGCCCGGTCTCTTCGGAAGACGCAATGACCGCTGACTGGTCGCGCCTGCCGTACGACCTGCTGGCTAAGATCTCGAACCGTATTACGAACGAGGTCAAGGACGTTAACCGAGTGGTGCTGGACGTTACCTCCAAGCCCCCGGGAACCATTGAGTGGGAGTAATCCCGCTTTGGGCTACCTAGCTTTGTAGCTGGGAGCCTGTGAAGGAGCCGCCCGGTGCATCCGAATGTGGATGCGCTGGGCGGCTCCTTTTGTATCTTCCTAACGTGAAAATAGCGGGTTGAAAGATAGAGGGGGGTTGTCGTAGTACCAAGTGAAAAATATAATGTAGCTACGTAGTAACATCTTTATGTTTTGCGTTGTGAGTAGAAGAGGGAGATCATGACCGTAATGACCAGCCGCGAGTTCAACCAGAATCTCGCTAAAGCCCAAAAACAGGCACAACATTCACCCGTAATTATTACAAAGCGTGGTGAACCTACGTATGTCCTCATGACCTACGAAGAATACTCACGCAACCAGAATGAGGGAACCTCCCTCTACGACTTCTTTGTAAACTACCCTCAACCTGCTGAAGGTGTGGACCTGCCCGAAGAATTTCCCACGGCAGAACGTTCCGCATATCAGCGTCCCGGTGTAGAGTTCTAAGGGGTAACGATGTACCTTCTTGACACCAATATCATTTCTGAGTTGTGGAAGCTCTCTCGCGGAAAAGCTGACCCCGTTTTCGAATCGTGGTTTCGCCAAGAATCAGAAAAACCACTCTATATCAGCGTAGTGACCCTAATGGAACTAGAACGCGGTGTGCTTGCTATGGAGCGAAAAGATCCGACACAAGGCGCTTATCTGCGCGAGTGGTTTTTGGCAGTTCGAGAGAAATTTCAGAAGCGAACTCTTGTTATTGACGGGGCTGTAGCTGATTGTTGCGCTGGACTTCACGTGCCGGATAAAGCGCCGGAGAACGATGCCTGGATTGCTGCGACCGCGCTGGTACATGGCCTTACTCTCGTAACGCGCAACGTCAAAGATTTTGAGCGCCTCCCGGTTCGACTCCTCAACCCCTTCGAACCCGCAATATAGCGAAGGCAAGGCCTGTGAAGGAGCCGCCCGGTGCATCCGAATGTGGATGCGCCGGGCGGCTTCTGGCATCAAGTCGTGTAGAAAAGGGGAGGCGTTTTGGGGCGTATTAAAAAATCCTCATTTATTTTTTAAACGCGGGGTCTAAATAAAAGAAATGCATTCCAAAAATACCCGAAAAACTACGCCTAGAAATAAACCTTTTTAGTGTGGGTGATGCGGGTGACGAATCGAATCACGCCAATGAGCGCTCGACCCCAACCCAAAATGCAAAGCAAAAAACGTACCAAAACAGCAGAAGCCAAACGCGCACGCCATGTACACACCATAGGTCAGCATCACAAACTCAGAATCATGGCTCAGACCCGACGCCACAATCATCGTCAACGAAACAGCCAGAATGATAAGCCACGCAGCGCTCGCAGCCGCAATCACCCACGAGATAGCGCTCAACACCGGGTGAGGAACCCTAAACGTGCGCTCAGGGTCCTCAGAGGCGGGTACAGTCGCTACAGAAGCTGTAGCGGGGGCAGTAAGTGGAGCTGATGAACGCCACGGAATATGCGCATCAGCATGCTGACTGGAAACCTGCGCCGGACGCTGCGGGACGCCTCCAGCATCGGGAGGGGAAGAAAGATACGGTTGCTGCAATGCGGGCTCCTGGATGTGGGACCTTGCAAGAGAAGAAACAGCCTAGTTCCTACTTTCGCAAAAATGAGTATCGGCGATAGATTGAAAAAATAGAGTGAGTAATTATTCTTTCTATAATTCAAGACTAGAAGTGAACCGCATAAAAAACGAGAGCATCAGCAAATAAGATGCAATATGACGCGAAAATTTCGAAAAACACAACGAAAAAGCAGTAAACCTCAACCTGAAGGTTCAGGGTAGGGTTATTAGACAGGGACCTTAGCCGTAAAACAACGGCACAGACACAGCAACAGCGAAAGGAACGAGCATGGGAATCATCCTCCCACTCCTCTACTTAGGGGTAGGAATCGGGCTCGCAATGTTGCTACCTGAGCACTGGGGTAACCGCCTGAAAGAAAGCGCCTCCGCCCTGCTGACTCGCTGGATCATTCCCGCCGTTATCATCTACACCGTCGCCACCAGCCGCCCCGAACTTTTCTTCGTTGCAGCCTCCACCATGGTGTTGATGCTCCTCGGAGTGCTCTGCGCCGGGCGTATCACCCGCGACCCCGTGCAGAAACTCGCCTTCGTCTATCTGAACGCGGGGCTCTTCGGCATCCCTGTGGTTGCCGGGTTCTGGGGTGAGGAAGCCGTGCGAGTCTACATCGGCGCGTATATCGGCAACTCCATCATGGGTAATATTCTGGGCACCTCGCTACTACGCGGCGGTTTAACAACAGATGCCGGGGAGCGCGCCGCCTCAAGTGTACGAGCCGCGCAGAACTCACACACAACACAGGATGCACGAGCCACTAGGAGCCGTGGTGAAACCCTCCACACGGTGCTGCGGGGGCTGCGTACCAGCCCGCCGGTTATCGCCGTGGTGGTGGGTCTGCTCTGCCTGCCCGCCGGCTCTTTCCTGAGCGTTCACGGGGCAGGTTTCTACCGGGTACTGACCTGGATTTTCAGCTTTATCGGACTGATTGTTCTGGGCATGTGGCTCGGTGTCGCCAAGCTACACCGAGCCGACCTGACCCGCGCCGCCGGATGGGCGTTCCTACGCGCCGTGCTCGTGAGCGTCTACAGCATCGGCGTGCTGGCACTCGCCCGCTGGGTGCACGACGCTGCGGGCGTGCACTTTGACCAGTTGCTCGCGCATCCGCAGGTGCTTTTTCTTCTGGCTGTTCTGCCGCCAGCAGCTAATATCGTCATTCTGGAAACCCACTACCGGCACGAAGGCACCGCAGCCCCCGTCATTGCCGCAGGGGCAGCCGTCAGCGTAGGAATGATAGCGCTCGCCGTGCCGATCCTGCAGCTCGTCTTCGCCAGCTAAGTAGAGCCGCCAGCTAAATAGAGCCAAGAAAGCACGCCGGGACCACAAAGGGGAGAACGCAGGAGACAACACAAAAGGAGGGCGGGGCATAAGCCTCACCCTCCTTCTGCTGTCTATCACCTTATCGGCACACGGTAGCACTCAACGAGCTACAGCGCTTAGCGTACGATGTGGTACACCTTCGCCTCGTAGGGGCGCAGGGTCGAACCCGCATCGTCCTTGTAGTTGGAGCTCACCAGCTCAACACGAGCGCCAGCCTCACGAGCCTCGTTCAGCAGGGCGAAGTCACGCTCCTGCTCTTCAGCGGTGAAGTTCGAAATTACCAGCAGAGACTCGTTCGCCGAGGAACCGTCAGCGCCACCGGTACGGGTGTATGCGTACACGGCCTCGTCCTCGTTGTGCGGAACCTGAACCGAATCCACCGGAGCGAAGGCTGCGTAAACCATCAGGTCCTTCAGCTTGCCGCGGCGCAGAGCCACCAGCTGCTGGTAGTGGTAGAAGATCGAATCCTCATCCGCCAGAACAGCCTCAGCGTTAATCGCCGGGTAGTTCGGGTTCACAGCAATCCACGGGGTCACACCCTCGGGGCTGAAACCACCGTTAGCGGAGGCATCCCACTGAACCGGGGTACGAGCGTTATCGCGGCCCTTAATGTAAATCGCCTGCATCGCCTCTTCGTGGCTCAGACGCTTGTGATCAACGTGCATGTCCTCGTAGAAGCGGATCGAGTCACCATCGCGGTAATCCTCAATCGAATCAAACTTCACGTTGGTCATGCCCAGCTCTTCACCCTGGTAAATGTACGGGGTGCCCTGCATGAAGTGCAGAGTGGTCGCCAACTGCTTAGCGGACAGGGTGCGGAACTCATCCGAATCGTTACCGAAGCGGGAGACAACGCGCGGCTGGTCGTGGTTGTTCCAGTACAGCGAACCCCAGGCGTTACCCTCCAGGGTGGTCTGCCAGTCGTTCAGGATGCGCTTGAGCTCGGTCAGCTTGTACGGTGCGTAGGACCACTTGCCGCCCAGATTGCCGTTCGGGTCGTTATCCACGCCCATGTGATCGAAGTGGAAGATCATGTTCAGCTCACCGGTGTGGTAGCCAGCCCACAGCTTAGCGTCCTCGGGGCTGGTTGCGCTGGTCTCGCCCACGGTCATCACGTCGTAGCGGCTGAAGGTCTCGCGGGTGAGCTCCTTCATCCACGGGTGCACCATGGTGCCGTTCGTAATAACGAACGGAATCGAGGAGGTGTGCTTCTCATAGTCGGTGGAGGGGTCATCCGGGTAGCCCTCAGGCTTGGAGATGATGTTGATAGCGTCCAGGCGGAAGCCATCAACGCCCTTGTCCAGCCACCAGCGGACCATGGAGTACAGGTCCTCGCGAACCTTCTCGTTCTCCCAGTTCAGGTCGGGCTGTTCCTTGAAGAAGATGTGCAGGTAGAACTGGCCGGTCGCCTCGTCCCACTCCCACGCCGGGCCGCCGAACTCGGACGCCCAGTTGTTCGGAGGAATCGGGTTGCCGTCCTCGTCGAAGCCCTTCGGGTCCTTCCAAATGTAGTAGTCGCGGTAGGGGTTGTCCTTGGAGGAGCGAGACTCCTTGAACCAGGGGTGCTCATCGGAAGTGTGGTTTGCGACCAGGTCCATCAGGATCTTGATGCCGTGCTTGTGAGCGGTTTCAAGCATCTCGTCGAAGTCTTCCATGGTGCCGAAGTCACTCATGATGGCGAAGTAGTCAGAGATGTCGTAGCCGTTGTCCACGTTCGGCGAGTCGAACACGGGGGAGAGCCAGATGACGTTGATGCCCAGCTTAGCCAGGTAGGGTAGCTTCTCGGTAATGCCCTTCAGATCACCGATACCGTCGCCGTTAGCGTCGTTGAAGGAGCGGGGGTACACCTGGTACACCACGGCTTCCTTCCACCACTGGCGGCCTTCGTAGGAGGGAACCTCGTATGCCTCGGAGTTGCTCATAATTGCCTTTCTATACCGGCCATCCAGCCGAAAAGAGGAACAAATTTTGTCTGTGATTGAAGTATAGGGCGAAGAGGGACCGGAATGTCTGTATCTGGTCCCCCTTCGCACAGTATGAGTGGGGTACGACTACTTGGCGTTACCGAAGAGGTACACCTTCGCCTCGTAGGGGCGCAACAGGGTGCCCTCGTCGGTGAACTCGCGGTTCTCATCGCGGTAGTTCGAGCTAATCAGCTTCGGGGCGTTCTCGATAGCCTTCAGCTCAGTCGGGGAGAGTGCCTGCGAGTTGGTCAGCACCACCGAGTCCAGGTTGCCGCCCGCGTAGTTCAGCTGAACGGTGTCATCGGTGAAGTTCGCGACGACCAGCAGGGCGCGCTCGCCGGTTGCGGCGGCGTCCTCATCGGAGTTCACGCGCAGGTAGGCGTAAACCTGGTCATCCTCTTCATCCAGCAGGCGGTACTCGCCGGTCAGGATAATCGGGTACTCGCGGCGCAGGCTAATCAGGTCGCGGTAGTGGTAGAACACCGAATCCTGGTCAGTGAGCTCTGCCTCCGCGTTGATTTCGGTGTAGCGCGGGTTCAGCTTCAGCCATGGGGTGCCGGAGGTGAAGCCTGCGTTCTCGCCAGCGGTCCACTGCATGGGGGTACGGGCGTTATCGCGACCGGAGGCGCTGATGTAGCGCAGCATATCCTCAGCGGAGACGCGGCCCGACTCTTCAACGTACTTGCGCCAGGAGTCGTGAATCTCCAGGTCGTTGTAGTCCTTCACATCGTCGAAGAAGACGTTGGTCATGCCCAGCTCTTCACCCTGGTAGATGTAGGGGGTGCCCTGCATCAGGTGCAGTACGGTGCCCAGCATCTTGGCGCTGACGGTGCGGTACTCGGGGGAGTCGTTACCGAAGCGGGAGACGGTGCGGGGCTGGTCGTGGTTGTTCCAGTACAGAGAGTTCCAACCGCGGCCGTGCAGACCCTCCTGCCAGTGGGTGAGGACCTTCTTCAGGTCAACCAGGTTGAAGCGGCGGTCGGACCACTTGCCCGTCACGCCGCCCTCGGAGGCGTCCACATCCATGTGCTCGAACTGGAACACCATCTGCAGCTCGTTGCGGTCGAAGCCGGTGTAGAGTGCGGCGTCGTCCACGGTCACGCAGGGGGTTTCGCCCACGGTCATGACCGGGTACTTGCTGAGGACCTCGCGGTTCATCTCCTGCAGGAATTCGTGCACGCGCGGGCCGTTGGCTGCGGCGGCCAGGGAGTTGTCGAGGCCGCCAGCGAGGACTGCCGGGTCCTCGGGGAAGGAGAGGTCCTTGGAAATCAGGTTGATGACGTCCATGCGGAAGCCGTCCACGCCCTTGTCCAGCCAGAAGCGCATGATGTCGTAGACCTCTTCGCGGACCTTCGGGTTCTCCCAGTTCAGGTCGGGCTGCTTGACGGAGAAGTAGT
>ERZ1699261.381-NODE-381-length-12283-cov-5.471290_pt1 | contig 12283 bp, 11 predicted proteins | sample MGYA00581524_ERZ1699261 | MGnify/ENA primary metagenome ERZ1699261 (study PRJEB42319, sample SAMD00040338) | human oral metagenome | material: saliva | host: Homo sapiens | study: EMG produced TPA metagenomics assembly of PRJDB4115 data set (Metgenomic analysis of... | reverse complement strand
ACGCACAGATGACAACCTTGACGAAGCCCACCGCACGAGCCGCATCCACGGCTCTCGCATTCGAGCACGCGTCGGATCTTGCCGCCTCCGCCGACAACGCCATCAAGCGCATGTGCGACATTTTCGCGGCTCTTTGCGGCATTATCCTGCTGAGTCCACTGTGGATCATCGCCGCCGCGATGGTGCGCTGAACGACGGCGGCCCCGCTTTCTTCACTCAGGAACGCGTCGGTCTCAACGGCAGGCCTTTTACCATGTTTAAGTTCCGTACCATGCACATGGACGCCGAAGAGCTCAAGGCCTCCCTCATGGAGGCGAACGAGGCCCACTCCTCGGCCGGAAATTCGATCATGTTCAAAATGGCCAACGATCCGCGCATTACGCGCATCGGAACCTTCCTGCGCAAGACGTCGATCGACGAGCTGCCCCAGCTGTTCAACGTCCTGCGTGGCGACATGTCCCTCGTGGGCCCGCGCCCCCGCTCCCCAGCGAGGTCGCTCAGTACGAACCCCGCGTGATGGGTAAGTTCGCCGTCCACCCCGGCCTCGTGGACGCCCCTTTGAGCGGACCTCAGCGCGAGAAGACGACCGTTCGGTTGCCGTTCATGAGGACGCGACGCTCCGCGTGGAAGCGGACCGCCTGGGCGAGGACGCGGCGCTCCACGTCCTGGCCGAGGGCCACCATGTCCGGCGTAGAGTCGGCGTGGGAGACGCGGGTGACGTCCTGCTCGATGATCGGGCCCTCGTCGAGGTCGGCGGTCACGTAGTGGGCGGTCGCGCCGATCAGCTTGACGCCGCGCTCATGGGCCTGCGCGTAGGGGCGCGCGCCCTTGAAGGAGGGAAGGAAGGAGTGGTGGATGTTGATGACGCGGCCCTGCATGGCGCGACAGACCTCGTCGGAGAGGATCTGCATGTAGCGCGCCAGGACGACGAGCTCAACCTTTTCGGAGGCAATCAGGTCGAGGAGCTGGCGCTCCGCCTGGGCCTTCGTGTCCTTCGTGACTGGGATGTTAAGGAAGGGGACGCCGTAGAACTGGGCGACGGGCGCCAGGTCCGGGTGGTTGCCGACGACCGCGATCACGTCGATGGGCAAGCCCTGCGTCTGCTGGCGGTACAGGAGGTCGGTCAGGCAGTGGCCTTCGCGCGAGACCATGATGATAGTGCGCAGCTTGCGGCCCAGGTCATCGACACGATAGGTGGCGTCGAATTCTTCAGCGACGACGGCCAGGCCCTCATCGATGGGCGCGCGACCTTCCGGGGAGTCCACCTCGACGCGCATGAAGAAGGTGCCCGTGTCGGGGTCGCCAAACTGCTGGGACTGGATGACGTTGCCGCCGGCGCCGCCGATCACGCCGGTCACGGCATGCACGATGCCGGGGCGGTCCGGGCAGGACAGGGTCACAACAAGCTGCGCGTTTTCAGTCATGCATTCCAGTCTAACTAGGTTCACACCCCCGAACGAGGCCGGGGCAGGGTTTGCGGGGGATGCCACGGGGTTATGGGGTGGGGTTGTGTCGTTGCGGGCGGGCGCGATTGCGGTTTCACGCGCGTTTCACGGGGCGACGGTGCTTGCGTCACCAGATTCACGCGCGTTTCATGCCCGCAGCCCGCGCCTCCCCGACATTCCTGAGGATGCACGCCCACGCGGGAGCCGCATTACAGCCACCAGCCCGACGGGCGGCAAGCCGACCCGATCGCTGGCACCCTTAACCCCTCAATACGCACGTTAACCCCTTAAGTGGCAGCCTGGGCACCCTGCCAGCACTGCCACCAGGCGGGTTAACTCTCCACCTCGTGGGCCCACGGCACCACCCATCGGGCACTGCTGCCGCACTCCGCGCTGTAGAACTGCGACGCCAAGAAACCGCATGAGCATTCGCTTGACACCAAAGCTGACTCGAAGAGCAACACCGAGCCATTTCCCCTGGACACGCTGCTACGATGCGAAGCAGTGAACCCAGAGCAAAAGAGCCACCATGGTCCCCACCGATGATGAGCAAGAGCCTGAAGTTCCCTTCAAGTGCGGAAGGATTACCTGATGCGACTTCTCTCCCATGGTCCAAAATCTTGACCGCAGAAAGATAGTCCGCCACCTCTTTTATATAGTGAGTTGTAATAAGAAATGCAGACATTGTCGAATCTCTCGCACTTTGAATCGCTTGCCACAGTGAAATTCGGACGGCAGGATCCAATCCTAGGGTCGGCTCATCCAGAATGATTACAGCCGGACTTCCCACTAAAGCAAGTCCAATTTCTACAATCCGCCGTTACCCACCCGAAAGTCGACCAACCTGCCAATCAAGTAGATATGAACAACCTAGTATTTCAGATACTCGTTCGACACTCGTCCGGGCAGCACGCTTTGACTGCCCATAACAGCGTGCCTGGAATTCCATTTCTTCACGGCACGTAAGTCCATACTAAAGCACGCCTATTTGTGACACATAGCCGAACCTTCTATTTCTTTCTATATCACCCCACTTCACCGATCCTGAATCAGCTGAAATAAGGCCAGTAATGATGCTCACAAGCATGGTCTTCCCCGCCCCCATTTGGCCCAAATTGACCCAACATTTCTCCTTTTCTAAGTTCGAGGGAAATGCCACCGAGCACTTCAACTTCATATCCACTTGGAAGTTTATATCTCTTTGTCACTGAGTCCACCATAAGTAGGGGCCGCCATTTTCAATTCCTTGCATGTTAAATATCCAATACCTCGTAGGGTTTTGCTGAAAGCGCGGATTTACATTGCTCAGCCAAGTACGCATCCGCCAACTCCAGCTGTGCAATATCTGGATATACCTCTAGCGTTTTGTCACCTATTAACCAGAACTCTCGCGACCAGGTCTCAGGATGATCCCAGATTCGGTAGCTCCCTTTAACCTCATCAGGTAAAAGCCTGCGGATTTTTGTTGCAACTGCGAGCTGCCCTTTTGCTGTTTCGTAAATTGTATTAATTTGGACACCACCATCCACCTGGCGTTCAACACGGACTATCTCTCGGCCGTAAAACATCACCTTCCTCCGCGAGCCGTTTTCGTAGAGCGTTAGTTCTATTCTTCCGTAACCTTTTTCAGTGTTATGTCGGTTGGTCAAATAGTCCCGAAGCGCTTGGACGACAGCCGCTGAAACACTTTCCGCATGCTGCGCAGCTCGTTCAAATAGTTCCATATCCGCTTCTGAGACGTAAATATTCTTTGTAGGCATGTTTATAAACATACTCATACTTTCTCCGTTTGGCAACCCTGCAGAAATGTCACTGGTTCCAATTGTGAGGAGGGTATCGACGGTAGACCTGGATGGCATACATGATGATGGGCGTTAAGACAGATTGACTGCGAAGATAGAGAAGCCCGAGGTCATATGCACCTGGGGCCAAGGGGTGCAGCCGAACTACAGACTCATCCGTCGTTGAACGTGATGGTGATTGTGCCGTCGGGGTGGATGGTGGCATGGTCTCACCCTCAAGCAACGCACCATCGCCCACGTCACCGCCCTCCAAACCGAAGGGGTCGAGGTCTGCGGGTTCAAGCAGGCGGGAGGCGGGCTTTCCGGCCTCGAGCTTGTCCTTGAGTTGGTCAGGTTTCGCGCCGGCGCGCACGCGCCTGCCGCCCCGGTTGGTTCCGTCTTTAGCCACGCGCCTCGCCTCCTTCCCAGGGCGTTGTGCCCCGGCGTGAAGGGCGAAAGGGGTCAATACCGCGTTTGAATCGGTGTTTTTGCGCGCGGTTGGCCCCGCCCGCTGAGGAACCCAAAGCCGGTAGAGATCCGACCGTCCCTACCCATAGCTTGGATGTGGGAAATCTGCTACCGTAAGCAATAAACTTTCGTAATGAAAAACAAGGGAGCCAGGTGAAGGAAGAAAAACGTGATTTTATTAATTAAAAGCAGCATCATTGGCATCAAAGCAACCCTCGGAAGGGTGCCTATCGCTTTAAGGCCCAGCCTGGTTTATATAATTCTTATGCTGGTGTCAGTAATTCCGCTGCGGCTGCTACATTTCTCTGCTGGATCGATAGGAAGGATAATTCAGATCGGGTTTCCTATACTTATGTATTTCATCCTAGCCCCGGTACTGGCAGCAATGAGCATCAGACAAGAAGAGTTATCAAGGGGGAACCTTCCTGCCTTGATTGTAGCTGGCGTGATGCTGTTTTTATGTATTCCAATCAGCCGATTAGCGTACTTCGCCTTTTGGGAGAACCAGTATTTCACTTTTTGGGCCATTCTTGTAACTGTAATTCCTTTTGTTGTGACTGTTGTGGCGACCTTAATAAAGATTAAAGTCGCCACAACAAAGGTGCAGTAGTTAGCGGCTAAAGATGAAGCTAGCTAGCGCTTTGCAGCAGGCGGTTGTCACGTCTGAATCCGGAGTTCCAGATGCAAGCGGATCACGAAATATTGCGTCACTCAGTGTCGTATTATCCTCGAACTCGGTAGCTGCGTTCCCTTCTTGTTTGGCACCTACACTCCATGCGATTTCCTTGAAGCGGTTAGCCAGGCGCGCCTTATCGGTGTAGTAACTGCCCAGGAAGTTAGACAGGATGTGAGTATGTTCATTCTGCTTGGGTAGTTCACGAGCAAAAACAATCGCATCGCCGTCTGAGCACATGTCTGCATAGTTGCAGGTGTTACGGATATGATCACCATCTTTGTAAAGCGTGTACCCGCTGAGCCCAGGATCACTAAGGTAGTCGTCTTTTTGGCCGACAAGACCGCGTGCTGCTCTGTCTAGATTAACCTGGCGATCTTTGTTCCAGTTCTTGAGTTTCTGTAGTTCACCCATTGCTGTGGCAAGATCGCCTGCCCATCCAGTCCAACGGTCTGGAACCACGTTGGTGTTGAGGTATCCGAGCGTGGTGACTGCCATGTGAGGCATGTCTACTTCGCCCCCAGCAACGTCGATCAGGTGCTGTTTACGATCACCGCACCAGCGTTGCCAAGCTGCAATGATCTTCTTAGCAATCGGATCATTTTCCAACACGCTGGCATCAGCGCCTCGCCAGGGTTCAGCTGCCACTGTCCATTGGAATGTGGAACCGGAACCGCCTTCTGCAAGGTATTCCTTCGACAGGTAGTTCAAGATAGCGCGCCATGTAGAAACCTCGACGGTAACGACATCTCCATGGGAGGTTGAAATATAGTCGCGTCCGACTTTATTGTCCTTGCGAAGTTCGTCGAAGCGTTTTTCTAGATGCCAGATCAGGTCAATCGGCGAGAGCTTCTCATAGTCGGTTGCAGTGTTGGGGTTAGGGTCTTCTACGGTCTGTGGGGACACGTAGGACACCGCTGGCCAGGCGTTGGAATAGGCGACTTTGTCCAGATCCCACTTGCCTCGATATCCGGAAATCTCGGTGAACTGGTCGTAAGTCCAATCCTTCGGGATTGAGAAGCCGAGGTTTCCTGAAAAACCTGTGGACATGTCAGAAACGAAAGCAGTGCCGGCGTAGCCCGCCTCGATGACCCGGGTACAGATGTTGCGGGACGCGTAGATGCCTACTCGGTACCCACTGCCGAGGCTGTCACGGACTGCTCGGAAATAGGGCATGATGTGCGTTGTGACCTGGTCGTCAGTCGCGTCAAAGTCCACAGCGAAAACGCCACTCCGAACATTTCCCGGCAAACCCGGAAATCTTTGTATCCAGAGTGACGTTCTATTGGAGCCGCCTGCGGGAATCGAACCCGCGACCTATTCATTACGAGTGAATCGCTCTGCCGACTGAGCTAAGGCGGCATCTCACAGCTTCGGCTAATGGCGCCGTGAGTAGCCTGAGCTAGCGTACCGACACAAGTGCCCTATGCGCAACTACGCCACAAGCACCTGTACAAATGTAATGAATTGTATAGAGTGCCTTCTCCACTGCCACCGCTGGCAGCCACTAAAATCTAACCAGGTATTGACAATGCCTTTTGCGTCCAGCGTAGAGCCATGCACCCTAGCTAGCGTAGAGCCATGTACTTTACGGGCGCGGTTGCTGGTGAGGCTGTAGATGCAATCCGTCCCGATAAGAGATGAGTACTTATGGCTGAGTCCCAATCAAATTATGTTGAGCCAAGTCCTAAGCCAAACGCTGCGTTAGCAGATAAGGGCGACGGCGGCTACGACAAGGCCCTACATAACCGCCACATGCAGATGATCGCTATCGGCGGTTCTATCGGTACCGGCCTGTTCCTGGGGGCCGGTGGCCGCCTGGCGCAAGGTGGCCCGGGCCTAGCAATCGCCTATGCGGTGTGTGGTTTCTTCGCTTTCATCATGGTGCGCGCCCTGGGTGAGCTGGCTATTTACCGCCCCTCCTCGGGTGCGTTCGTGTCTTACGCCCGTGAGTTCATGGGGGAGAAGGGTGCCTACGCTACCGGCTGGCTGTTCTTCCTGGACTGGGCGGTGACGGCGATGGCGGACATCACCGCTGTGGCCCTGTATATGCACTATTGGCCCACTTTTAGGGGTATCCCGCAGTGGGTGCTGGCCCTGGTGGCGCTGGCTATCGTGTTTGCTTTGAACATTATGTCCGTCAAGTTCTTTGGCGAGATGGAGTTCTGGTTTGCACTGATCAAGGTGGTCACCATTTTGAGCTTCATGGCTCTGGCTATCTGGGCGATCGTCACTGAGCGGGTGATGAGCGTGCCAGTGAATGTGGGCAATATGGATTCGGTGCAGCTAGCTGACCGCACCTCTCGTATTGAGCTGTACTCTCACGTGGCTAACGGGCACTTTGAGGTCACCAGTGGTTTCCACAACTGGACCAGCTTTGGCGGCTTCCTGCCCATGGGTTCGTTTGCGATCGTCACCTTGTCTATGGGTGTTATTTTTGCTTTCGGTGGCACCGAGATGATTGGTGTGGCCGCAGGTGAAGCCAAGAATGCCCGCGAGATTCTGCCTAAGGCAGTTAACTCCATGATTGGCCGTATCGCTTTCTTCTATGTGGGCGCGGTGGTTTTGATGACGTTGGTGCTGCCCTGGACTGCCTACGACAAGAACCAGAGTCCTTTCGTCACCTTCTTCACGGCCCTGGGTGTGCCTCACGCTGGCGACATTGTGCAGATCGTGGTGCTCACGGCGGCCCTGTCCTCGCTAAATGCGGGCCTGTACGCCACTGGCCGCACCCTGCGTTCTATGGCCCTGGCCGGTGAGGCCCCCGCCGTGGCCGCTAAGCTCAACCGTCACCAGGTGCCTGCTGGTGGTATCGCTATCACTGCTGGTTTGGGCATTGTGGGCGTGATTATTAACGCTGTGGTGCCCGCCAGCGCCTTCAACATCATTATGGATGTGGCGGCTGTGGGTATTGCCGGCACTTGGATCAGTGTGCTGATTTCGCACTGGATCTTCGTTAACCGCGCTAAGCAGGGTTTGGTGGAGCGTCCCAGCTACCGCCTGCGCTTTGCTCCCTGGTCTAACCTGATCGGCATTATTTTCTTCGCTATCGTCATTTTGGCTATGGGTATGAGCGACGACGGCCTGATCACCCTGGGTATTGCCTTGGGTTGTGTGCTGGCCATGGTGATTGGCTGGTATGCGGTGCGTGACCGTATCGACGCAGACCTGATGGACAACATGCTGGTGGAAGACATTGAAGACCCTCTGGGTGCTTCCGCTGAGGCCGCCGTCGAGGTTGCCTTACAGCAGGCCGAAGAGGAACGCGCCTAGTCTGCGCACTGCCCCGCACTAGCCGGGCCCCGAGTCTCCTGTAGGGCGCTGCCCGTCGGTCAGGTTTTGGGGCCCGGCGCGCGCCGGCTAGAGCGTGGGCCTGCTTTGGCCCGCGCCAACCCTAACGTTTGTCCGCATAGCTTGGGCTGTGCGGGCAAACGTGCATTAACCTAGATAAAACAGCCTTTTTGCAGGGGGTCTCATGACAATCCAGGTAATTTATTCAGGCGGCACAATTGGCATGGTGGACTCGCCTCACGGCCTGGTTCCCGGTGCGGATCTGGCCGGTTGGCTTGAGCGGGTGCTGGCGGGAACGGCCCTGGCTGGTCAGGTGTGTCTGCACGAGTTGGCACCCCTGATTGATTCCTCTAACGCCACCCCCGCCGACTGGCAGGCCATTGTTGATTGCGTGCGCACCCCCGCCGACGACGCCGCTGGTTTCGTGATCTTGCACGGCACGGACACTATGACTTACACCTCCTCCGCCTTGTCCTATGCGCTAGCGGACTTGCAGGTGCCGGTGGTGGTTACCGGGGCGCAGCTGCCGCTGGGGGCTTTGGGTTCCGACGCCGCCGGTAACGTCCTGGGTGCCCTTACGGCCGCCGCTAACCCCGCTAATAAGGGTGTGAGTCTGTTCTTTGGGCAGCATTTGCTGCGTGGTAACCGGGCCACTAAAGCCTCTTCTTGGAGCTATGAGGGCTTTGCTTCGCCATCGGCAGCGCCCCTGGCCCGTATCGGGGCGCCCTGGCATTGGGACGACGCCGCCCTAGCCGCCCATGCTTTCCGAGCCCCGCAGCCGCTAGCTACCCCCAAGCCCTATACGCGCCAGGATGTGATGGTGGCTTCACTGGTGCCCGGAATTACCGCCGAGCGCCTGGAAGCAATGCTCACCCCAGCCCCTAAAGCCGTGATTTTGCGGGCTTTCGGGGTTGGTAATGGCCCCAGCGCCGAGCCGGGCTTTACTGAGCTGATTGCGCGAGTAGTTAAAAGCGGCACAGTGGTTGTGGTGTCTTCCCAATGCCACCAGGCCACGGTGCTACTGGGAGCCTACGAAACCGGCGACGTGCTAGCCCAGGCGGGCGCCGTCGGCACTGGGGACATGACCCTAGAGGCCGCCTACGCCAAACTCGTTTACGGACTCAGCCAGGGCCTAACCGGAGCGCGCCTGGCCGAGTTCTTCACCCGCAACCTAGCCGGCGAACTCGACGCCTAAGCCCTAGCGCCCCGCGCCCGGCGGAGCCAAAAATCTGGCCAAGATCACGTTGACCCAAGGTATAAGCACTTATATAAAACGGGTGGCTCCCCGCATTTGGGAAGCCACCCGTTGCTGTTAGCCACCGGCGTTTTACTTAACAGTGGTGTCGGTGTTGCCGCAGGTTTTGTTATCGGCAGGCAGCGTGCCCGACAACAGGTAGTTATCCACGGCCTTGGTGATGCACTTGTCTGCGCGGCCATAGGCGGTGTGCCCCCAGCCCTTCCAGGTCAGCAGCCTGGAGTTGGAAAGCTGCTTGTTCAGGGACTGCGCCCATTCATAGGGGGTAGCCGGGTCGCCGGTGGTGCCCACAACCAGGATTGGCGCGCTGCCCTTAGCGGTTAGCGCCGTACGCTCGTGGGTAGCTTTGTGGCCCCACAGCTGGCACATCTCATCAGAGCCAGCCATGGAACTACCGAAGGTAGGCGAGGCCTGCTCTAGCTCTTTAGTTTGCTTGGCCCAGGTGGTCTTGTCGCCCTGCACCGGGTAATCCAGGCAGTTAATGGCTATGATGGCAACCGCAGAGTTATCCGTGTAGTGGCCTTTGTCGTCGCGCGAAGCCAGCAGGTCAGAGATACGCAGCAGCATAGAGCCATCGTGCTTCTTCATACCCTGCGACAGGGCCATAGTGAGCGTGTCCCAAATACTGTCCGCATATAGCGGGCCAATGACGGCGGAAACAGCCAGACTGTAGGTCAGTGGCCGCTCTGGGTCAGAGGTCTTTAGCGGCGACTTACGCAGCCCTTCCAGGAAGGTACGCACCTGCTTTACGCCGTCGTCAACCGAGCCGGTAAGCGGGCAGCTAGAGCGCTTAAGGCAGTAAGCCACATATCCACGCAGAGAGTTCTCAAAGCCCTTCGCCTGCCCCAAAGAGACCTGGTGGGCACTCAAGGTGGGGTCGACGGCGCCGTCAAGCACCATGCGGCCCACATTGCTGGGGAACAGATCCGCGTAGGTGGCACCCAGGTAGGTGCCGTAGGAGTAGCCCAGGTAGTTGAGCTTGCTGTCGCCGCTTAGCTGGCGCAGGATGTCTAGGTCCTTAGCGGCTGAAGGGGTGTCAATGTGGTCCAGCAGCGCTACCGGGTTGGTTTTCTTAGAGCACTTCTCACTGATGCCCTTGGCGAGGCTGGCCCCTTCGTTGCTGGCGCGCATGGCGTCAGTTTCGCTGTCGGTTAGGCAGTCGACGGCGGTTGACCGGCTTACGCCGCGCGGGTCAAAGCCCACGACGTCATAGCTGCGCAGTAGGTCAGAGGAGAACATGCGGCTCACCGAGTTCACCAGGTCCACGCCGCTGCCGCCAGGGCCGCCGGGGTTGATGAACAAGGTGCCTTTCTTGGTGCCGTCAGCTTCGCGCTTCTTCAAAGCCAAGGAAATGCTCTCGCCCTGCGGATTGGCGTAATCCAGCGGGACTTTAACGGTGGCGCACTTAAACTCGCCGCATTTAGTCCAGTCAACTTTCTGACTGTAATAGCTGGCCAGGCCGGCAGAATACTGCGTGCTGGCTGGGGTGGGGGTGAGTGTGGCCTCGGAATCTGACAGTTTCAACGGACTCGGACTACACGCACTTAGGGCTAAGGTGGCGCAAGCGACTGCGCTGGCCAATAGGCGGGGTAGTTTCTTCACGAGCCCAGCCTATCGGGGGCCACTAATTTTTTAGTGGGGCTTGAGTAGGTATTTGGCTTAAGGCAGGCCCGGGCATCGTTGCTGGGTGCGACGGCGGGGCTGGCTGGGGCTCTAGTGGCCGACGGCGCTGCCAGGGCTGCTTACTGGTTTGCTGGGCTCTAGCGGCCGGGGTGCTGAGGGCTGCCGCCGAGCCGAGCCGGGCGCCGTCGCAGGGGTCCTAAAAGCGGCGTCGACGGCGAAACTAGGGCGAAACTACCTGTCCTTGCGGCGTCGTTAGCTGAAAGAAACCTGAGCGCCCAGGAGGGCCAATTTCGGGCTTCAGTGGGCTGTTTGCGGGCTTAGCTGGGAGAAAGCTGTGCGCTCGCGGCTTGCTCACGCCTGTCCGCACACGCTGTCTGTGCGGGATGTTTGGCCCAAACTGACCACCTCGGATCCAATCTTTATAGATTTGTAACCAGAAAATGCGGGTTTTTCTGTCTTAAATAGCAATAAGCTCCAGGTTTTTTCAGGTTCACCCGGTACCCTGAGGCCATGCAGCAAACCAATCACCTAGCCACAGTGGCGTGCGTGTGTACTTTTGGTGCCGAACTGGAAGATTCCTGGGAATTTGTTCGGTGCGCGGAGGTGTTTGCTGGCTGAAATAGACTGAAAAAAGCAAAGAAAAGGGGTGGCCCCTTAAGCTAGATGGGGCCACCCCGGAGCGATCGGATACTCAGCTGAGCTCCCTTAAACCCAGACCTGAAAAAACGGTACAGACCGGTCAACAAGCTCCCCAACTCTCGCGGGTTACCGTCCCGAACGCAACAGAAATATAACAACGGGAACCGACTAGCTTCCTTAAAGAAACCTGAAAATAACCTGGAAGCGATGACGAAAGGCTGAAAAATGACTGATTTGGTCAAAAAGGTGATGTGTGTCGGAGCAGCAGGTATGCTGGCCCTGGGTCTTGTCGCTTGCTCGGACTCAGAGAAGAAGCCAAGCTCTAGTGGTACCCATGTAGCCGCAACCGCACTGCCTAGCACGGCTAAATCTGCTCTTAATAAGGGTCTTGGTGGCTCTAAGGGCTCTACCTCTGCTACTCCGGGTGCAGCCCCCACGGTTACGGCTCCTGGCAATGGTGACGCCGACTCCAGGGAAGGTGTGAAGGAAGACCTGGGCAATCAGCAGTCTGCCTCAATCGGTGAGGGCATCATGACCGTTAAGTCCATTAAGGATGAGCAGGTCACCTTTAAGCTCACTGGCTGCGACCAGCAGGAAGTCACTATCAAGGTGGGCGAGACGCAGCTGGTATGCGGTAAGAACCTGACTGTTAACGGCGTGCTGGACAGCAACGTTTCTTACACCGTAGAGACCCCTACCAGTACTAATAAGTAAGCGTTCAAGTAGCAACCGAAATAGCGGGACCCCACCCGCATTTACTGTGAGCTAGTGCATCTAGAATTAATTTGACGCGGGTGGGGCGTGGTGGTTTATAGTTTTCTGGCACCGGTTGAGGCGGTTGAAATTCTTCCTCCTGGAACGGTGTGAGAGAGGCGCGGATCACTGATCCGGGACTTGCAAGATAAAAACTTTCAAGGTAAGCTTCTCTGGTGCTTTGAGGAAAGCGTGCGAGCTGGTTTGGTTTGTGGGTTTTTCTTGTGAGTGCGTTGTTTGAGAACTCGATAGTGTGTCAAGTTTTTTATGTCTTGAATTCTTCTCCAACGAATGTGTTGTTTGTTGGGGGGTTTTTCTTGTTGATTTCTTTGTCAACTATTATTTTTTTGAGCTA
>ERZ1699261.377-NODE-377-length-12359-cov-4.699068_pt1 | contig 12359 bp, 6 predicted proteins | sample MGYA00581524_ERZ1699261 | MGnify/ENA primary metagenome ERZ1699261 (study PRJEB42319, sample SAMD00040338) | human oral metagenome | material: saliva | host: Homo sapiens | study: EMG produced TPA metagenomics assembly of PRJDB4115 data set (Metgenomic analysis of... | reverse complement strand
TTTGGTGTGTCAATCAGTAGACGTCATGCGAGATCCGCCTTAGTCTCGTGAGCGCGTAGTGTTGTATAAGATACAGCCTACACCCAGCTTGTGGCGCGTATGAGTGCCGCCGTGCGTGGCGCCCTGGTGCAGGCGCGCGGCCATGAGGCCCTACTGGTTTCACACCAGCTACCTATCTGGTCACTAAGCCTGTACCTACATGGGCGCCCCCTGGCCCACGATCCGCGCCGACGCCAATGCTCTTTAGCTTCCCTGACCTCTTTAACTTTTGAAGACAACACCCTGGTGGGCTTGGCCTACACTGAGCCGGCTAATGCGCTGCTGCGTGAAGCTGAAGATATGGTGCCTGGCAGCGGCGTGGCCGGGCTGAAAATTGGCGACGGCGAGGGGCGTGCGTGAGCCAGTCGGCGCCGCAGCAGCCGCAAGATCAGGGGGCTACGAAGCCGTCGCAGCCAGCTGGGCCGAGCGAGCCCAGTGGCTCAGCCGCGCACGGTGACTCAACCGAGCCCAGACACGGCGGGGCAGCTTCCGGCGAGTTAGTGCCAGCTGCTAGCCGCACCCTACAGCCGCGCCCCCAACCCCAACGTCCCTGGACCGGCCAAGACTATGTTTGGTGGAATACCGCGCAGGTGCTCACCGCTGTGCGGGCAGGTTTTAAACCCAACCCGGTCTCTCCAGTAGTTGACCCGATTCGCCCCACTCACAGCGGCGAAGTGATTCTGGGTTCTTGCGACGGGGAAATCCTGGCTTTTAAACGCGGTGACAACAGCAACTATCAGCCTATGCGCGGCTTCTTTTTAGCTGGCGGGGCTGCCGGGTTGGCGCTGATGGCGGCCTTCTTTGGGGGCCAGGCGGTAGTTAATTCTCGCCGCAAACGCCGCGCCAAGCGTGACGCGGTTGAAAAATGGCGCCACCTGGCCAACGCCCGCCTGAGCGTATCCACCCACGGCATCTACCTGGGCACGCCTGACGGCGTGATGTTCATTGGTTACCAGCAGATCCGCGAGTGCCAGGTAACTGGTGTGGGTGAAGTGATGCTGGCGGCCACCAATGAGCAGGGCAACGTGCGTTTGAAGGTGCGTGGGCAGTGGGCTGAGCTAGTTATGGTTATTTGGGCGGCTTTGTTTTTGCCTGAGCATCCCCAGTTGGTGGGTCGTAGCTGGCTGCCGGGGGATTGGTTGCTGCATGCGCGTGCCTATAACCGTGAGGTGGACACCAGTAACTGGCCCTAGTTTCAGTAATTGGCCTTAGTTTTCGGGGTGCTCATCTTCTTTTTCGCGGCTGCCTGGGGCGGCGCTGCCAGGTTTGGTGCAGGGCTGCGCAGAGTCTCCAGATTTGGGGCTGCTGCCTTGGGCGGCGCTGCCGGGATCCTTGGGCTTGCTAGGCTGGGGGCCGCTAGTGGGCTCTGTGGGGTTCTTAGCGGGTTGGCCGGCCTGTTCGTGGCCAGCCTGTTCGTGGCCTGCCTGGTTGGGGCTGGCCTGGGGGCGCTGGGAGCGGTTTTGCTGGAGCTGTTCGCGTTGGCGACGGCGCTTTTCGGCTTGCACCTGCTCATCTAATTTACGCAGGAAGTCAGGGTCGTCGTCGGGAGCTGCCGGGGCGGAAGCGTGGTGCGACAGATGCAGATCTACGCCTTTTTCCGCAGACCAAAGCCCGCCACTGAGCTGCCCGCCGCGTTTCTCAGCGGCGCTTACCCGGGAGGTAATGATCCAGGCCAGGGGGCCAAGCATGATGGTGGAGAACATTAAAATCAGCGTAATCCACAGGTGTTTAGGCATACGCGCAGGCATATCCTCCTCGGGTGTGCGTACGCAGTCAATGAGGGCATACAGCGCCAAGGCGATCACGAATACCATTAGGAAAAGCCGCATAAGTGCAGCTTAACCATATTTTTGTGACTTGGTAGTCATACCATTGAAAGCGTGAGCCTTTTTCGCATCCAGCGCACCCAGAGTGCAGCGCAAATTGAAGAGTTCGCCCAGCTGTTAGCTAGGCGCATGTCTGCGGACGCTTCCGACGTCGTCGGCCGGGGCGGGCATTTACGTAAGCCACAAACCTCCGCTCCAGGGCTGGTCAGCCGCAGTAGTTTGAGGTCCGCCGACGTGGCCCACGCCCAGGCCCGTTCGCTGGCGAAACAGTATTTGCGCCCTAGCCGCGAAATTATTGTGCCTATCGCACCCCATGAGGATACGCGGGAGGTGGCCGCGAATTTGGCGCGGCGGATCCCGGCCCGAGCTAGTGGCCGCAGTGTGGGGGTGGATATGGTGCTGCGTACGTCTGGCTCAACTACCGGCACTGGCAAGCTGGTGGGGGTGTCGATGGATGCGCTGGTAGCGTCGGCACGGGCCACCCATAAACGCCTGGGTGGGCCGGGAATTTGGGTGCTGGCTTTGCCCGCCTATCATGCCGCTGGGGTGCAGGTTTTGGTGCGGGCGGCGGTGGCCGGCACGCACGTGTTTAACGCCTATAAGGAGGGTGGTTTTGACCCCCAGCATGTGGCGCAGGTTATCGACGCCGCCTGCGTAGCTGCTGCTGATTGCGACGCAGCTTCTTCCTTTGACGACGACGCCGTTAGTTCCTGCGCTGGTGGCGTTGGCGGGGAGGCTGAGGGGGCGCTCGCTGCTGACGACTCCGGCAGGGCTTGCCCGGTGTATACCTCGCTGGTGCCCACGCAGTTGCGCCGGGCTTTGGATGATGAGCAGCTGCGCGGCGCTTTGGCGCGGCTAGATGCGGTGCTGATTGGGGGAGCGGCAGCTGATGCACAGCTGTTGGAGCAGGCTAAAGCTGCCGGGATTAGGGTGGTTACCACCTATGGCATGAGCGAAACTTGTGGCGGGTGTGTCTATGACGGCCAGCCACTGCCCGGGGTGAGTATGGAGGTAGATAAGGCCACCGGGGCAATATGGTTGTCTGGGCCGATGCTGGCCACCGGCTACCTGGGTGATGAGGAGCGAACTAGGCGCTGCTTTGTTAGCCGCCCCCAGGCCGGGGTGGGGGCAAGCGGCGTAGGTGGAACTGCGAGCGCGGCCGAAAGCACTGAGGCTGGTGCGACCAGGCCGGGCGCTGAGACCGGGCCGGGTACCGGCTCTGATGCGGGCGCCGGTGAGCCGGCCAGGCGCTGGTTTATTACCTCTGATCGTGGCCATATTGTAGATGGGCGTCTACAGGTGCTTGGGCGTCTAGATGACGTCATTATTAGCGGCGGCATTAAGGTGGAGCCTGGCCCGATTGAGGCATTACTGGCCTTAAACCCGCTGGTGAGTGAATGCGCGGTGGTGGGTTTACCCGATTTGCAGTGGGGGCAGGTGGTTACCGCAGTGGTGGTGCCCGCTTCAATGCCGGGCCTGGGCCGGGTAGATGAAGGTGCTATTTTGGCCCAAATTCGTGTCTATCTGGAACAAAAGCTTAGTGGCGCCCAATGCCCTAAGCAGGTGCTGCTAGCTGATGCGCTGCCCTATAAGGGCATCGGTAAAGTTGACCGGCGTGCCCTAGCCCAAAGCTTGGCGCGTGCATAACTAGCTAGAAGCATAACTAAAGAAATAAACAGCTTGGGGGTGGAACACTGTTCCACCCCCAAGCCTTGGTTTAGCTAGTTGTCTTCAGCCCCTGGGGGCTCGCCTGCCATTTAGGGCAGCGAGTCGGGCTGCCAGTGCTGAGCCTAGCGGCGTCAGTTGTTCAGCTCGCGTTCGGCGCGCACCTGGCGGGTAGCGGCCACCAGGTTTTCCAGCGAAGCCTTGGTTTCGGCGTAGCCACGAGTCTTTAGACCACAGTCGGGGTTAACCCACAGGCGAGAAACCGGTACGGCGTCGGCAGCTAGGCCGATCAGCTGCGCCAACTCTTCCTCGCCGGGCACGCGCGGGGCGTGAATGTCCCACACACCAGGGCCAATGCCGTGGTCGAAACCAGCCTCAGCCAGCTCGGGGACAACCTCCATCTTGGAGCGGGCCGCCTCAATGGAGGTTACATCCGCATCCAGGCCCTTGATAGCGTCAATGATCTGGCCAAACTCGGAGTAGCACAGGTGCGTGTGAATCTGGGTGTCTGGGCGCACGCAGGAGGTGGCCAGGCGGAAGGAACCCACCGACCAGCCCAGGTAGTCGGCGTGGCGCTCAGCGTCCAGGGGCAGCAGCTCACGCAGAGCCGGCTCATCCACCTGGATGGCGGCAATGCCGGCAGCTTCCAGGTCGCTAACCTCGTCGCGCAGCGCCAAACCAATCTGGTCAGCAATTTCGCCCAGAGGCAGGTCATTACGCGGGAAAGACCAGGCAATGATGGTCACTGGGCCGGTGAGCATACCCTTAACCGGCTTGTCGGTTAGCGACTGGGCGTAGCTGGTCCAGCCCACAGTCATGGCGGCCGGACGCGACACGTCACCCCACAGGATCGAGGGGCGGGTGCAACGCGAACCATAGGACTGCACCCAGCCGTTGCGGGTGGCGGCGAAGCCATCAAGCAGCTCAGCGAAGTACTGCACCATGTCGTTACGCTCAGCCTCACCGTGCACCAGCACATCTAGGCCCAGCTCTTCCTGCAGCTTGATTACCGCAGCGATTTCTTCACGCATACGCTCCTGGTAGTCGGCGTCAGAAAGCTCGCCGCGTGCGTTGGCGGCGCGAGCCTTACGAATCTCAGTGGTCTGCGGGAAAGAACCAATAGTGGTGGTGGGTAGCGGAGGCAGGTGCAGGCGCTGGGCTTGGGCAGCTTCACGCTCCAGGTAGGGCTCACGGGCGCGGTCGGTGTCGGTCAGGGCGGCGGTGCGGCTGCGGACCTCGGGGCGTACCACGCCAGGGGCGGCGGCGCGCTGCTCTAGGACGCGGGTCGCCTCGGCTACCTCACCGTCGATGGCCTCCCAACCCTCATCTAGGCCGCGAGCCAGAGTAACTACTTCCTGCACCTTCTGGTCGGCGAAAGCCAACCAGGCATGTAGGTTTTCGTTCAGCGTGGGGTCATCCCAGGTTTCCAGGGCGGTGTCGTGAGGCACGTGCTGGAGCGAGTTGGAGGTAGCCACAGTCACCTTGGCGGCGCCCAGGGCTTGGGCGGCGGTTAGGGTCTGGCGTAGAGCAGCCAGGTCGGCGCGCCAAATGTAGCGGCCGTCCACAGCCCCAACCACCAGGGTCACCCCAGACAGGTCGGCGTCCTTAGGTAGGCTGCCGCGCAGGGTGTCAACGTGGATAGCTTCCACCCCGGTCTTAGCTAGGGCGCCTACAGCCTGGGAGGCGTCCCCATAGGGGGTGGTCACCAGGATCTGGGGGCGGTTAGTGGCTTTAGCTAGGCGCTCATACACGCCCACAGCCAGCTCGGCCAGCTCAGCGCGGGGGTGCGAGAGGTTGTCGGAGGTTAGGGCCGGCTCATCCAGCTGCACCCAGGGGGCGCCAGCCTCGTGCAGTGAGGCCAGGGCCTGCTCGTAAGCGGCCACAGCCTCATCAAGGCGGCTTAGCGGGTCAAAGTCGGGGGTGGCCGGGTCAGCCTTAGCTAGTGCCAGGTAGGTCAGCGGGCCCACCAACACCGGGCGGGTCACGTAGCCCCACTGACGGGCCTGCACGAACTTACGGGTGACGGCGTCGTCGGCAAAACGCAGCGGAGTGTCAGGACCAATCTCGGGGACCAAGTAGTGGTAGTTAGTGTCAAACCACTTAGTCATCTCCTCGGGGCCCACCTTTTCATCCCCACGGGCCAGGGCGAAGTAGAGGTCTAGACCCTCACGGCCGGCAAAACGCGGGGGGATAGCACCCAGTAAAACGGTGGCGTCTAGCACCTGGTCGTAAAAAGAAGGTGCGTCAGCCAGGGAGGCGTCAGAGGCGCCCAAACCCAGCTCAACTAGGCGCGCCAGGTTCTCCTGACGTAGCTTGCTGGCGGCTTCAAGCAGCTCAGTCTCGCTGCTGCGCCCGGCCCAGTAGGCCTCCAGGGCGCGCTTTAGCTGACGCTGACGGCCAATGCGCGGATAGGCCAAAATGGTGGCGGTGGGGAACTGCGTAGTTGCAGCAGACATGGGTGTTCTCCTTGATTTTCTTGGATTAGCGCGCACGAAACTAGACGCACGCTAGTGGGTAGCTAATGGTTGATGGTTACGGATTGACGACGACGGCGCTGGTTTAGCGCGCAAGTAGCGGGGAGTGGTGCGCACTAGGCTCCACACCCATTAGAGACAAAATGTCTAGTACCGGCTTGGCCTTGTTGAAGGTGTATAGGTGCACGCCGGGGGCGCCCGCATCCAAAACCGAGTGGATCAGTTTGGAGCCAAAAGCCGCGCCGAAAGCGTCACGTTGTTCTTGGTGCTGGTAGCCGGCCAAAGTGGATAGCAGCTGTTCGGGCACCTCAATGCCGGTTAGGTCTTGGACGCGGCGCAGCCGCGCCGGGTCGGTGGCTGGCAGGATACCGGGAACAATCGGGATGTGTACGCCGGCACGGCGGGCGCGTTCCACGAAGGAGGCGTACACCTCTGCATTCCAAAACAGCTGGGTGATGGCGAAAGAAGCGCCGGCTGCCTGCTTAACTAGCAGCCGCTCCACCTCCTGGGCGGGGGTGGTGCCAGCCGCCGGGTTGCCAGCCGGGAAGGCGGCCACCGCAATGGTTAGGGGCTTAAAAGCTGAGCGCAGCGCCTCACCGGGGTGGGCGTCGCAGCGGCGCTGTTCAACCGTGCGGATCAGGTGGATTAGCTCAGTGGCACTGGCGACGCCGTTAGGGCCGGGCTCCCAACTGGTTTCGCCTGCCGGGGGGTCACCACGCAGAGCCAGGAAGGTACGCACCCCAGAGTCCAGGTAGTCATAAACCGTGGAAACCACTTCAGCGGTGGAGTTACCCACGCAGGTCAGGTGGGCGATGGGCTGGATGGGGGTGTCTGCCACCAGGCGGTGCACGGTGGCGCGGGCGTTTGAGCGGTCCTTGCCACCAGCCCCGTAGGTGACAGACATGAAGTCGGGGCGCACTTGCAGCAGCTGATCCACTGTCTGCCAGAAGGGGGCCTCCAGGGAGGGTTTGCGCGGAGGCATAACCTCAAAGGAGAGCAAGGTGGGCTCATGGTCGTGGGTACAGGGGCAGGCGTAAATGTCGTTAGAGAAAGGCACTATAGAAACTTTCGTGTTTGTGACCGTGCCTTCGCATAAGTGCATTGCGCTGGTTGCGGCGCCTGGTAGCTGCACTCAGGTAGCTACAGATATGCCTGTAGTTATGGTGAGACTAATGAATATGGTTTAGTGCGAAGGAATGGTCAGTGAATGGCGGACAACAGCGTCAGCTACACATTCGAGCACGAATCGATCCACATACGCACATGCGCTGGGGGAATTCGAATTTGGTCCAAACACTCATAGTGGTTTGATGCTAACACATCTGAGCGGCTGTGCAATCACCAGTTTGTCTGGTGGACAAAATTGAGACTGCGCTGAGGGGTGTGTTGAGGGATGCAGCGAAGGTAGCGCTGAAGGCTGTGAAGGGCACACCAAGGGGTGACAAAGCTCAAAAATGCCCTGATAGATTGCTAACTAAATACCTAGGTTTTATGGGGAAGGCTCCCCATCGCGCTAGGGTGAAGGCTAGACCTAGGGTGTTTGTTGCCCTGCTTGTGCCCTCAAAGCGCGCTGGCGGCAACATAAACCTACAAATCCCCGGCCCTACCAGGCTGAACAGTGGCCGGCAGTGAGAGTCTCGCGAGCTCTGGCTGCCAGCTCCAAAATTTTCAGTGAGGTTAAAAATTGAAGCTGCCCAAGTTGGTGCGCTCCAAGCGCCAAGGCGCCGATAGCTCTGCCCATACACGTTTACGTGCAGGCATGGGAGCCCGAATTAAACTTCGCAACCTAATCGGTGCGGCCACCGCCGTAGCTACTGCCTCCGTGGTGGCCCTGGCAGTAGCCCACCCGGGCATTGTTTCCAAAGAAGTAAACCTCAACGACGGCGGCGTGTGGGTAACCAACCAGGACATGCGCCTGGTTGGGCACCTGTCTTACCAAGCCCAAGCCCTCGACGGGCGCGTACGCACCGACTCCACTAACTTTGATGTACGCCAAAACGGCGCCACAGTGTTTGTAGCTAACACTGATGGTGGATCTTTTACTCGCGTAGACCCTGCCCGCGTGGCCCTGAAAGAATCCATTAAATTCGCTGGCGCTGACAAAATCCAGATGGGCGGCTCACGTATCGGCTATGCGGATGCTAAAACCGGCAAAGTTTGGCTAGCTGACGCCGCTCAGGCTGCCAGTTTCAACCCCGCCACCGCCTCCCCGGTGGTGACCGACATGCCTGGCGCGGTGTTAAGTATCGGTAGCGACGGCGTCGCCCACGTAGTAAGCCTAAAAGCCGGCAAAATTAAGACCCTCACTCCTGCAGGTGAGCAGCTAGACGTAAGCGAAACTAAACTGCCTAAACTCGCCAACAACGCCAAATTGCAGGTCAGCGCGGTAGGTAAGCAGGCGGTGGTGCTAGATACCAAAAACAACACGCTGGTACTGCCCAGCGGAGACGCCGTCCACCTAAACGGCACCGACCTGCAGCTACAAGAAGCCGGCCCGGAAGCTAAAGACGTGCTGGTAGGCACGCGGGGGGCGCTGCTGCGAGTAAACCTGGATGACAAAAAAGTCACCACCGTTAAAGCCAAAACCGCCCAGGGTTCCCCCTCGCGCCCGGTGCTGCACCGAGGCTGCGTCTACAGCGCCTGGAGCGGGCAAGGTAGCTTCCTGCGTGACTGCCCCGGCACCAAAAATGACCTGGCCCGTAAAGTTTCCACATTGAACCAGGCCAGCCAGGCAGTGTTTCGCACCAACCGCGACGTGATCGTACTCAACGACGTCAAAACCGGTGGGCTGTGGCTGCCTGATAAGGACATGGTTGAGGTAAAGGGCTGGGAAGAGGTCAAATCCAAGCTGGAAAACGAGGACGAGGAAGACGACTCCAACCAGCGCGACCAAAACGCCCCCAAAGAACACAAGGACGAAAACCACCCGCCCAAAGCCAATAACGACGAGTACGGCGTGCGCGCAGGTGGCACCGCCTACCTGCCGGTAATCAACAACGACACTGATGAAGATGCCGATGTGCTCACCGCCGCCCCGCTCAGCCAGCCCAGCTGGGGGAATGTGGCCCCGGTGCGTGACGGCGCCGCCCTGCAGGTGCGGGTAGATGCCGGCGCCACCGGCTCTAGCACCTTCAACTATGAGCTCAGTGACGGACGCGCCAACGCCCAAGCCAGCGTGCAGCTAACCGTGCACCCTGACTCGGTAAACGAAGCCCCCAAGCAAACCAACCGCTCTGTGCTAAGCCTGGCCACCGGCGCGCAGGGGCAAATCAACGTCTCCAACGACTGGCTAGACCCAGATGGGGACCAGATCTACATCAAGAGCGTGCAGGCGCCGTCCACCATGAACGTCAATTGGCGCGCTGACGGCACTATCACCATTAAAGACACCGGCACTTCCCCCGGGGATGTAAGCCTGAAAGTTATCTTCTCTGACGGGCGCGCTGACGGCGAAGGCAGCCTGAACGTTAGCGTTAAGGCCCCGGGTAACCTGGACCCCATCACTAACGGTGACCACCTGGTCACCCCGGTGGGTGTATCCGCGCAGCTAACCCCCATGGATAACGACTCTGACCCTAACGGCGGCACCCTGCGTTTAACCCAGGTGGATGAAGCTCCCGCCGGCTTGTCGGTAACCAGTGACCTACCTACCGGGGTGCTTACCTTTACCCCCACTGCAGAAGGCACCTACTACCTGAACTATCAGGTTTCTAACGGCCCCAAGACCGCCTCGGGCTTTATTAGGGTTGATGCCATTAAGAGCGCAGAAAAATCTGTGCCAATTGTGCAAGATGACGTCACCTCTCTGCCTGAGGGTGGCTCGGCTTTGGTGGCCGCCTTGGATAACGACACTGACCCCACCGGGGGCGTGTTGTCAGTCCAGTCAGTTAAAACCCCTGACGGCTCCCCGCTGGTGGCCGCAGTTTTGGAGCACCGGGTCGTGAAAATCACGGCGCCCAGTGGCCTAAGTGAGCCGGCTAGCTTGACTTACACCGCCGTCAACCAGTCTGGCGCCACCCAGGGCACTATCCGGGTTGTGCCCACCCCGGCAGCTGATATGACTAAACCCCCGCAGCTAAACGACGACAACCTGGTGGTGCGCGTTGGTGACGTGGGTAGCATCTCGGTGCTAAACAATGACCGCTCCCCGGGCGGGCTTAAGCTCACCGTGCAGCCTGATCTGCAAAGCTCAGTGTCAGCCAACCTGGGTAAAGCTTTCGTCTCTGACAATGTGGTGCGTTTCCGTGCCGCTAACCAGCCTGGCTCCGGCAAGCTCATTTACACGGTGCGCGACGCCTCCGGGAACGTAGCTAGTGCCGCCGTGAACTTGACGGTGGTGGGCTCTGATCCTGAAAACGACACCGCCCCCCACCCGCAAGATGTGCAGGCACGCGCCGTGGCGGGGGAGAAGGTAACTATTCCTATCCCGCTGCAGGGCATTGACGCTGAAGGTGACTCGGTGAGCTTGACGGGCCTGGCAACCTCACCCACTTTGGGTAGCGCTGAAGTTAGCGGCACATACCTGACCTACACCGCCGCCAACGGCGCGGCCGGCACGGACGTGTTTAGCTACACCGTCACCGACCGCCTAGGGCGCAGCGCTAACGGCCAGGTCAAGGTGGGGGTAAGCGCCGTAGCTGGCACTAACCAGCAGCCGGTGGCTATCTCTGACTCGGTGCGGGTACGCCCCGGCGTGAAAGTATCGGTCCCGGTGCTGTCTAACGACCTTGACCCCGATGGGGATCCACTTTCACTAGTGGCAGACGATGTACGCAGCAGCGACGACTCAATTGAGGTCAGCGCTGAGCATTCACGGGTAGTGTTCAAGGCCCCTGAAAAAGCCGGTACCTATTCACTGCAATACGGGGTCAGCGACGGCCACTCTGAGCCGGTAATTGGCTTGGTCACCGTGGTGGTTTCGCCCGACGCCGCCCTGGTTGCGCCTATTGCGCGCGACGACGAGGTCAGTGTTGAGCAGGTTCGCGCCGCCCAGGGCACCGTGAAGGTGTCTGTGCTTGATAATGATGAAGACCCCGACGGCGATATTGAATCTGACCGCGTCACCAGCTCTGACCCGGGCGTGAAAGTTTCGGGTAAAGACCTGCTAATTGAGCCGGCCACGCAGGGGCGTTACGTGCTCTACACGGTTACCGACAAGGACTCCCTGTCTGCTTCAGCTGTGGTGTGGGTGCCTGGCAACCAGGTAACTAACCCTGAGCTGAATGTGTCTAAGACTCCTATCCATGTTAAAGCCGGCACTAAAACCGCTATCGCACTAAAGAATTATGTGCGTGTACGTAGCGGTCGCAGCGTAAGTGTGCCGAAAGATGGGCAGGCTAGCGCCTCCGCCGGTTGGGATGGCTCAACACTAGTTAAAGACTCTGCCACCTTGGAGTTTGGGGCTAAAGCTGACTATTCCGGGCCCTCCTCAATCACGGTTACGGTAACTGACGGCAGCGACGATAAAGCCCTGTCTGCCACGCTCACGATCCCGCTGATTGTGGATCCGGGCGCTGCTAACCGTCCCCCGCAGGTGCGCCCCACCGCCATTGAGGTGGCCGTGGGTGGTCAAAGCGTCAGCGCGGATATGAGCAGCTGGGTTAGCGACCCCGACGGCGACGACCCCGCCTCCATGACCTACACGGTTTCGGGGGCCGCCAATGGTATCCAAGCCAGCGTTGATGGTCACACCCTCAAGGTGCAGACCGGCACGGGGGCTAAGCGCGGCAACAGCGCTAACTTGGCGTTGACTGTGCGCGACGCCAAGGGAGCCAGCACTAAAGCGGTAATTCCGGTTAGTGTCACCGGCGCTAAAGAGCCGCTGGTGCAGCTAAGCCAAGCCCAGGTGAGTGTGGATGCAGGTAAATCCACCACGGTTGACGTGGCTAACTACGCTACTAACCCCTTTACTGACACCCCGATCCACCTAGTGGGCTCGCCTAGCTCCAGCGACGGTATTAGCGTGAGTGCCTCGGGCACGTCCCTGACCATTAGCGCCCGAGATGGCCTGCACGGCACCTACAACATCTCCTACCGAGTGGGCGATAAAACTAACGACGCCGACCGTGAAGTTACGGGCACCATTGCGGTGAGTGTACGCGGCTTGCCTGACGCCCCCAGCGGGGTTAGGGCCACCGCTAACGGCTCCGACGCAGTGACAGTTTCCTTCACCGCCGGGGCTTCTAACGGCGCCGACATCAATAACTTCACCGTCCACGACACAGTGCAGGGCGACCTGCTTGACTGTGGCGTGGTCACCAGCTGCATTATGCCCGGCCGCACCCCGGGAATTACCCACTCCTTCTATGTGGTGGCCCGTAACGCGGTGGGTCAGTCCCCGCGTTCTAATACTGCC
>ERZ1699261.364-NODE-364-length-12631-cov-7.853967_pt1 | contig 12631 bp, 10 predicted proteins | sample MGYA00581524_ERZ1699261 | MGnify/ENA primary metagenome ERZ1699261 (study PRJEB42319, sample SAMD00040338) | human oral metagenome | material: saliva | host: Homo sapiens | study: EMG produced TPA metagenomics assembly of PRJDB4115 data set (Metgenomic analysis of... | reverse complement strand
TTCCTCAGCCTTTCCATGCGACCGGTTGATACGCGCGACATCCATGCCGGCGTCCACCAGTGCCTGGAGCTGCTCAGGGGATTCAGTGGCAGGTCCAATAGTGCAGACAATCTTAGCTCGACGCATAAGTAAAAGTTTACCTTCCAACCCCTGTTCTGACGAGGAAGATCAGCAGCGGCGCGACGTGATCATTCCCATGAATCCACCTGTGGTGGGACCTCTGGCATACGGATTGCGCGCACGGAGCGAGTCTAAAACTGCTCGAGAGTGCTCTCTTCAGCAGTTTCATCCTCACTCACGCTGGTCCCCACAACATCGTCAGCATCGGATTCACTGGCGCAAGTGTGCAGGTCTTGGCCTTCTCCGTCCGCGTTATCCGCAGTCGTCTCGGCGACAACCCGTGTCGGGCGCCCGAGTCGGCCGGCAACGACGAACACGAGGACTCCCAGTGCGAAGACGAGCAGCGAGGTCCACACATTGAGGCGCAGACCCAACACCCTGTGGGCGTCGTCGATGCGCAGCATCTCGATCCAGCACCGGCCGGCCGTGTAGGCCATCAGGTACAGACCGAACACCTGTCCCCCGGCGAAGCGGTGACGCCGGTCGAGCCACACGATGAGCGCGGCAGCGGCGAGGTTCCACAGGCACTCGTAGAGGAACGTCGGATGGAACAGCGTCCCCGCGGGGTATCCGGCCGGCATGTGCGCAGCGTCGATCTGGAGACCCCACGGCATGGTCGTCGGAGCGCCGAAAAGCTCCTGGTTGAACCAGTTTCCCCAACGGCCAATCGCTTGGGCAATCAGCAGAGCCGGAGCCAGGGAGTCGGCGATTGGACCGAGGCGAACACCCGCACGTTTGACGGCGATATACACGCCAAGCGCTCCCAAGGCGACACCGCCCCAAATACCCAGGCCTCCACGCCAAATCTGGAAAGCGAGCATCGGGTCACCGCCCGGACCGAAGTAAGCATCCGGGGACGTGATGACGTGGTAGATCCGCGCGCCGACGACGCCGAGCGGAATCGCCCACAGCGCGGCGTCATACAGCGTGTCCGGGTTTCCACCGCGGTCACGATAGCGGCGTGCCGTCCACCAGACGCCAATGATCATGCCTGCGGCGATGATAATTCCGTAGGCCCGCAGCGGAATCGGCCCAAGGTACCAGACGCCCTGCGAAGGCGACGGGATACCGGCCGCGATGAGGGCCCTCACGCGCGTGCCCCGCTCACGCCGGACTTCAGCTCGGTGGCGAGCTCAGCCAGGGCCTTCAGGCCACGGTCGATGTTCTCGTCGAACAGAGTCTTGACGAGCGCGGATCCGACAATGACGCCGTCCGCGTAAGTGCCGATCTCGCGGGCCTGAGCGCCGTTGGAGACGCCGAGGCCCACGCACACGCGCTCGGCTCCGGCGGCGCGTGTGCGCTCCACGACGTCGGCGACGTGAGCGCCGACGGCAGCACGCGCGCCCGTCACGCCCATCGACGAGGCCGCATACACCCAGCCACGCGAGTGCTCCGCGATGAGCTTGAGGCGATGCTCGGGGGACGAGGGAGCACTCAGATAGATGCGTTCGAGGTCGTACTTGTCCGACGCTGCCTCCCACTGCTCGCCCTCTTCGGGCGGCAGGTCAGGCGTGATGAGGCCGGAGCCGCCCACGGCGGCAAAGTCCTTGGCGAAGCGCTCGACGCCCCACCACTCGACCGGGTTCCAGTAGGTCATCGAGCAGGTCGAAATGCCGTACGAGGTCAGCTCGTCCACCGCGTGGAAGAGATCCTCGAGGTGCGTGCCTCGTTCGAGAGCGGCGACGGTCGCACGCTGGATCGTCGGGCCGTCCATGCCCGGATCCGAGTACGGGAAGCCGAGCTCGATGACGTCGACGCCGCAGTCCGCCAGGACCTTACCCGCGCGGATCGAATCCTCGACCGACGGGAATCCCACGGGCAGGTATGCGATGAGCGCAGCATCGCCGCGCTGGAGGGCGGCGTCAATCGCGACGGCTGAATGGGGTGCACGCGTCATGTCACTTCTCCTCGTTCTCGTCCAGGACGGCAACGCCCGACGGGCCGGCGCTGGGGTCGATGACCTGAAGCTTCGCGTGTCCGTAGCCAAACCACCGCGACGCCGTATCCACGTCCTTGTCGCCGCGACCCGACACGGTCACGATCACGATGGGCTCCTCACCCGGCGCGAACGGGCCCTCGGCCTCGGCCTTCGCGCGGGCCCAGGCGCGCACTCCGGCGAGGGCGTGCGAGGACTCGATGGCCGGAATAATGCCCTCCGTGCGCGACAGGTGCAGGAAAGCATCCATGGCCTCGGCGTCGGAAACGGGCATGTACGAGGCGCGACCGGTGCGCGCCAACCACGCGTGCTGCGGGCCCACACCCGGGTAATCAAGGCCAGCGGAAATCGAGTGGGAGGCCTTCGTCTGGCCGTCGCGTTCCTGCAGCACGAACGTGCGTGCGCCGTGCAGAACGCCCACCTCGTCTGCGGTAATAGAGGCTGCGTGTCGCCCGGTGTCGAAGCCATCGCCAGCTGCCTCGCACCCGAGCAGCTCGACGCTGGGATCATCGATGAACGCCGTGAAGGAACCAATCGCGTTGGAGCCGCCACCCACGCAGGCGACGACGACGTCAGGCAGACGTCCCTCGGCGGCAAGCAGCTGCGCGCGCGCCTCATCGCCGATGACACGCTGAAGGTCGCGCACCAGCTCCGGGAAGGGGTGCGGGCCGGCGGCCGTACCGAAGATGTAGTTGGTCGTCTCCACGTTGGTCACCCAGTCGCGGAAGGCCTCGTTGATCGCGTCCTTGAGGGTCGCCGATCCAGCCGTCACGGCGATAACCTCGGCGCCGAGCATCTGCATGCGCGCGACGTTCAGCGCCTGGCGCTCGGTGTCCTCACGTCCCATGTAGATCGTGCAGTCGAGGCCAAGGAGAGCAGCTGCGGTCGCGGTGGCCACGCCGTGCTGACCCGCACCGGTCTCCGCAATAACACGCGTCTTGCCCAGTTCCTTGGTGAGCAGCGCCTGACCGAGCACGTTGTTGATCTTGTGTGAACCCGTGTGGTTGAGGTCCTCACGCTTCAGGAACACACGCACGCCACCCAGGTCGGCCGCAAAACGCGGGGCCTCGGTCAGCAGCGAGGGACGTCCGGCGTAGTTCAGGAACAGGTCGCGCAGACGGCGCTGGAACGACTTGTCGCGCCACAGGCGCTTCCACGCGGCCTCAACCTCTTCGAGGGGACCCATGAGAGACTCGGCGACGAAGCGTCCGCCGAAATCACCGAAGTACGGTCCTTGAGCAAAGTTCTCGGCTTCCATCACTGTCCTTCCTGACGCGCCGCAGCGACGCGAGCCTTGCGATCCGTGCGCAGCGCGGGATGCTGGCCCGCGCTCACCATGTCCTGAATGCTCGCGCGGGGATCACCCGACGTCACAAGCGCTTCGCCGACGAGCACAGCATCCGCACCCCACTTGGCGTATTCGAAAACATCATGAGCATTCGCGACGCCGGACTCGGCGACGGCGACGACATCCTGGGGAATCACGTCGATGACCTGCTCGACGGTCGAGCGGTCCACTTCCAACGTCTTCAGATTACGAGCGTTGACGCCGATGATCGAGGCACCTGCCTCCATCGCGCGCAGGGCTTCGAGTCGCGAGTGCGTCTCCACCAGCGCCTCCATGCCGAGCGACCGGGTTCGTTCCAGCAGGGAAACGAGAACGTTTTGCTCCAGCGCGGCAACGATCAGGAGCACGAGGTCGGCGCCGTGAGCACGCGCCTCGTGGATCTGATATGGAGTGACGATAAAGTCCTTGCGCAGGATCGGAATGTCGACAGCCGCACGCACGGCATCAAGATCCGCGAGCGAACCATTGAAGCGACGCTGCTCGGTGAGCACCGAGATGACCGACGCTCCCCCGGCCTCGTACGTCGATGCGAGGGCTGCGGGGTCCGGGATGGATGCGAGCACACCCTTGGACGGCGAAGATCGCTTCACCTCGGAGATGATCTTGACGGCACCATCGCGGCCCCGCAGGGCACCGAGCGCATCCTTCGCCTCCGGAATCTGGGCCTCGATCTCCTTGATCCGAGCCAGAGGGACGCGGTCTTCACGCTCTTTCAGGTCCTCGCGGACCCCAGCGATAATGTCATCGAGAACGCTCACGACGCTCCCCTTTCAGGCAGAAACGATCAATCCTCACCTAGGCTAGCGAAAAATGGCCGCCAACGAGTCAGCCATCCCGCACTACGGGTCAGGACAGAGGAACGAGAGTCGACGCCCGCACGACGGACTCAACCGCCGCGGCGGCCTTATTACGTGACTCCTCGTACTCCAGGGCAGGAACCGAGTCAGCAACGAGACCCGCACCCGCCTGCACCGAGGCCACACCGTCCTTCAAGGAGGCCGTGCGAATAGCGATCGCAAGATCCGCGTCCCCCGACAGGTCGAAGTACCCGACGACGCCGCCGTACACGCCGCGCGCCGCAGGCTCGAAATCATCGATCAGCTGGATCGCACGAGGCTTAGGCGCGCCCGAGAGGGTACCCGCCGGGAACGTCGCGACCAGCGCATCGAGCGCGTCGGCATCCTCGCGCAGCACACCCGTCACCGTGGAGGAAATGTGCTGAATGTGCGAGAAACGCTTGAGCTCCATGAGCGTGGAGACCTCGACCGACGCAGGATCACAGACCTTCGACAGGTCGTTACGAGCCAGGTCCACAAGCATCACGTGCTCCGACAGCTCCTTCGGGTCCTCGAGAAGCTCGGCAGCCAGGCGATGGTCCTCGGCCGAATCCGCACCGCGCGGGCGCGAGCCGGCGATCGGGTACGTCCAGACGCGGCGCCGCTCGGCCTTCACGAGGGTCTCGGGAGACGAGCCGACGACCTCGAAATGACCGCCCCGCTCGTCGGGCAGGTCCAGGAAGTACATGTAGGGCGAGGGGTTGACCGTGCGCAGCACGCGGTAGACGTCGAGACCGCTGGCAGACGTCGCCACATCGAGTCGCTGGGACAGCACGATCTGGAAGGCGTCACCGTCTTCGATCGCGCGCTTGGCCGCGTTCACGGAAGACTCAAAATCAGAGCGCGCCGTGCGCTGGCGTACCTGCGGCGGCGTCGCACCGCTGCTGCCGAGCACAGCCGGAGCGATCGGGGTTGCCAGCTGCGAGGTCATCGCGTCGAGACGCTCAATCGCACGGTCATACGCTCCGTCGACGCCATCGGCCGAGCCGTTCAAGTTCCACGCGATAGCCATCAGGTAGACCGAACCCGTCGCATGGTCGAGCGCGGCGACCTCGGTGGCCAGCACGAGCGTTGCGTCGGGAATGTCGGATTCCTTTGGAGCGGTCGCTGCGAGCGTCGGCTCCCACTCGGGGATGATGCCCCAACCCAGAGAACCGACGAGCGCGCCCGTCAGCGGGGGCATTCCTTCAATCGCAGGTGCGGCGAGCTCTTCAAGGGCGGAGTGCACGACCTCGAGGAAACTCCCCTCCTCCAGGGCGCCCTCAGGATGCGAACCGATCCACTGCGCGCGCCCGTCACGCGCGACGATCGCACCGGCGCTCGATGCTCCAACGAACGACCAGCGGCCCCACGAACCACCGTGCTCAGCGGATTCCAGGATGAAGCTTCCATAGTTGCCGTGCGCAAGCTGTCGGTAGACACCCACCGCACTCAACTCGTCGGCAAGCACGCGGCGCACCACGGGGATCACGCGGCGCTTCGCAGCGAGATCAACAAAGACGTCACGCGGAGGCCACGTCTGGCCCCACTCGAGGCTCACAGGCTCAGACTGATACGAAGGCGTCGAAATACTCACCGCACTATTGTCCCATCCGGACGCGCACACGTCCCGGCGTGGTCCACGATGAGGCCGCGCAAGTACCCTACAACCAGTCCGGAACGACACCCCAAGCAATCGCTGCGAGGAGGGCTGAACCGATCATCCAAGGTCCCATCGGCACCCGCGACTTGGTGCCAGCAGAACCGATCACGATCTTCCAGAGAGCGGCAAGCCCCGCCAGCACGAAGGACAGTATGAGAGAAAAAACCGCCGCGTGCAGGCCGACGGAACCGGCCATGGCACCCAAGACGGGTGCGAGTTTCACGTCTCCCCCGCCCATGCCACCGGGGAGTCGGTTCAACAGAGCGATCGGAATCGTCCAGATCAGAGCGCCAACGAGACACCCGATGAGGCGCTGCTGCCACGCTGGAGAAATGATCACGCCAACTCCCACACCAGCCGCGACGCCAATGGCCATTGCCGCCGTGTACGCGTTCGGGAGACGGTGCGTGTGGGCGTCGACGTATGCGCTCAGCGCTCCGATCATCGCAACGGCCATGACGGCAGGCATGCCGGGGCGCATTTGCGCCGCAACGAAAAAGACTGCGCCCACGATAGCGGCGCTCCAGACAATCGCATTGCGCGTCAATGGCGTGCGTGTCGATTCGATGAAGTACCTACGCTGGATCTTCCAGCCGGATCTCCACAGCCACGCCAGGACAATAATCCACGTGAGAAAGCCCGACACGAGAGAAAGATCCGCACTGATTTGCGGAGGAAGCCAACCGACGATCACAGCGACGAACCCTCCCGCGAGCGACGTCCCAGTTCCTCCTCGAGGGCCTCGCGCATGACACCTGTATCGGGACTGCGCCCAGTCATCAGCTGAACCTGTGCTCCAGCCTGGAAAACGAGCATATCTGTCCCCTCGGCGACGACACCACCGGCGCTTTCGAAGGCACGGCGCAATGCGGTGTCGCGCGGCGAGTACACGACATCCAACAGGATCTGTCCCTCCCGAACCCGCAGGCGCTCGGCGAGTGGATCGGCGGCTGAGGCAGGAAGCGTGGAAATGACAAGGTCCACGCTGGAAGCCGCACGATCCACCGCCTCGGAATCCGACCATAGAATCTGTTCGATAGTAACTCCAAGCCGCGAGGCCGCCGCCACAACAGAGCCTGGACCGCCAAAACGGCGCGCGGCGACGGTCGACGACGTAATCCCCAACTCGCCCAACGCTGCAAGCGCGGACGATGCGGTAGCGCGAGCACCGAGAACGAGAGCACTCGATGGCGCGGAGCACCCCGCCAACGAACAGGCACGCCTCACGGCCGACGCGATGCCTGTGACATCGGTGTTGAAACCGGCAAGGACCCCTGACGAAGGAACGACCGTATTGACGGCGCCCACCGCGCTCGCCAGCGGATCAATCACATCGAGCAGCGGCATGACGGCCTGCTTGCAGGGCATCGTCACAGACAGGCCCGCACAGTCAGCTCCAAGACCGGCAATGAATCCGGGCAGTGAGTCTGTGTCTTGCTCGAGACGGTGATATTCCCGCCCATCGATGCCGAGCTGGGCCCATGCCGCGCGATGAATCACCGGCGACAGGGAGTGCTCAATCGGCGATCCGATGACCGCGGCCCAGGTCATGATGCAGTACAAACCTTCGGGTTTGCCGTGCAGTACGCCTTGAACTGCTCACGGTTCTTCTCCTGTTCCTCCAGCGTCGAAGCGAACAGAGTCTCACCCGTGTCCAGGTTGACCGTGACAAAGTACAGCCACGTGCCGTCGGCGGGGTTCAGCACGGCCTTGATGGCCTTCTCACTCGGTTGACCGATAGGAGTGGGCGGCAGACCAGCGTGCAGTCGTGTGTTGTACGGGTTGTCGTTGTCGAGGTCTGCTTGATCGGGCACGCCGCTGGTCTTGCCAACGCCGTAGAGCACCGTGGAGTCCATGCCGAGCATGCCCTTCGTCTCACCGTTCGTGTCAGCCAGACGATTCTCGATGACGCGAGCGACCATCGGCATGTACTTGTCGATGTTCATTTCACCGTCGACGATGGAAGCCTTGATGAGGACGGTCTCGCGGTCGGCGGGTGCAACGCCTAGGCGGTCCAGTTCATCGATCGTTCCCTTGACCATGCGTGCAATCACGGTTGTCGGCGTATCTGTCTCGCCGACTTCGTAGGAGCCGGGCAGAAGCCAGCCTTCCGCGTTTCCCCCAGCCTCGGAGGGAAGTCCAATTGCCTCTGTATCGGCAAACGCCGCATCGACCTCAGCCTCGGACACGCCCATGATATCGACAATGCGCTGCTTGACTTCCGACAGCTTCTGACCGGACCCAACCGTCACCGTCGAGTCAACGCGGTTCGTTTCATCCAGCAGCGCGGCGAGTGCACCGGAAGCGCTCATCTGCAGCTTCAGTCGGTACGTACCGGGACGAATCGACATTGCCGCACGGTTCGTTTCAAACTGGCGAACGAAAGCACCCACGGACTTGACGACCCCGGCATCCACGAGAGTCTGGCCAATCGCACGACCCGACGATTCCTCATCGATCGTGACCTCGACGGAGCCGGAACCGGGACCCGGGAAGTCGTCCGATGCGGTCGTCGAGGAATTAAAGAGCTGGTCGTAGGCGACGTAGCTGGCACCCGCGAGCAATCCGAGAACCAGAACGATGATGAAGAATGAACGCACGCGACGACGGCGCTTCCGCTTGCGCGCCGCTCGACGCTCGCTCGCAAGCCTGCGCGAACGCATGCCGGTCGTCTCAGACGGCGTCTCGACGGCCTGTGCTCCACCGCGAGCACGGGTACCAGAGACAGACACGCGAGGAGTCGCTCCGGTATCGGTCACTTCGTCGAAAGAGGGAAGTGTGCGCCCACCCCGCGCCGTTGCCGCAACGGGCGCCAGGGCCTCGTCACGAGAGGCACCGCCATGCAAGTCGGTTCCCTGAGCGGGCGTCGCGGTCGTGTCCTGCGATGCATGCTGCTCGTGTAGCTCGGCATCCGAATAGACCTTTCGCTCGCCGGAGTGAATCTCGCGACGAGAACGGAAGGGGTAAGGGGGAGGCGTACTCATGCGTGCGCTCCTTCGCTTGGTTCGAGGATGATTTCCTCACCGGGAGCTCGACCGCCCATCCGTTCGAGCTCGAGTGCCTGTTCCAAAATGATCTGCGCCGCGACCTGGTCGATGACGCTGCGATGCTCGATCTCAGGAATCCCAGATGCACGAAGACGCGCATGCGCCTGATTGGACGTCATGCGTTCGTCGACCATCGCCACGCGGACATCGGGAACAAGCTTCTTAATGCGGCGCGCATACTTACGCGCACCCTTCGCGGAGATCCCCTCTCCCCCACGTAAGTGCCGAGGAAGTCCAACGATCACCTCGATCGCGTCGTGGCTACGCACAATGTCGGCTAAGCGATCAAGATCGGACAGATCGGGAGCCCTGTGAAGAGTTTCGACAGGCATCGTGAGAATACCGTCGGGGTCGCACCGGCTGACGCCGACACGCACGGTGCCGACGTCCACGCCGATGCGAATACCCCGACGAATACTCACAGAGCCTCGATTTCCTTGCGGATCGCGTCGATCGCGTCGGCAATACCCTCAGGCTTGGTGCCGCCGCCCTGAGCGATGTCGTCACGGCCACCGCCGCCACCGCCCATGTATTTGCCGACGGCGCGAACCAGCGCACCGGCCTTCACCAACGCCTCACGCGCTGCCTCGTTCGTCGCGACGACCAGCGAAGGCTTACCACCGACGACGCCACCGAGGGCAACGACGGTCCCGCGCTCATTGCCGAGGCGGTCACGCACATCGAGCGCAAGGGTACGCAGAGCGTCCGCGGAGGGCATCTCACCAACTGCGGAGGCGACGACGGTCACGGGACCGATAGCCTTCGCGGAAGCCGCCAGATCGGCACCCTGGCTCAGAGCCTGTGCCGTGCGGACCTTCTCGAGCTCCTTCTCGGACTCGCGCAGCTTGGTCAGCAGCGACTCAATGCGCTCGGGCAGTTCATCAGCGCGGCCGCCCACGAGCTGGGAGAGCTGGTTGACGAGCGCGTGTTCCTTGGCCTGGAACTCGTATGCGCCGTCGCCCACCAGGGCGTCGATACGACGCACGCCCGAGCCGACGGATCCCTCGGAGAGCACCGTGATGCGGCCGATGTGACCGGTCGTCGGCACGTGGGTGCCACCGCACAGCTCACGGTCAAAGCCATCACCGATGGTGACGACGCGAACCTCGGAACCATACTTCTCACCAAACAGCGCGATCGCACCAGCTTCACGCGCGGCATCGATGCTCATGACCTCGGTGGTCACGGCAAGATCCTCGGCAAGCTTCTCGTTGACGAGAGCCTCGATGTCGCTCAGCTGCGAGCCCTCAAGAGCGGACCCGTGGCGGAAGTCGAAGCGCAGACGCGACGGCGAGTTCTCCGAACCCGCCTGGGTGGCATCCTCCGACACGACGTTACGCAGGCCCGCATACACCATGTGGGTCGCGGTGTGAGCACGCGCAATGGCGAGACGACGCTGGCCGTCAATCTCGGCGTAGGCTTTCTCCCCCACCGTCATGCCGCCCTCGGTCAGGGTGCCACGGTGAACGCTCAGGCCACGGATAGGAGCCTGCACGTCGTGAACCTCAACGACGCCACCGCCAGCGAGACGGATCGTGCCGTGGTCGGCGAGCTGGCCACCCATTTCCGCGTAGAACGGAGTGCGATCGAGAATGACCTCAACCTCGGCGGGAGCACTCGCAGCGGGAGCCGCCACACCATCAACGAGCAGAGCCTCCACGGTCGCCTCGGCGGCCTGCTCCGTGTAGCCCAGGAACGTTGAGCCGCCACCCATCGCCTTTTCGATGTCGTGGAAGACGCGAACATCCGTGTGTCCGGTCTTCTTCGAGCGAGCGTCGGCGCGTGCGCGCTCCTTCTGCTCGGCCATCAGAGTGCGGAAGCCCTCCTCGTCGACCGACACGCCCTGCTCGGCGGCCATCTCGAGGGTCAGGTCAATCGGGAAGCCGTAGGTGTCGTGCAGCGAGAACGCCGACGCACCAGAAATCACGGGGGCGCCCTTCGATTCCTTCGCCGTTGCAACCGCCGCATCCAGGATCGTCGTACCGGCGCTGAGGGTGCGACGGAACGCATCTTCCTCCGCGTACGCGACTTCGGAGATCGTCTTCCAGTTGGTCTCCAGCTCGGGGTAGGACGCCTTCATCGCGTCCTTCGAGGCCGTCAGCAGAGTCGGCATGGTTGCCTCGTCGACACCCAGCAGACGCATCGAGCGAACGGCGCGGCGGATCAGGCGACGCAGCACGTAGCCGCGGCCATCGTTACCGGGACGCACCCCGTCGCCAATCAGCATGAGCGAGGAACGCACGTGGTCGGCCACGACACGCATGCGCACGTCGTCGTCATAGGCAGCGCCAGCCTCAGGGCCAGCGGCGCCCAGACCGTAGCGCTTACCGCTCATCTGCATGGCGGCCTCGATGACGGGGAAGACCTCGTCGATCTCGTACATGTTGGGCTTGTCCTGCATGACGAAAGCCAGACGCTCCAGGCCAGCGCCCGTATCGATCGCCTTCTTGTCCAGCTCACCCAGCAGCGGGTAGTCCTTGCCGGAACCCTCACCACGCATGTACTGGTCGAACACCAGGTTCCACACCTCGAGGTAGCGGTCGCCACCCGGGTCGACGGTACCGCCCACGGCCTCGGGGCCGTACGCGGGACCGCGGTCGTAGTGCCACTCGGCGCACGGACCCGCGGGGCCGGGCTGGCCCGTGTCCCAGAAGTTCTCCTCGCGCGGCAATCGCACGATGTGCTTGGGGTCCATGCCGATCTGCTTCGTCAGCACGTCGAAAGCCTCGTCGTCCTGATCCCACAGGGTCACCCAGAAGCGATCGCCATCCAGGCCGTACTTGCCCTCGTCGCGCGAGCCAGTCAGCAGCTCCCACGCGTAGTTGATCGCACCTTCCTTGAAGTAATCGCCGAAGGAGAAGTTGCCGTTCATCTGGAAGAACGTGCCGTGACGGGTCGTCTTGCCGACGTTGTCGATGTCGTTCGTGCGGATGCACTTCTGGACCGACGCGGCGCGCGGCCACGGCGCGGGCTCAACGCCCGTGATGTAGGGGATGAACGGAACCATGCCCGCGATCGTGAACAGAATCGAGGGCTCGGGAGAGACGAGAGAAACGGAAGGACGAATCTCATGACCCTGCTTCTCGAAGTAGTCGAGCCAGCGGGTGCGGATTTCAGACGTACGCATAGTCCCCCATGTTAGACGGTTGGCGCCGCTCACGACACATCGGCGCGCGCAATCGGACAGTGGAATGAAAGAAAAAACCGCGCCCCCGAGCGTCGCTCGGGGGCGCGGAGTCGACTAGTGTCAGCGCGAGTAGTGCTCGACGACCATCTGGACGTCGACGGTCACGGGGACCTCAGCACGCTTGGGGCGACGCACCAGAGTCGCCTTGAGGCGGGACAGCTCGACATCGAGGTACTCGGGGACGGCGGGCAGCACGTCGCGGTGAATACCCTCAGCGGCGATCTCGAAGGGAACCGTGGTCTGCGACTTCGGCTTGACCTGCAGGGTCTGACCGGGCTTCACGCGGAACGACGGACGGTCGACGATCTTGCCGTCAACGAGGATGTGACGGTGCACGACGAACTGGCGGGCCTGCTGGATGGTGCGGGCGAAGCCAGCGCGCAGGACGAGGGCGTCGAGACGCATCTCGAGCAGCTCGACCAGGTTCTCACCGGTCAGGCCGGCGGTGCGACGGGCCTCTTCGAAGGCGCGGCGCAGCTGCGACTCACGGATGCCGTACTGAGCGCGCAGACGCT
>ERZ1699261.356-NODE-356-length-12733-cov-3.171268_pt1 | contig 12733 bp, 10 predicted proteins | sample MGYA00581524_ERZ1699261 | MGnify/ENA primary metagenome ERZ1699261 (study PRJEB42319, sample SAMD00040338) | human oral metagenome | material: saliva | host: Homo sapiens | study: EMG produced TPA metagenomics assembly of PRJDB4115 data set (Metgenomic analysis of... | reverse complement strand
ACATAGGACAGCTTTACGGTGGAGCCAACCTTGAGCTCTCCCCCATCGAGAGGCTCTAGGCCCACAATGGTCTTGAACAGGGTGGTCTTACCAACACCGTTGGGGCCGATCACACCCACAATGCCGTTACGTGGCAGGGTGAAGGATAGGCCGTTGATTAGGCTACGGCCGTCAAAGCCCTTTTGCAGGTTGGTAGCTTCAAGTACCACCGAGCCCAGGCGCGGGCCCGGGGGAATCTGGATTTCTTCAAAGTCGAGCTTGCGGGTGCGCTCGGCTTCAGCGGCCATTTCCTCATAGCGGGCCAGACGGGCCTTGGACTTAGTTTGGCGGCCTTTAGCAGAGGAACGTACCCACTCCAGCTCATCCTTGAGGCGCTTGGCTAGCTTGGCGTCCTTCTTACCCTGGACTTCTAGACGCTTTTCTTTGGTTTCCAGGTAGGTGGAGTAGTTACCCTCATAGGGGTAGAGGTGACCCCGGTCTACCTCAGCGATCCACTGGGCTACGTGGTCTAGGAAGTAACGGTCGTGGGTGATGGCGATAACCGCACCCTTGTAGGTTGATAGGTGCTGCTCCAGCCAGAGCACGGACTCTGCGTCCAGGTGGTTGGTGGGCTCATCTAGCAGTAGGAGGTCGGGGGCTTCTAGCAGTAGCTTGCATAGGGCCACACGACGGCGCTCACCACCGGAAAGGTTCTTTACCATGGCGTCTGCCGGGGGGCAGCGTAGGGCATCCATAGCCTGGGCCAGCTGGGAGTCTAGGTCCCAGGCGTTGGCGGCGTCGAGCTGGTCTTGCAGCTTGCCCATTTCCTCAAGTAGGGCGTCAAAGTCTGCATCCGGATCTGCCATCTGGGCGCTGACTTCGTTGTAGCGGTCAAGCTTGCCTTTAATGTCGGCGACGCCTTCTTCTACGTTACCCAGTACGGTCTTTTCCTCGTTGAGGATCGGCTCCTGCATGAGGATACCTACCGTGTAACCGGGGCTGAGGCGGGCTTCGCCGTTGGAGGGCTGATCTAGACCAGCCATGATCTTTAGGATCGAGGATTTACCGGCACCGTTGGGGCCGACCATACCGATCTTGGCTCCGGGGAAGAAAGCCATAGTGACGTCGTCGAGAATGACCTTGTCACCAATGGTCTTGCGGGCCTTGATCATCTGGTAGATGTACTCTGCCACGTTAGCCTTTCGCTTGAATATGCACGCCTGAGCGCAAAACAATCCAGGGCTATTTTACCCGTGGCGCCAGTCAATTTCAGCTCCCGCGCCGACGACGCTTAGGCTGCCAGCTGAGCTTTAAGGATCTCGGTGTTGGTGCCCAGAGCCAACAACTGCCAGTTGACAGGCCAGCGCCCGAAAACAGTGCGCAGTAAAAACAGTGCAGGGCAAAACACAAGTGGCCAGGTCCTAAAAGGACCCGGCCACCGGTTAATCAGCTAAGGTTAACTAGCTAATGATCACTTGGCTGCGCTGGGGTGGGTCATGTCGGCGGGCACAACCCAAGCGTCAAACTCGGCGTCGGTTAGGAAACCTAGCTCCAGAGCGGACTCGCGCAGCGAGATGCCCTTGTGGTGAGCGTTCTTGGCGATCTTGGAAGCCTTGTCGTAGCCAATGTGACGGTTAAGCGCGGTCACCTGCATCAGGTTGATGTCCAGGTTGTGCTTGATCTTGGCGTAGTTGGGCTCAATGCCGTAGGCGCAGTGCACGTCGAAGGAGACGCAAGCGTCGCCTAGCAGGCGGATGGACTCCAGTACGTTCCAGGCCATAACCGGCTTGAACACGTTGAGCTGGAAGTTACCCTGAGAGCCAGCGAAACCAACGGCGGCGTCGTTACCAAATACCTGCACGGCCACCATAGTCATAGCCTCACATTGGGTGGGGTTGACCTTACCGGGCATGATGGAGGAGCCGGGCTCGTTTTCGGGGATGATCAGCTCGCCGATACCGTTACGCGGGCCGGAGGCGTACCAGCGCACGTCGTTGGCGATCTTCATCAGGGCGTCACCAAGCACACGCAGGGAGCCAGAGACCAGCACCAGGGCGTCGTGGGCGCTTAGAGCGGCGAATAGGTTGTCGGCCTGCTTGAACTCGATACCGGTTTCTTCACTGATCTTCTTAGCGGTCAGCGCGCCGAAGTCGGGGTGGGCGTTGAGGCCGGTGCCCACAGCGGTACCACCGATGGCCAGTTCGCGAGCGCGCGAGTCGGCGTAGCGGATGCCGTCTAGAGCAAAGTCGATCTGGGCAACCCAACCGGAAATTACCTGACCCAGGGTAATGGGGGTGGCGTCCTGCAGGTGAGTGCGCCCCACCATGACCACGTCGGCGTATTCCTTAGCCTTGGCGTCTAGGGTGTCGCGCAGCTGGGTGACCTTGGGGTACATCTCCTGCAGCTCGCTGACCACAGCGATGTGCATGGCGGTGGGGAAAGTGTCGTTGGAGGACTGGCCACGGTTGACGTGGTCGTTGGGGTGCACCGGGGTCTTGGTGCCCATCTGCCCACCGGCCAGCTCAATGGCGCGGTTGGAGATGACCTCGTTGGAGTTCATGTTGGACTGGGTGCCAGAGCCGGTCTGGAACACTACTAGCGGGAATTCGTCGTCCAGCTTGCCGGAGATGACCTCGTCGCCGGCCTTGCGATTAGGTCTGCGATGTCCTGGGGTAGTTCGCCTAGTTCTGCGTTGGCTAGGGCGGCGGACTTCTTTAGTACACCTAGGGCCTTAACCATGGGACGGCCCCACACGAAGGTGTTGCGACCAATGTCGAAGTTGTGCAGGCTGCGCTCGGTCTGCGCGCCCCAGTAGTGGTCGGCGGGAACTTCAATGGTCCCCATGGAGTCGGACTCGGTACGTGTACTCACGTTTGCTCCTTCATCGCAGTTATCCATTAACGCAGCTAAGCCTATCCCAGCTGGAGACTATGAAATAGCACCTTGGCCCCATTGGTGCAGCTTTTCGCCAATAGTTAGGTCATATGCGCGTCTGGACGACGACGACGCCGCTTTGGCACTGATACTTGCGCTGGCACAAGGCTTTGCACCATCGTTTTCAACACTGGCCTAAGAAACGTTTAACGTGAAACTAGCTTGCGTTGGCGCTTTGGGTGGCCAGCCAGGCTTTAGCGATGTCGCGGGCAGAGCGTTGCAGCTTGGTTGATTGGTGGTTCATTTCAATCAGTGCACGTGAAGTTAACATCGCACTGATGCGGTTAATCTCAGTGCCAGCGCGCTCATCTATACGCTCAGAAATAACCGGCACTACCTGGGAGGCGAGAAATAGACTCTTGGGGTCAGCTAGGACCACCAGGTCAGAGCTGGCTAAAACCGGATCTGAGGAGTAGATATCAGCAAGCTGAATGGAGTTATCGCGTAGTGCCTTAACGGTAAGCGCACCACCAGAATCTTCAATTGGCGAGAATTTGACGTTAACTCCGTAGATACTTTTGAGCCCTTTGGGCCCATAGGGGCGGGTCTCTAGCTCTGAGTTACCTCCTAGCACCAAGTTTGGCACTGCGCGCAGGTCACCAATCTGTTTTAGGTTGTAACGCTGCGCTAGTTTGGCGCTAACCACATATGAGTCTTGGTCACTGGCGGGAGCTTGGTTAAGGATCCGCAAACCATCAGGTAAAGCTTCACGCAGTTGGTTGTAAACTGCCTGCGACGCCGTCACGGTAGTTTTGGGCTTTAAAAACTGCAGCAGGTTGCCGGTGTAGTCTGGTAGCAGATCAATGGCGCCAGCTTTAAGCTCAGGCATGTAGATTTCTCGCTGACCAATACGCATTTGGCGGTCAATTTTGTAGCCTAGCTTTTCTAGGCCCTGGGCGTAGATCTCAGCAATGATTTCGTTGGAGTAGTAGTCCTGGCTGCCTATCACCAAAGTATTAGTGTCCCCAGCGGATCCGGCCAGGCTCTGCTCGGTGCCACAGCCGCCCACTAAAGCGCCAATCCCGGCCAATGCTCCGGTTAGAACCGCGCGACGAGTAGCCATATAAGTGGCGGTATGTGCCCGACTAAGTTTGTGCGTTTTCATTTACCCACCTTAGTTGCGCTTAGCTGTCTTTCAATGCGGTGTTGACACAGGCCGAGCAGCCAATCGACCAGCAAAGCTAGGGCCACTACCAGTATGGCGCCGGCAATCATTTGCGGATAGTTGCGGGTTTTCAGGCCTAAATAAAGCAGGCGCCCCAGCCCATAGTTGGCGGTATAGGCAGCTAATGTGGCGGTAGCTATCACCTGCAAACTAGCGCTGCGCAGGCCTGCAACCAGCAAGGGCTGAGCCAGGGGAAGTTCGATTTGGCTAAGAATTTCGCTTTCTTTCATACCCAGAGCCCGCGCAGCATCCACTACGCTAGGTGGCGCCCCGGCCACGCCACTGTAGGCTCCAGCTAGCAAAGGTGGAATCGCTAAAGCAACTAGCGCCAACACTGGCGCCGGCAGGCCAATACCGATCCAAAGCCCAAACAGGGTCAGTAAACCCAGCGTAGGTATCGCCCGCACCGCGCCGGTTAGATTAATCAGCCATTTACCTCGCCCGCTGTGACCAATATAGATCCCCAGCGGCAGCGCAATCACCGCACTGATTACTAGCACTAGGGCGCTAACTCCTAAATGCTGTACCAGGCGCCAAGCAATACCGCGTTGACCTAGCCAATTGGCGCCGTCGGCAATCCACGTAGCAGCCGCAAGAATTAAGCTCATACGCGTCTCCAACCGCTAAGCAGCCAGTTAGCTAAAGCCACTACCCCATCTAGTAGCAAAGCCAAAATAATCGTAACTACCAAACCGGTGATCACCTCAGCGCTGATACCACGTTGGAAACCATCAGTAAGCAAAGTACCCAGGCTTGAAATACCAATGAACGCCGCCACCGTAACCAAAGAGATAGTGGAAGTAACCAGTACCCGCGCGGCGCTAGCAATCACCGCCAAAGCCAGCGGCAACTCGATTTGCCACCAGCGGCGCAAACGCCCATAGCCACAGGCATCAGCACTTAACAACACTTGTTCAGGCAGGCCACTAAAAGCTTGCACACAGGGGCCAGCCATAATGGCTACCCCGTAAATACTCAGCACAATCACCATATTGAGGCTAGAGCGCAGTGGGGTACCAATAATGACTGGCACCAAAATAAGTAAGGCCAGTGAAGGCAGCGCATACATTGCTCCAACTACACTGACCAGGCCCCGACCAAAAGCAGAGTTAACCGCCGCCCGCCCTAGTGGAATGGAGATAACTAAGGCGACAACAATCGCGCTTACAGCAATAACTAGATGCTGCCCAAGCAGCTCCAGCACCCAGGCGTAGTTATGAATCAGCCAGTTCATGGGCGCGCCTTGGTCTGTGAGCTGGCTGCTAGTTTGCCTACCGGGACCCCGAGCAAGTCAGTAACTAGACCCGCCTCGTCCACCTGCAATCTACGCGCGGCCTGGGAGCGGCCAATAAAGTCGGACACAAACTGGTTTGCGCTTTGGTTTAGTAGCGTGCGGGCGTCGCCTGCCTGTGCGATTTTAGCGCCAGTTTCTAGCACCACTATCTGGTCACCTAGCTTGAAGGCTTCGTCAACGTCGTGAGTAACCAGCAAAATGGTGGTACCTACTTGATCACGCAGCCAAGCCACCTGCTCTTGCAGCTGGGTGCGCACAATTGGATCTAACGCTCCAAAAGGCTCATCCATCAGTAGGATATCCGTTTTGTTAGCCAGGGCTCTGGCTACCCCTACGCGCTGGCGTTGGCCACCAGAGAGCTGCGCTGGGAAACGGCTAGCATAGTCGCTTTCAAGCCCAACCAGTTCAAGTAGTTCCAGGGCACGCCGGCGGGCTTTAGCGCGGCTGACACCTTCTAGCAGTGGTACCGTGGCGATGTTTTCTAGCACATTACGGTGGGGAAACAGGCCACCGTCTTGGATTACATAACCGATCGAGCGCCGTAGTTTCACTGGGTCACTTTCAGCTACATTCTTACCGCGTACCCATACTTTGCCGCTGGTGGGCCTAACCATGGCGTTTACCATGCGCAGTAGTGAGGTTTTACCGCATCCTGAGGTGCCCAGCAGCACTGTAGTTGAGTGGTGTTTAACTTCTAGGGAGAAGTTTTTTACTGCAAAAGTAACGCCCTTGTCATAGCTTTTGCTGACATTTTCAAAACGAATCATGGGGCCTCGCTTTGGTGTAAAAAAGACCCAAGGCTAAGCCTTGGGCCAACTCGTAGCGGGGACAGGATTCGAACCTGCGACCTCCGGGTTATGAGCCCGGCGAGCTACCGAACTGCTCCACCCCGCGTCGGTGAAGTAAACATTACCCGCCCACCAGACATGGCGCAACCTGGCGCGGCATGGCATTACTCACCCGGCGGTAAGGCAGGTCATATTTTAGGCTATTTTTGGTGCTACACCTAGTAAGAAATGGTGGATTGACGCGGTTTGCGTCAATCCACCATTAAATTTCAGTCTTGTCCTACAGCAGTGTCACCGTCGCCATCACCCGGCTGCTCCGGATCTGGGCTGGGGCTTTCACCGCCTCCATCGCCACCACCGGTGGGGGCCGGATCGGGAGCTACCGGCTGCGGAGAGGTTACCGGATCAGGCTGCACGGTGGGCACCGCAATCGGTTCAGAGGGGGCCTGGGGCGCCGTCGTAGCCGAGCCGCCGCTACCGCCACCAGAACCACCACTACCGCCACTGCCGGAACCAGAGCCACTACCTGAACCGCCACCTGAGCCACCAGAACCCGTGCCCGAATTACCAGGCTTGGCGCCAGAGTTATTAGAACCGTTACCGGAAGAGGAGCTAGCCGAGTCAGTACCAGACTTGCTGGTAGCAGTTTTGTTACGAGAAGTGGGCTGAGCGGTAGGTGCTGCACTAGTCGCCTGCTGACGCTCCTTGCGCGCCTCACGGCGACCTTCACGGGCCACTACAGCCTGGCGCTCTTCTTCAGTGAGATCTTCAGTGTTAACGCCCGCCCCTAGGCCGGCACTATTTAGTACCGCGTCGTGAGCTGCCGCCAAAGTGTCAAAAGCCTTGTCGATGCGGGCAGCTGAAGCACTGACTTTATTACAGTCAGTGCCGTCATAAACCGTCAGGCGTCGCGAGTTCTCAATTTCTTGATCTAATGACTTAATGAGCTTTTCGTCAACCTTGTCACGCTGACGTTTAACCGTATTCTCAGCATCCTTAATTTCGTTAACCAAGGAGCTATAGGCCGCTAGTTGCTGCGGAGAGTTAGGGCACTGGGTAGCAACCGCATTGACTTTAGCTAGGTTGCTATCTAGATCCTGACCTCGGTTCATTGAAGCTACACCAATGCCACCAATGATCAGCAAAGCTGCTGCTGAAAGGGCGCTAATACCAGCAACTACGTTACGGCGCACACGCACCTGTTCTTCAGCTCGATTAACAGCGCTTGGTGACGAAGTCTCAGACACCTGGGCAGAAGCATCTTCAATAGCCTGGCCATCTTCACTGCGCACCGCTGCAGTGTCAGCACCGGCACCACTGGCAGGCTGACTCATATCGATAGGTTCAGTAATAGATTCTTCCAAAGCATTCTCCAATCCAACGCAAGGTTAACACGCCGTCGAAAAAGATTTCAGGATATTTGACTCACAATTCTTTTAACCAGCACTAAACCAGCGCTAGTTAGAATGATTAGTAATTTAATGCTTACAATTAATCATGATGTTACTTAACATTCAGGATAGTTTTAGGGGCCCTTCAGCGCTCCAGCATCATACTCCCAGCTGGCCATATGCTACATGGGGCTAAGTCCCCTATCACAACAGTTAAGTCCTAAGTAACAACCACCACTATGACGGCGGACATATAACCAATAAAACCACGGCCATCGTCGCCCTGAATCAAAATAAACCCGGTTTAAAGGGATAAAAAACCTGGTTGCGGAAATAAAAAAACCGACCGGATAATCCGGTCGGTTAAAAGCGTGGAGCTAAGGGGATTCGAACCCCTGACCTCTTCCATGCCATGGAAGCGCGCTACCAACTGCGCCATAGCCCCAATCCGATAAAACGAACCGGTTTTGCGTTTAACCTTCGCTTAACGCAACGTGGAAAACTTTAGCCGCCCCCAACCAGTTTTGGCAAATCCTCCAGCAGTGGCTTGCATCACCAAATCGCTGGGGTGGCGTTAGAGCTATCTGTCACGCTCACATTCCACTGGCGAATAGCCCAACCTGGCGGGCGTAAACCGTTATGTAGCACCCCCCAAGCACAGTTGCCCAGCGACAGCAGCCCCGACCAACTATTGGGGTCCAGGCCCAGCAGACAGGTGGCCCCCATAGTCAAAACTGCCGAGTGGGCTACCAGCACCACCGTATCGTCAGTGCCTAAGCCCTCCACGGCTTCGCGCATAGCCGCAGCCGAGCGCTGGCCCACCGCGTCGCGCTCTTCCATACCAATGCCATCGGGCGTGGCACACTTGCCACGCCACTGTTTAAACTCCTGGGGCCAGTCAGCCTTAATTTCTTTACCGGTTAGGCCTTCCCAAATCCCAAAGGAACGCTCAATTAGGCGCTCATCACTAGCCACCTTGCCCCCGCTCAGTTTGGCGAGAGCCTGGGCGGTTTGCTGAGCCCGCTCCAGGGGTGAAGCGATGATCTTAACCGGCTTATAGGCCGCAATAATTGGCGCCGCTGCATCAGCTTGGGCTAGCCCAGCTGCATTTAGGGAAATATCGGTTACCCCCTGCACGCGCCCTTGCAGGTTGTAATCGGTCTGCCCGTGACGCCACACCACCAACTTAGCCATGTTCACTCACTATCGAGCACGCTGGCGGGCAGTTCAATTTGCGGGCAGTCCTTCCATAGTCGTTCCATGGCGTAAAACTCGCGGTCCTCCTCGCGCTGGACGTGCACCACAATGTCGTTGTAGTCCAGCAGCACCCAGTGGGCCTGCGAATAGCCCTCGCGCATACGGCGCTTAGCGCCAGCCTGGTGTAGGGCTTCCTCCACGGCGTCTACCACAGCCATAACCTGACGCTCATTGCCAGCAGAGATCACTAAGAACACATCGGTTAGGGCCAGACGCTGCGAAACATCAATAGCGATAATGTCGCTAGCCTTCTTCTGGGAGGCGGCGTGGGCCGCTGCGTAAGCAAGTTCAATCGCGTAAGGGGTTGCGGACATTTCGTCTCCTTAAATTCTCTAAGTCTGATTAAAGCACAGCCGCCAAGCATGTAAATACTTGGCGGCTGCTTGGCTTTTTAGCGTTTGCTATTCGAGTTTGGGTAGCTCCAGGGCCAGGGCATTGGTGGAGCCGCCGTCGAGCACAACGAACCACACCACTGCCGCAACCACCAGTGCCAACACAATGATCAGCAACATGGTTAGGAAGATGCGCAAGCCACGGCCATCCTGGCTAGACTCGTCATCTTCCAGGTGGTCATACAAACCAGTGTCCGCCAGCGCCTCATTAGGGGCTGAGTTAGCCTGCTGGTTGGCGCGGGCCTGGCTGAAAGCACCCCAGTTGGGTACTACCTCATTTTCAAACTCATCCTGGGTGGAAACCATCTCCGGGGTGCGCTGCACCACCGGCGGGTTGGGGTTGGCGGGCTTAATGATGGTCAGTTCACCGGTGTTGGTGTCTACCTCACGCACGCCCTTGGCTACTGAGGGGGCGCGCACGATTGGGCGACGTGCCGGGGTCTCATTAGCTGCCGGAGCCGGGGTGGGCGCTGGCTGGGCGTTACCTCCCAGTAGTGAACGACGGCGCATGGGGGCCGGCTCGGCCTGCCCCGGGGTGGGCTGAGCATCAGCCAGCGGCTCATTTACCGGCGCATAGGCGGCGGTAGAAACATTCCAGTCACCGGCCTCGTCAGCGGAAGGCACCGGCTGGGTGCGGTCGGCTGCAACCGACTGCCACAACGGACCCTGTTCGCCGCCACCGGGAGCCGCCGGGGCTGCCTGCGGAGCTGACTGCGCTACCGGTAGCTCAGCTGAATGAGCAGATTGGCCAAGCTGGGCAGGCGGATTCTCTAGTACCGAGTGCACCGGCAGGAAGGGTGAGGCCGGTGCAGCCTCAGCGCGTGGAGCGGCCGACGGCGTCGGGGCGCTAACCGCATTAAAGACCGTGCGGCGTCGGGGCAGATCCGCACCAAGATCAGAAACTGCCGAATTAGCGCTAGCTGCCGAGGCGGCAGTACCAGACAAGGCACTGGGGGCGGTGGCAGAAAAAGCGCTAGGCGCACTGGCAGCAGAGCGGGCACTAACCGCGTTTACACCAGCCAAATCAGCTGAAGCAGCGGTGGCCGAGAAAATGCTGGGGGCGCTTGCTGCACTAGCAGCCGCACGCCTACGCGAACGAGTCCCAGCGCGGCTAGCCAAATCAGCTGAAGCTGCCGTGGCCGAGGCAGCCGTAGCAGAGAAAGAACTGGGGGCACTAGCTGCATTAGCGCGGCGTCGGGTGGCACGCCCATTAACAGCCGGAGCAGCCGAGGGAGCACTCAAAGAACTATAAGCGCTGGCGCTACTGGCCATACCCGCGCTGGCCGCGCTAGCAGCACGCCGCGAGCGCGCCGGGTAAGTGGGCAGTGAGGGAGCCCCAGCGTGAGCCGAATTTACGTGTACCACCGGCTGAGTGGGAGCCTGGCCACCTAGCGGACCAGCTCCAGCGCTGGTGGCGCTAGCAGCAGAAATACCAAAAGAAGCAGCTGAGCCGGCGGTGGGCGAGCTGCTGGCTAGGTGCGTAGGTAGTCCCACAGCGGGGCCGTTGCCGCCGTTAGCAGCATTGGCGGCGTTAGCGGCTGCAGTATTTACAGGCGGGAAGGTAGGGGCAGTTGTGTGTCCAGCGCCTTCAGGCATACGGCTAGCGGCGGTAGGCACTACCCGTGTATCTCTAAGATCGTCGCCGGGAGTAACAACCGGGGTGCTAGGGGCAGCAACCGGAGCACTAGCAGCCGGAGCACTAGGAGCACTAGGGAAGCCAGGGGCGCTAGGGGCAGCATTAGCGCGGCTAGGGCCGTCGCCGGGGCCAGAGCCTAAAAGCGGCTCACGGATAGGCTCAAAACTGTTGTGCTCGTGCAGAGTGTGGCTTTTAATATCCATCTCTGCCATAGGGCTTTGTAGTGCTTGAGCCTCATCAACAGTTAATTCACCTGAGGCCACTGCCTCACGTAAAGCTTCTTGTTCTTCACGCAGGCGGCGCATTTCGCGGCGGGTTAGCAGGGGCTGCTGGCCGGTTAGGAAGGCTTCACGCTCCGCTGAGCGCTCCGCTTCGCGGCGTGCTCGTCGCGACATTGGGCGGGCAGCTCCGTTTTGAGGCGCGTCAGTCACTTTCGCTATCCTTCCTGCCGGTTTGTCCTTGGGCTACATTGGCGGTCATTGAGGTGGTTGCGCTGTTGCGCTGTCCACTTCTATAAAGGCCATATTTACGAATGTATTGCACTACGCCGTCTGGTACCAGGTACCACACCGGCGCGGCGCGTTTAACTTTTTCACGACATGCCGTTGAGGAGATGGCCATAGCTGGCACTTCAACCAGTTGCACGCTATCTGGCAGTCCGGTCTTGTCTAATACATGTCCCGGACGGGTGACCCCCACCATATGTGCAAGCTCGAATAGTTTATCGGCGTCTTTCCAAGAAAAAATCTGCGCCAACGCATCTGCGCCAGTGATGAAGAACAACTCCGTACCTGGATAAAGTGCGGCAATATCGCGCAAAGTATCCACAGTGTAGGTAGTCCCGCCGCGATCAATATCCACCCTGGACACCGTAAAGCGCGGGTTAGAGGCCGTAGCGATAACTGTCATCAAGTAGCGATGCTCGGCAGCAGAGACGCGGCGGTCACGTTTAAAGGGTTGGGAAGCTGTAGGAACGAAGATTACTTCATCAAGCTCAAAGACGTCTTGTACCTCGCTTGCAGCCACCAAGTGGCCATGGTGAATCGGGTCGAAAGTGCCACCCATAATGCCTATGCGTGGTGCTCGCCCTGTTTTTTCCATGCCTACATACTGCCATGAATTAATATAAATAGCCTATCCTTATGGGGGTATTAACCAAGTTTTCCTACAGTTTCGCGGCCTACACTGGCAATCTGACACGTATTACGGGAGGCAGTAATGACCAGGCACGATCGGCTTAGCGAGCTACTGGCTATGGTTCTGGAAGCCGGCAGCGTGCATATTGACGACGTCGTCGCTCAACTGGGGGTTTCCGCCGCCACTGCCCGGCGTGACCTGGATTTACTGGCCAGCCAACAGTTAGTTACCCGCACTCGCGGCGGGGCTAGCGCCAACCCTACTTCTTCAGAGCTGCCCTTGCGTTACCGCACTACACGCATGTCTGAGGAAAAGACACGTATTGCTCATGCTGCCGCCAAACTGGTTGAGCCGGGCCAAACTATTGCGCTTAATGGGGGCACTACCACCACTGAGATTGCCCGCGAGTTGGCCTTGCACGCGCCTGAACCCACTTTGGAAGTGCCGCAAGTTACGGTGGTTACTAATGCGGTCAATATTGGTTATGAGCTGACTGTGCGCTCACATGTGCGGGTAGTGATGACTGGAGGGGTGCCCCGCCCCCAGTCATATGAGCTGGTAGGCCCCCTGGCGCAGCGGATTTTGCCCGATATTTACATCAACACCTTGTTTTTAGGGGTTGAGGCTCTAGGCCCGCGCGGGGCCTACGCTTCCCATGAGGGTGAGGCAGCCATTAACGCGGCCTTGGCTGATGCGGCTGAGACGGTGGTGGCTGTTAGTGACCACTCGAAACTGGGCACTAGTGCCTTCGCATTGATCC
>ERZ1699261.353-NODE-353-length-12792-cov-3.895618_pt1 | contig 12792 bp, 9 predicted proteins | sample MGYA00581524_ERZ1699261 | MGnify/ENA primary metagenome ERZ1699261 (study PRJEB42319, sample SAMD00040338) | human oral metagenome | material: saliva | host: Homo sapiens | study: EMG produced TPA metagenomics assembly of PRJDB4115 data set (Metgenomic analysis of... | reverse complement strand
GGACAAGCAGGGAATCGGTCACCTGTTCAGTCTATTAGGACAAAGGGCTAACGTACACCTGTTCGAGGTAAACTCACAGTTTTCCGCGTAGAATGCGGCTATGGCTATTTTCGCAGTTGAATACAACTATGTAACTGACCGTGACGAGGAAATGGCGCAGGTGCGCCCCACTCACCGCGCTTTCAATGGGGAGCTGGCTGAGCAGGGCAAACTCATTGCTGCCGGCCCTTATGTAGGCACTCACGACGCCCTGATTGTGGTGCGTGCCGAATCCGCTGAGGCCGCCCTAGAGCTGCTTGAAAACGATCCCTTCAACCAGGCCGGTTTCATCGCTAAGCGTACCCCGCGTCAGTGGAACCCGGTGATCGGCCAGATCGAGGCCTGAGCTACCGATACAGATTCTGGCCAGGGCAACCTGGCCAGAATCATTTTTTGTCCCTCGCAGTGTTTGTTTCCCGTAGTGCCTGTGCCCCACCCTGCTTGTTCCTAGCAGTGTCTGCGCCCCTAGATTCTGTCCCACTAGTTCTTGTCCAGATTAAAAACTAAAAATATGCAGCGCTTTAAAATTGATCCGTTTATTATCGGCATTGTCTCTTGCGCAGTACTGGGACTGATAATTCCTGTGCCCAGCGCCGTGGCCAAGGTGCTAGATGAAATAAAGATCTGGGCTATTGCCCTACTGTTCTTCCTCTATGGCGCCCGTCTGCGTAGCCGTGACGTGCTTAAAGAGTTGCGTTCGTGGAAGCTACAGAGCGCTATTTTGCTGGCCACCTTTGGGCTGTGCCCACTGCTGGCTTGGGCTACTAGCGCCACCTTTTCGCCGTTGGTAGGTCACACTTTGGCACTGGGGTTACTGTTTGTGGGCTTGCTGCCTTCCACGGTGCAGTCCTCAGTGACGATGACGTCGATTGCGCGCGGCAATATTGCCGCCTCAGTATGCGCCGCCACTATCTCCACTATTGCTGGGGTGGTGCTCACCCCCCTGCTGGCCTTGCTGTTCTTAGGTCAGGGCGGGCAGATTAATGCCTCTGGACTAGTGGATGTGTTTGTGCAGATCGTAGTGCCCTTTGCCCTAGGACAGTTGGTTGAACCTAAGGTGGGTAGCCATGTGCGCCGTCACAAGATAGCTTTGCGTCAATATGACCAGGCGGTTATTTGGCTGATTGTGTTTGCAGCTATGAGCGAGTCTATGCGCCTGCATGTTTGGACCGCCGTGAAAGCCTGGCAAATTGGGCTAATGCTAGTGGCTATTGTGGTGGAGTTGGCGCTGACCTTGGCCTGCACCTGGTACCTAGGTAAACCCCTCAAATTTACTTACGGCGACCGAGTTTCACTACTCATGTGCGGCTCAAAGAAATCTTTAACTACCGGCCTACCTTTAGCTGGCGCCATGTTCTCCCCCGCCATAGCAGCTACCGTGGCCGTCCCTATGATCTGTTTCCACCAGCTACAGCTACTTATTTGCTCAGCTTTAGCCAGCTGGCTTGAAGCCCACATAGCCCCCACACAAACCAGCGAATAAAAAAACTGCCCGCATACAGCAAGGAGGCCCCGGCAAAACGCCGAGGCCTCCTTAACTTTTAGCTACTAGCCCTTAACCGCACCGGCGGTCAGACCAGAAACAATGTACTTCTGCAGGTACTGGAACAGCAGCACCACGGGCACAGCCGCGATTACCGCACCAGCAGCGAAGATACCCCACGGGGCGTTACGTGCGTCCGAAGCCCAGGCGTACATACCCACAGCCAGCGTGTACTGGTCTTGAGTCTGCAGCACTACGCGGGCAATCACGAAGTCGCCGAAGGAGGAGATGAAGCTCAGCAGCCCCACCACGGCCAGTACCGGCAGCACCAGCGGCATGATGATGGTCCAGAAGGTCTGGGCGTGCGAGGCGCCGTCGATCTCCGCAGCCTCATCGAGCTCACGCGGAATGGAGTTGAAGAAACCGTAGAGCAGGAAGGTGTTGCTACCCAGCGCACCACCCAGGTACACGCAGATCAGACCTAGCTTCGAGTTCAGACCCAGAGCCGGGAATACATCCTGCAGGCCCAGCAGCAACAGGAACAGTGCCACGAAGGCCAGCATCTGCGGGAACATCTGGATCAGCAGCAGGCCGGTCAGAGTGCCGCGACGGCCACGGAAACGGAAACGGCTAAAGGCGTAGGCCGCAGCCGCACCCATCAGCACGGTACCCACAGCGGTCACAGAAGACACGATCAGCGAGTTGAGGATCCAGGACCAGAACACGGAGTACTTACCCGCGCCCAGGGCGGTGAAGTTTTCGAACATGGTGGAGAACTGGAAGTTCTTGAACAGTCCACCGGTCAAAGTGGCGCGCGGCGTTAGAGCCACCGAAACCACGTAGATAAGTGGCACTAGGCAGTAGATAACTGCCAACACGCCCACAATGTGGCGCCAGCCTACTTCTTGCCACCAGCGCTTGCCGGTGATGGCAGTGTGCAGCTTGGGCTGATTTTTCTTGGTCTTAGCCATCACAGTTCCTCCAGTGCCTTAGTACGGCGGAAGCCGAGCCAGGCGATTACGCCCACCACCACGAAGATGAAGATAGACATGGCTGATGCCAGGCCGTAGTTGGGCGAGCCACCGGCGAAGGCAATCTTGTAAACCATGGAGATAAGCACGTCAGTTTCACCAACGGGAACCGAAATGTTCTTGTAGTTGGGGCCACCACCCGTGAGCATGTAGATCAACGAGAAGTTGTTGAAGTTGAATGCGAAGGAGGCAATCAGCAGCGGCACAGTGGACTGTAGTACCAGTGGCAGCTTAACTGACCAGAAGGTACGCAGACCGGTAGCACCGTCCATCTTGGCAGCCTCTTCCACATCGCTGGGCAGGGACTGCAGGGCACCCAAGCACACCAGGAACATGTACGGGAAACCGAGCCACAGGTTCACGCCCAGGATCGAGAGCTTGGCCAGCCAGCCGTCTTCGAGCCACGGAATGTGGGCACCGCCGAAGAAGAACTGGTTGATGAAACCGAAGTCCTTGTTGAGCATACCGTGCCATACCAGCGTGGATAGGAAGGCCGGGAAGGCGTAGGGCAGGATCAGCAGCGACTGGTAGATCTTGCGGCCCTTTACGCGCTTGTCATGGAAGACCATGGCCAGGAACAGACCCAGCGCGAAGGTGGACAGCACCGACACCAGGGAGAACACGAAGGACCAGACCAGTGCCTTAACGAAAGGCCCTGCCAGCTCCGAGCCGGTGAACATTTCGGTGTAGTTCTTGGTGCCTACGAATACGCGCCAACCGGGCTTGAGCTCAACGCCGCTAGCGTCTTTGAAGACACCGGTCTTGTTGTCAGCCTGGTAGACCGCACCGGTGTGGGTGTTGGTCAGCTTGTCGCTCTTAGCGTCGTAGCTGTAGATGGACTTGGCCAGGTAACCGTGGGTGCCGTCGGTGGTCTTGTAGTGACCGTCGGCAGCCTTATCGCTAACCGGAACCTGTAGCTTAGCTACCTCATCCTGACGGGCTACGATCTGGTCGAAGGTTAGGATCTTGTGGCCATTAACCGAGGTAATGGCGGTGGCGGTGGACTGACCGTCAACGTCCTTTAGCTTGGTCTTGGCGTCACCGATCATAAGCTTGCCGGTTTTTGCGTCACGGACTACCAGCTGTAGCTTGTCACCGTTTTCGACGACGGCGGTGGGCACGGTGGGTGCACCCTCGGCTCGCTGCTCACCGGCAGCCAGGATCGAGTTGACGGCGTCGTCCTTGGTGGAGTTGTGGCCCTGACCGTAGTTGGTCAGCGACACGTAACCGGTGTAGCCCATTACGAACACCTGGTAGACCAGCAGGAATACCATGCCAGGAACCAGGTACTTGGCGGGCAGCATCCGCTTGGAGAAGTAAACCCAGTTAATGATGATTAGCCCGATCACCATGGTGACGGCGATGGCGGTAGAGCCAGCAGTCCAGGCAGCGAATAGGCCATAGACGCCTAGGGCGTCGATGAGCATCATCAAAACTAGTTTGGCAATGAAGCCAGGGCGCATAACGTCGCGCGCATGTGAAGGCGAATAGCTCGCCTGCTTCTTAGTGTCAGCCATTATCCGCACTCACTTCTTGAACTTGGACTCGATGTTTTTAATCATGGCATTCCATGCAGCCTGGGGAGCCTGGCTACCGTTGGCGATATCGACCTCGGTGGTGCCCCAGTAGTCCCATACGTAACCCATTTCCGGAATTGCCGGCATGGGCACGCCTTCACCGGCCACCTGAGCGAAGGACTTAATGTCTGGGTCGGTAACTTCCTTGGCTACTTCCTTCATAGCCGGTACGCGACCACCAAGCTTCTGCAGCTTGGCCTGAGCCGCCTTGGTCTGCAAGAACTCGAAGAACTTAGCTACCAGCACCGGGTTCTTAGTCTTGGAGGACTGGTAGAACATCTGTACACCAACGAAGGGCCGAGCCGGCTGCCCACCAGCGGAAGGAATGGGCAGGATGGTGATGTCCATGTTGGCCTTGCGGAAGTCAGTGACGTTCCAGGGACCGGTCACAATGTAGGGTGACTGGCCGTTGAGGAAGGCTTCCTTGGCGATGTCAGAGGTGATGGAGGGGTTGAAGATACCAGCCTTACCCTGGGTACGCAGCCAGTTAGCGTAGTTCTGGCCGTTTTGGCCACCTAGTGCCAGCTGGTTGGTGTAGGAGCCATCCTTAGCCTGTTTGAATACGGGAGCACCAAACGAGGTCTGGAAGGCGTAGAAGTGGTAGGGGTCGCCCTTGTCACCCATCTGCACGATGAAGGGGTACTTAACACCGGCGCTCTTACCGGCGCTAATCATTTCATCGAAGGTCTTGGGGGTGGTGGTGGTGAGCTTGTTGTTACGCACCAATGCCACAGACTCTACTGAGTAGGGCACGCCGTAGGTCTGACCGTCATAGGTTACGCCCGCAATGGCAGCCTCGGAGAACTTGTCCTTGTTCTCACCTAGGTCCACGGGTGCAACTACACCGTTAGAAACTAGGGAACCTAGCTTGTCGTGAGCCATTACGGTGACGTCAGGGCCTTTGCCAGTGGGAACCTGCGTAATGAATTCCTGGTCCATGTTCGACTCGGACTTTTGGACCACATTGACCTTAATGCCGCTGGAGGCAGTGAAGTCTTTCGCCAGTTCCTGAATCTGGGTATATCGCGTATCATCAGCCCAGACAGTAAGTACAGCTGTACTTGCGTCAGACTGGTTTTTAGTAGCGCCAGTTGAGCCACCACAGGCAGCCAGCGAGGCTGTCATGATCATGGCTACAAGCGCCGCTATGCCACGTCGCATGTCAACTCCTGTTGTTGCGTGTCGCCCTACTCCCGTTAGCGGCCGACTTAAACCCCACTGTAAACGTCCTGAAACGTTTCTGCAACAGTTTTTTTAAAGATTTTTAATTGCTATATTGGTTAGGTAAGTTTCCCCTGAAATAGCCCCGCATTTAGAGAGGGTCTTCAATGTCGAAGCAACGCACTCGCATGACAGACATTGCCGCACGTGCGCAGGTTTCTACTGCAACCGTTTCGCGTGTCTTCAATGGGGTGGGCCAAGTTTCCGAAGCAACTAGGGCTAAAGTACTTACCGCTATTGATGAGTTGGGCTATGAACGCCCTGTACTAGAGCTTACCAGCAGATTACCTAATGTGGGCGTAATTTTACCTGAGCTGACCAACCCAATTTTTGCGGCCTTCGCCCATAACCTACAAAACGCCATTGCCGCGTCTGGCGGGGTGGCCATGCTACGTTCACAAACTCCCGGCGCTACCTCAGAACTAGACCATCTTGAGTCACTTATTGCTCATGATGTTGACGGCATTATTTTTGTCTCCGGCCGTCACGCTGATTATTTAGGCGATCTTAACCGCTATCAGGATTTAACGGATCGACGTATTCCGTTCGTTACTATTAATGGTGCCCGCCCAGAGATTGCCGCCCCAGACTTTTCTACTGGCGACGCCGCCGGGATCCGCGCTGCGATAGGTCACCTGGCCCAGCTTGGGCACAGCAATATTGCTCTGCTGACCGGCCGTTCCCATGTGGTTCCCTCAGCCCGGAAGTTAGCTGCCTTCCGTGAGGTTATGGACGAGCTATTTGACGTAGAAAACCCGTTAACGGCAGAGACTTTCTACACCTATGAGGCTGCGGCGGCGGCTACTGGCCCGCTTATTCGCGCCGGTGCCACGGCAGTGGTGTGCGGTTCTGACGTGCAGGCGCTGGGGGTAATTCGGGCTTTGCGCGACGCCGGATTAAGCGTTCCCGACGACGTCTCAGTAGTGGGTTATGACGACACCTTCCTTATGAGCCACGTGGATCCGGCCCTAACTACTGTGCGTCAACCGGTTAACGCCATTACTAACGCGGCCGTGCAAACCCTGTTTGACGCTATAGGTTCAGCCCGCACGCTTGTCCATGAGGATTACGTTTACAACCCTGACCTGGTGGTACGCTCCTCTACCGCGCCAATGCGACCGCGTTCCTAAACGCAGACGTTCCTAACCACGCTAAAGGGGCCAACTAAAAGTTGACCCCCTTGTACTCTAAGCTCCCACCAGCTTAGGCGCCGCACCAGCTTAAACCCCGTGGGCCTGACTGTTTTGCGCGCGGGCGGCGTTGTAGCGCCCTAGGGTTTCTAGCGCCACGCACACTATCCCAGCTGCGCACACGAGCACCAGCCAAGAGTTTGCGGTTAGCGCTGCCAGGTCAAAAAAGCCGCGTAGCGGCGCCAACAACACCACAGCTAAAGCAGCGGCGCTCATTATGACCACTAGCGCGGCCCGCCACCACACCCAAGGGCGCGCCGTCAAAGACAACAGCCACAGTCCCCCGGCCACAAGCACCAGGGTGCATACCGAACTGATTTGGTTACGGTTGGACCCCATCAAAATCAGGGTTAGCCGCGCACACAGCACCCCAACCACCACAATCACGCCGGCGGGCACAGACAATCGCAGCACGCGAGCCAAGAAACCAGCGCGGTAACGCTGATTAGTGGGCGCCAGGGCCAGCACAAAGGCTGGAATACCAATGGTTAGTGAAGAAACAATGGTCAGCTGACGCGGCAGGAAGGGATAAACAAACCCAGTTATAGCCACTACTGCTGCCAGCAGCGCCGCCCAGGTGGTTTTGGTTAGGAACAGTGAGGCTACGCGTTCCATATTGGCAATTACGCGCCTACCTTCAGCCACCACTGAGGGCAGGGCATCAAATTGGGAGTTAAGTAGCACCAGGCGCGAAACTGCTTTAGTAGCTGGGGCCGCATTCCCCATAGCGATACCCAGGTCAGCGTCTTTAAGTGCCAAAGCATCGTTGACGCCGTCGCCGGTCATGGCCACGGTGTGACCGCGAGATTTAAGGGCGTTAACGAAGGCACGTTTTTGTTCCGGGGTTACGCGCCCAAACACGGTGTGCTTTTCGAGCACGTCAGCTAAAGCCTGGGTGTCTTCAATAGCGGGCAGGGTGCGAGCATCAACCCCCACCGGTTCACTGCCGTCGGGGTTACGCAAACCCAGGTGCGCGGCAATAGCGGCCACAGTAACCGGGTTGTCACCGCTAATTACTCGTACTGCCACGCCTTGGCGCTTGAAATAATCCAGGGTTTGGGCGGCGTCGGGACGCACCTGCTCAGCTAGCACCACCAGCAGGGCGGCGGTTAGATCTTTTGGCAGCGTGGGGTTTTCACTTTGATCTAGCGCCTGGTTTGAGTGGGCTAGCACCAGCACACGTTTACCCGTGCCCGCCAGAGCTTTGACTCGCTCTAGTGCGGCGTTGTCAGTGCTGCCTAAGCCAGTGCCGTCAGAGTCCGCATTGTCCGTCTCCGTGCTGCCTGAGCCAGTGCTACCAGCCAGTACGATTTCGGGGGCTCCCAAAACATAGGCGCCAGCTTGGGTTTGCACTGCCGACCATTTACGGGCGGAGTTAAAAGCAATAGCGTAGCGGGCTTGGGCTGGTTCAAGGCCAGTTAGTCCAGCAGCGATAGCGCTGCCGGTAGCGTTGGCCTCACTGCCACCCACCAGATAGGCCAAGGCGGCCCGAGCGGCGTCGTCGGCACTGGCCAGGACGACGGCGCCAGTCCCAGCGCTACCCCCAGCGGCGTCGTCGGCACTAACCTTGCCAGCGGCGGGGCTGCCACCATCACCGTCAGCGCAAGCAGAACCCAAGCAGCTTTCAATATGGTCAAGCTCCACCGCGCCGCTAGTGAGCGTACCGGTCTTATCCAGGCACAGCATGTCCACGCGCGCCAGCACCTCAACTGCCGGCAATTCTTGCACCAGCACCTTACGTCGGGCCAAAGTCATGGCTGCCGCCGCGAAGTTAACCGAAGTTAGCAGTACCAGTCCCTGAGGCACCATACCCACCACTCCGGCCACGGCCAACACCACCGCAGCCTTCCACTGGCCACTGTCAAGTGAGCCGCTAATACCGCCCGCAACGCGCAGCTGCGACCACAGCAGCAGCAGTGTCATGGGCACAATAACCCAAGAAATCCAGGTCAGCACCCGGTTAGTGCCCTCTTGTAGCTCGCTGGTGACCACTGAATATTTACGGGCCTCCATAGCCAAACGGTTAGCGTAGGAGTGCTCCCCCACCGCTGTGACGCGGATACGGGCGCTACCGCCAATCACTGTGGTGCCGCTTAAAACCTGATCATTTTCGTGCTTACGCACCGACACCGACTCGCCGGTAAGAATCGACTCATCAATTTCGCAGCCATTAGAGCTAAGCACCTGGCCATCTGCGGGCACTTGATCGCCGCTACGCAGCTCCAGCAACTCCCCCAGTACTACCTGGGAAACCTCAATGTCTTTAGCTTCCCCATCGCGAATAACATGCGCCGTAGGGGCCGCTAACACCGCCAAATTATCCAGGGCGCGTTTAGCTCGCAGCTCCGCAATAGTGCCGGTAAGCGTATTTAGTAGCAGTACAAAACCGAATACGGCATCCTGCCAAGAGCCTACCGCCAGCACCACCACCACGGCGCTAGCCAAGATCGCGTTAAAAATCGTAAATACGTTCGCCCGCAAAATCGCGACTATAGAGCGCGAAGAAGAGTTATCAAACTCGTTAGTTTCATCTGCGGCGCGCGCGTGGGCCACCTGTTTAAAACTAAGCCCTTGAGCTAAATAAAGCTCGTCTACTGCAGGCGGCGTATAGGAAGCGTGACCCACTCGCGCACTCATATTTTTCCTCTCTGTCAGCTTCAGCTGGCTTCTAGCCTAAGCCAGTTAGCTTTTAGCCTCAGCCAGCCAATCCCCTCAGCCAGTTAGCTTTTAGACTCAGTCAGCCAGCACCCTCAGTCAGTTAGCTTCAGTCAGCTTCAGGAATGTGACGGCGGACAGACTCGGCGCTAACCGCCTGGCTTAGCGGTCCCTGCTTGCGCTGCATAGCGCGCGTGGCCAGCAGCGACGCCACCGCCGTAACCACCAGCGTCACCACAATCACTGCCAGAGAAAGCAGGTTCGAAGGCTCGGGCACAATCTCAATGGGCTTGCCGGAGTTAAGGAAAGACAGGTCATTTTCGTGCAGGGCGTGGTTGATCAGCTTGAAACCAATGAAGCTCAAAATCACGGCCAAGCCGTAAGACAGGTAAATCAGGCGCTCCAGCAGCCCGTCAATCAAGAAGAACAGCTGGCGCAAGCCCAGCAGCGAGAAAGCGTTAGCGGCCATCACCAGGTAGGGCTCCTGGGTTAAACCGAAAATCGCGGGGATAGAGTCAAAAGCGAACATCAAGTCTGCGCTACCCAAAGCGATAATCACCAGCAGCAGCGGGGTGATCATCAGCCGGCCACCGTGGCTAATAACTAGGCGGTTACCTACAAAACCCTCAGTGGTGGGCACCAGCTTACGCACCCAAGCGGTGAAGGTGTTTTCGTGGTACTCCTCCTCTTCACCCTCATCCTTTTTGTGTGCGCCTTCACGTACCTGGTTGATAGCGGTGTAAATCAAGAACGCGCCAAACAGGTAGAAAACCCAGCTGAACTGGGAGATCAGCACCGCACCCAAGGCAATAAAGACAAAGCGCAGCACCAGGGCAATGATAATGCCGTACATCAGGGCTTTTTGCTGGTATTCACGCGGCACCCTGAAGGCACCCAAAATAATGATAAAAACAAACAGGTTATCTACACTCAAAGACCACTCGGTGAGCCAGCCGGCATAGAACTGGCCCGCATATTGGCCCCCGTAGATGGCCCACACCAGCACCCCAAACAGCACTGCCAGGCTGATATAGCCAATAGACCAGGTGGTGGCTTCTTTCATGGTGGGGGCGTGCGGCTTGCGCACATGGCCCACAATGTCCACCGTAATCAGCGCAACGATGATGGTGATTAGGCCAATCCAGCCAAGCAAATGAACGTGCACTTAGGTGCTCCTCCGGTACGTGTCGCAGGTATCGAAGGTCTCCTCCCGCCCGCTTAGCTGGGCCCGCGACGCCGGGTTCGCCTGCTGCAAACCGTGATGACGACGTCGTTGTTAGTGGAAGTACTCCCCTTATGGTCACTGTTAACTATACCGCGAGCGCGGGTGGGTTTTGGTGGTGGGTTTCTGTGGGGTTTGTTTGTGGTTTGGGTTACTTTTGTGGGTTTTGGTTTGTGGTGGGGTGTGTTTGGGGGTGGGTTTAGCTGACTTGGTTTATGGTGCGGAGTTCTTTTTTGAGGTCTTTTAGTTCGTCGCGTAGGCGGGCGGCGAGTTCGAATTGGAGGTTGGTGGCGGCGGTGTGCATTTGTTGGGTGAGTTCTTCGATGAGGTTGGTTAGGTCTGTGGTGGTTGCGTTGGGTTTGGGGGTGTCGCGGTGGGTTTTGGTGTTTTTGGGTTGGGTGTTTTTGTGGTTGTTGCGGTAGCCGGTGGCGAGGAGGTCTTGGGTGTCGATGTCTTCGCGGGCGAGCATGTCGGTGACGTCGGCGATTTTTTTGCGTAGGGGTTGGGGGTTGATGCCGTGTTTTTTGTTGTAGGCGATTTGTTTGGTGCGGCGGCGTTGGGTTTCTTCGATGGCTTGTTGCATGGCGGGGGTGATTTTGTCGGCGTACATGTGTACTTCGCCGCTGACGTTGCGGGCGGCGCGGCCGATGGTTTGGATGAGTGAGGTGGTTGAGCGTAGGAAGCCTTCTTTGTCGGCGTCGAGGATGGCGACTAGGGAGACTTCGGGTAGGTCTAGGCCTTCGCGTAGGAGGTTGATGCCTACTAGTACGTCGTAGGTGCCTTGGCGTAGTTCTCGTAGGAGTTCTACGCGGCGTAGGGTGTCTACGTCTGAGTGTAGGTATTCGACGCGGATGCCTCGGTCTGCCATGTAGGTGGTTAGGTCTTCGGCCATGCGTTTGGTGAGGGTGGTGATGAGGATCCTTTCGTTTTTGTTTATGCGTTGGCGGACTTGGTTGAGGATGTCGTCGATTTGGCCTTGGGTGGGTTTGACGATGATTTTGGGGTCTACTAGTCCGGTGGGGCGGATGATTTGTTCTACGGGGGTGTCTGAGCGTTGTTGTTCGTATTTGCCGGGGGTGGCGGATAGGTAGAGGGTTTGGCCGATGCGTTGTTCGAATTCGTTGAATTTGAGGGGGCGGTTGTCGGCGGCGGAGGGTAGGCGGAAGCCGTGGTCGATGAGGATGCGTTTGCGTGAGGCGTCGCCTTCGTACATGGCGCCGATTTGGGGGATGGTGACGTGGGATTCGTCGATGACTAGTAGGAAGTCGTCTGGGAAGTAGTCGAGGAGTGTGTGGGGTGGTTGGCCGGGTTGACGGCCGTCGATGTGCATGGAGTAGTTTTCGATGCCTGAGCAGATGCCTACTTGTTGGAGCATTTCGAGGTCGTAGGTGGTGCGCATTTTGAGGCGTTGGGCTTCGAGGAGTTTGTTTTGTTTTTGGAGTTCTTTGAGGCGTTGGGTGAGTTCGGTTTCGATGCCTTGGATGGCTTGTTTCATGCGTTGTTCGCCGGCTACGTAGTGGGAGGCGGGGAAGATGTAGACGTTGTTGGTTTGGTTGATTACGTTGCCGGTGATGGGGTGGAGGGTGGCTAGGTTTTCGATTTCGTCGCCGAACATTTCGATGCGGATGGCGAGTTCTTCGTACATGGGGATGATTTCGATGGTGTCGCCGCGTACTCGGAAGGTGCCTCGGGTGAAGTCGATGTCGTTGCGGGTGTATTGCATGGCGACGAATTTGTGTAGGAGGGTGTCGCGGTCGATTTCTTGGCCTACTTGGAGGGGTACCATGCGGGCTACGTATTCTTCGGGGGTGCCTAGGCCGTAGATGCAGGAGACTGAGGCGACGACGACGGTGTCGCGGCGGGTTAGTAGGGAGTTGGTGGCGCTGTGGCGTAGGCGTTCTACTTCGTCGTTGATGGAGGAGTCTTTTTCGATGAAGGTGTCGGTTTGGGGGATGTAGGCTTCGGGTTGGTAGTAGTCGTAGTAGGAGACGAAGTATTCGACGGCGTTGTTGGGTAGGAGTTGGCGGAATTCTGCTGCCATTTGGGCGGCGAGGGTTTTGTTGGGTTCGAGGATGAGGGTGGGGCGTTGGATTTGTTCGATTAGCCAGGCGGTGGTGGCTGATTTGCCGGTGCCGGTGGCGCCTAGGAGGATGATGTCTTTTTCGCCTGCGTTTAGGCGTTTGGTGATTTCGGCGATGGCTTGTGGTTGGTCGCCGCTGGGTTGGTCGGGGCTGATTACTTTGAAGGGGTTTTGGGCGCGGCGCAGGTCTGGCCTGGCCCTATTTTATGGGGGGTTTGGGTGGGGGTGGTGGTTTTCTTCTGGGCGCGCAGCACTGTGGCTTGGTTTGGGGTTTGGGGGTGTGGTGGTTTGGGT
>ERZ1699261.350-NODE-350-length-12879-cov-7.078027_pt1 | contig 12879 bp, 7 predicted proteins | sample MGYA00581524_ERZ1699261 | MGnify/ENA primary metagenome ERZ1699261 (study PRJEB42319, sample SAMD00040338) | human oral metagenome | material: saliva | host: Homo sapiens | study: EMG produced TPA metagenomics assembly of PRJDB4115 data set (Metgenomic analysis of... | reverse complement strand
CCATGGGACACCACTATTTCGGACTGCATCGCACGCGGAAGAATTGGATTTTCAGAGAGTGGGCACCCAATGCCACGCGCATCTTCCTGGTCGGAGACTGCAATGATTGGCAGGAGAATCCCGAATTTGAGCTTAAACGCATCGAAGATTCCGGAAACTGGGAGCTGACTTTGCCCTTGAAAGCCCTCAAACACGGGCAGTTATACAAGCTGCATGTTTATTGGGATGGGGGCTTCGGTGAGCGCATCCCCTCCTATGCGCACCGAGTGGTGCAAGATGAGACCACAAAGATCTTTTCCGCGCAAGTTTGGGCTCCTGCAAAGCCCTATCAATTCAAGAAAGAAACTTTCAAGCCCCAACGCGCTCCCCTACTCATCTACGAGTGCCACATCGGAATGGCGCAAGATGCCGAGAAAGTCGGGACCTACAATGAGTTTCGTGAGAATGTGCTCCCGCGAATTGTCGAAGACGGATACAATTGTATCCAGATCATGGCCATTCAAGAGCATCCTTATTATGGTTCCTTCGGGTATCATGTGTCCAGCTTCTTTGCTGCGTCTTCGCGCTTCGGCACTCCCGAAGATTTGAAGCAACTGATTGACGCGGCACACGAGAAAGGCGTGGCGGTTATCATGGATTTGGTGCAGAGCCACGCTGTCAAGAACGAAGTAGAAGGCTTGGGGAATTTCGCGGGCGACCCCCAGCAATATTTTTATGCCGGAGATCGGCGTGAACACCCCGCCTGGGATTCGCTTTGCTTCGACTACGGAAAGAATGAAGTCATCCATTTCCTGCTTTCCAACTGCCGTTATTGGTTAGAGGAGTACCATTTCGATGGTTTCCGGTTCGATGGAGTCACTTCCATGCTCTATTACAGCCACGGCCTCGGCGAATCGTTCAATGGCTACGCTGATTATTTCAACGGCCACCAAGACGACAATGCCATCTGCTACCTAACGTTGGCCAATGAGGTGATTCACCAGTTCAATCCCCAGGCCATCACCATCGCAGAGGAAGTTAGTGGCATGCCCGGCCTCGCTTCCCCCTTCAAAGACGGAGGTTATGGGTTCGACTACCGCATGGCCATGAACATTCCCGACTATTGGATCAAGACCATCAAGGAACTGAAGGACGAAGACTGGAAACCTTCCTCCATTTTCTGGGAACTCACCAACCGCCGTGCCGACGAAAGCAACATTTCTTACACGGAAAGTCACGACCAGGCCCTGGTTGGCGACAAAACCATCATCTTCCGTCTCATCGATGCCGACATGTATTGGCATTTCCGCAAGGGAGACGAAAACGAACGGGCGCATCGCGGCATCGCTTTGCACAAAATGATCCGTTTGGTCACGGCTTCCACCATCAATGGAGGCTACCTCAACTTCATGGGCAACGAGTTTGGACACCCCGAGTGGGTCGATTTCCCGAGAGAAGGGAATGGGTGGAGTTATAAGTACGCGCGTCGGCAATGGCACCTCGTAGATGACAAAGAACTCTGCTACCATTTGCTCGGCGACTTCGACAAAGCCATGCTCCGAGTGCTCAAAAGCGAGAAACAGTTCCAGAAATTGCCCGTAACCGAGATTTGGCACAACGATGGCGACCAGATTTTGGCGTACCAGCGCGGAGATCTGCTTTTCGTCTTCAACTTCTCGCCCACCACATCGTATGTAGATTATGGATTCATGGTGAAACAGGGAGCATACAGCGTGGTGCTCAACACCGATGCCGAGGCTTTCGGCGGGCAAGGCCTCAATGACGACTCCATCACTCATTTCACGAACTACGACCCCGTACTTGAGAGTGACGGGAAGGGTTGGTTGCAACTCTACATCCCCGCTCGTACGGCCATTGTCCTGAGAAAAAATAAATGACACAAGACCACAAACCGGTTCGAAGAGTGCGTATTCTACAATACGCACTCTTCGGTGCATTTGTCTACTGTTATTTCGGCGTTCTCGTCTCCGAACGTCTCATGGCCTGCACCTATAGCCTTTTCCCCAACTTCACGGTGCGTTTTTTGTTGGGCTTTCCGCACTTCTTCGGGTGCTTGGCACTTTGCATCTTCCTGCCGTTGCTCATTTATTGCAACAAACGCTGGTCGCTCTTCAAGCGGTGCGGATCGCTCACCCGACAAGTGCTCTACCTCACCCTCCTTTTTTTCATCCTTGGGCTCATTCCCGTTGCCGACGAGCTGACCATATTGGAATTGCGCACGGCCCGTCTCATTGCACTCCACAAAAACGATGAAGCGCTGGAACTCGGTCGCCGCTACGCGTCCGATTCGCCGCGTTTGCAGATGCTGCGTTTGCGCGCTCTCGGAACTATCGACCGCATGGGGGCGTCTTTCTTCGAAATGCCCGGCAGCTACCATCCCTTCAGCGACCGCATTCAAGCCGAACGCCTGGTCAACGAATCGATTGGCCGCGGAGGTTATGCCTATCTGCGCGAAGGCGATTCCACCTTTTCCGTTCCGCCGGCCATGGCCGCCTTGCTCGATGGCAATTTAGACCGCTTTGCCGGAACGGTACCCAGAAAATATCTCATTGACCGCCACCCCGAAACGATTCCCGTAGCGTTTCGCCAAGCTCTCGTGCTTTATGTTCGCCTCACCACCCACCCCATCCTTTCTTATCAGGACGAAGCGACAGAAGCCAACTATCGAGATTTCATCAGTCGCCGAGATAGCATCCGCAAACAGTTTCCCCGCGATGTGAAAGATGCGGAGCGCGCGGAGCGCAACCTCATGGCCGACGATTTCTACGGCACTTATTGGTTTTATTACTTCTACGAATGCCCCGATCGTAAGTTCGGATTGTAGGAGAATCCCCAAATTTGCAACTGTACACGGGGGCGATTCGTAGAAACGCCCCTATTTTTGGCGCAAACTTCCCGGCTTTTCGCGAAAATCTCCCGAGTTTAAGAGACGAATCGCGAGGGAATCCCTAACTTTGTACCCCTTCTACTCAAAATATATTGGACATGGAACGAATTTATCGCCGCGACATCTTGGATTTTGTCACTGTTGCCACCGAATTCTGTAAGCAGGTGGAGCAATGTTCGGGAAGCGAGCGCGGAGAATTCACCACCGTCATGCAGCGCTTGCTGCCCATGGTCTATCTCAAGGCGGCTTTCATCGACGAGATCGAAGAAGGTGTCGGTTATGTGGACGCCGTGGTGACAGAAAGCGACTATGAATACGTGCGCACCCAAATAGCGGCCATAATGCGCGATGCCGACGACTATCTCGACGTATTTGTCGAGCAGTTTCGCTACTCCGATGCGCCGGTTGTCTGCACGGTGAGCGAATCGTTGGCCGACGTCTATCAAGCTCTGCGCAACATGGTCGAAGCCTTCCGCAACGAGATAGACGAAGCGATGGAAGTGGCGCTGTTTGAGTGCATGGAAGAATTCAGAATGCACTGGGGACAGCAGTTGCTCGGGGCTTTGAGAGCGATACACGAGCTTGTTGCTTCGGGACAAGCGGACGAGATCTAAGTCAAATTGCAGATCTCACTCAGTTATCGCCCGAAGCTCCATTTTTACCTCACGTTTATGCAAGAACTTTTCGTCCAAACGGACAAGAAAATCATAGCTACACTCCCCCGCTACACCTTCGATGGGCGAATTGTTGTCGTCCAGAGTGAGAGTGAAGCGGAGCGAGCTGTGCAATACCTCAGCCGGAATACAGAATTGGGCATCGACACAGAGACCCGCCCCTCCTTTCGCAAGGGACAGCAGCACAAAGTGGCACTTTTGCAGGTGGCCACTGCCGATCTTTGCTTCCTTTTCCGGCTCAACTACATGGGACTACCCAACGCCCTGGCACATCTGCTCGAGAATGGGGAGATAAAAAAAATTGGCCTCTCGCTCAAAGATGATGTGCAGCAATTGCACAAACGAAGACCGTCGCTTAAGCCGCGCAATTTCGTGGATCTGCAACAAATAGCGGCGCAAATGGGCATCAAAGATATGAGTTTGGCGAAGCTTTTCGCCAATTTCTTCCGCCAACGCATCTCGAAAAATGCGCAACTTTCCAATTGGGAGGCCGATGCGCTCGATGAAAAGCAGCGAGTGTACGCAGCTACCGACGCTGATGCCTGCTTGAAACTCTATCACCGCATGGAAGAGCTTAAGAATAATGGCGACTTCCGGCTCATCTCTCCCGAAAAAAGCACTCCAAAACCAGAGATTCAATGACAACATTTCAACTTCGCCGCGGAAAATCCGAAAGTCTCAAACGTTTTCACCCTTGGATCTTTTCGGGGGCCCTGCGCGGAACGCTAAATCGCGCTCCCCTGCCCCAAGAAGGGGAAGTGGTGGACATCGTTGATGCTGACGGAGCTTTTATAGCCCGCGGACATTACCAAATTGGGTCCATCGCCGTGCGTGTACTCACCTTCCGCGATGAGCCCATCGACCACCGTTTTTGGGTAACCCGCTTGCGCGAGGCTTTCCGCATGAGAAAAGCGCTGCAACTCAACGTCAACCCTGAGGTGAACGGCATTTATCGACTGGTGCACGGCGAAGGCGATCGCTTACCCGGTTTGATCATCGACATTTTTGGCGAAACGGCGGTGATGCAAGCCCACTCTGTGGGGATGCACTGCGACCGCGAGGCCATTGCCGACGCGCTGCTCGAAGCAACCGACGGAGCGGTGCGCAACATCTACTACAAAAGTGAGACGACACTCCCCTACAAAGCTGATCTCAAGCAGGAAAATGGCTTCTTGCGCGGCAACACAGAAGAGAATGTTGCCCTTGAGAATGGTTTGAAATTCCACATTGACTGGCTCAAAGGCCAGAAAACGGGATTTTTCGTGGACCAAAGAGACAACCGAAGCCTGCTCGAACAGTACAGCCGCGGGCGTTCGGTGTTGAACATGTTTTGTTACACCGGCGGGTTCTCCGTCTATGCGATGCGCGGCGGGGCTGAATGCGTGCACAGCGTGGATGCCAGCGAACAGGCCATCCGACTCACGGAGGCCAACATCGCGCTCAATTTTCCGAACGACGAGCGGCACGAAGCCTACGCCGAAGACGCATTCAAATTTCTCGATCGCGCGGGCAGCAACTACGATCTGATTGTGCTGGATCCCCCGGCTTTCGCCAAGCACAAGGATGCGCTGCGCAACGCCCTCAAGGGTTACACGCGACTCAACGCCATTGCGTTCCGAAAAATCAAGCCCGGGGGCATCATCTTCACCTTCTCCTGTTCGCAAGCGGTCAACAAGGACCAGTTTCGCTTGGCCGTTTTCACGGCGGCGGCGCAAAGTGGGCGACATGTGCGCATTTTGCATCAACTGCACCAACCCGCCGATCACCCGATCAACATTTATCACCCGGAAGGCGAGTATCTCAAGGGCCTGGTGCTCTACGTTGAGTGATCCTCCCATGGTTTTGCGTTGCGACTACCCTACTCTCGTACTTTTCGAAGCGGATGGTCGCAGACTGCAGACGCAAGTCCAAATAAAAAGCCCATTGCTCATTAGCGAGCGATGGGCTTTTTTGTGAATGATCGGGAGCACGTTTCGCGCTGTTGGGAACTACTGCTTTCCCACCACCGTTGTATGTAATGGGGAAGCGACGTTTATTTCTCCAGCTCGCGGTTCACGAGATCACAGATCAATGAATATTCTACTTCCTGCCAACCGGCGGCGGTCAGCTCCTCAGCATTATCATGAAAAAGCGCGACTTCCGCACGCTTCTTGCCTTGGATCGAAAGTCCGTTCATGTAATATTCTATCGCTTTGGGCACTTTGCCGAGCGACCAGGCGTTGTGCGCTGCGTGGAAGTAGTCTCCCGACTTGACTTTTGCCCAGTTTTCGAGTTGCTTTTCCTTGTTTTCCTCCAAGAGCGGGAGCGGTTCCACGTCGGCATCGAGCAGTGCTTCTAAAAGCGGTTCGGCCTCTGCGAATCTCCGCAGGCAGAACAAGCACAAAGCCTTCACGCGTTGAGCTCTTAGGTTGTTGGGAAACAAATACTCCAGCTTGTAGAGATAGGTCAGCGCTTCTTCGTAGAGTTCCAACCTTGCATAGCCGATCGCTATGCGGAAAAGCAGTTGTTCGTCCTCCGGTTTCAGTGCTTCCATCTGCACCAAATAGGTCAAGGTCTCCTCATTGCGGTCTAGTTCGTTGCAAAGTCGCGCCAAATCGTGAAGCACCTCGTAATTATTCGCATCGATTTGCAGTGCGGCCTCCAGAATGCTCACAGCCTTCTCGAATTTTTTCAGTTTATAATGGGCAAATGCCAGTTTTCGGAGCGTTTGCACGTCGGTACTTTCCTCGTTTAGCAAGGAAATCACGGGGTTCCACAAATCATACGGCAAGCAAAATTCGGCCAGCTCCCCGCGTTCCTCGGGATCTTCGAAGGCCGAAGCAAAAAGTGGGTTCTCGGCGAGGAAAAGGTCGCAGCGGAAAGGATTGTCTTGCTCGTTACGATAGACATAGAGGGAGCAAAAGCGGAAAAGATCACGCAAATAGCCCTTTATGCGGTCTTCTGCTGTCGAATAGCTCACCACTTCGATCGTGAAATTGACGTCGGCTTCGGCAAAGAGCGAGTTGATCTGCATGCGCTTCTCTTGTTTTTCGTTTTCGTCGGTGATCGTTTGGAGCACCTCCGCAGCTTTCACCCAACTGAAGCGCTCTGTGTTGCCGATTCTCCCACCTCGCTCTGCATAGCGCAGATCAATGCCCGAGGGGACTCCGGCTAACTCCGGATGCTCGGGAGAGTATTCGTAAAACCAATGGGCGGCTTCGTGGAAGAAGGGATGGCGCATGGTGAAACGCCCAAATATGCCGTAGTTGATGTCCATTCCGTCGGTTTGCACCCGTGCTACTTCGAGGAACACGCGCTGGATATTTTTTTGCGCGGGAGTCATTTCCTTCCGCCCCTCGATGATTTGCATCAACTCTTCGGTCTCGAGCGGGAAAGCCCCCTTGCTCTTGATGATTTGTGGGAGCAATTCCTTGATGAGGTGGCGACTGAAGGGCACGGTCTCTTGGGCAATCCACAGCGCGCGCTGGAGAACGCTCCAAAAGGGCGGGTATTCCCATGTGAAACCAACGAGTTGCGAGGCCCATTCTTTCGCTTCGGGGAAGAGCGGAAGCCATTCTTGCTGTTTTATCGCGACGAGCACAGCGCCGATCAGGGCGCGGGTGTGCAAAACACCGGATGTTTTCGCTTGCGCAGCCCGACAAAGCCACACAAATTGCCGATCATCGAACGAAGAGAAGAGACGTAAAGTCACAGCAGAGGCGGCCATGGCTTGCCGTTCCCCGTCTGCGTTCTCGTCGTCCAGGAATTTCTCAGCGTCATGGGCTTGTTCCTGCGTCCACTGTGGGGCCGTCCAGAGCACATTGAAGAGTGTGTCGTTGGAACCTTCGCCTTTAAAGACTTCAGACACGCTGGGGCGTGCATTGTCCTGGGATAAAATGTGGTAACACATCGTGCGACCGTCCACTTCCTTCTCGGGGCGCACAAAGCCGCAGGCGAATTCGAAACGAAAGTAGTGGTGCAGATCGTCGCATACGCGATAAGTTTCTTGCAACTGTGCAAGCTGTTTCTCTTGAACTCCCAATTGAACGGGGTCTTCCTGCAGACTGTCGAGGAAAGAGTCGTAGTTCATCTGCAAACGCCACCGAAGTAGGTCGAAATGGGTGGGCGTGTTGATTTGCCCAATTTGGGCTTTCAACGATCGGAGGGCGTCAGCGAGTCGGAATTCGCGCAGGGCGCGCAAGGCGTCCTCGCGTAAGGTGAGATAAGTCGATGTGCTCATGAAAAATATCCTATGGGGTAAGATCGTAAGACGGGGCTTTTGAACTTTTCGGTGCCGGAAACGAAGCAAACGACGGGAAGAGACGGGAGAAAGTGGGCTGCTTCTGCTGCCTATCCTCGCCATTCGTTTCCGCCACGTGAGGGCACTTGCCGGTTAGTGGGTGGCGTCGTAGTGTGGCAGTCGAATGGCCGACAATTGTGCGGCGGGAACCTGATAATCCTTCACCAAAACGCTGTCTAAATAGGGAGTCCGTCCTTTGTTGATCGCAACCACTGCGAGATTGTAGGCTTTGCGCAGCAGTTGTGCCTGGGCATTGTGACGTTTGTTGCGCAAGGCGCGCTGATTCATGTAGAGCGACATTCGCATTTCGGAGGGAAGTGCCGAAGACAAGCGCACATTCCCGTTGGCCACGGCTCGTGAGGCATACGGCTCGGGCAGAACGACACAGTCGATCTGCTCATTTTCCAGCATGAGGTGGCGAATCTTGAAACTATTCACCTGCGCGAAGAACAAATCGTCGCTCTTCAATCGCAAACTGTCACGTAATCGGGTGATATAATGGTCGGAGTTGGCATAACGCGCCATGCCCACGGTGCGCCCCTTGAGGTTTCGCAACTCACGTATGCGCAAACGTCCGCCAGCAAGCAGGGACCAGCTTCCGTTGAGGGCGATGAACTCATCGAAATTGCGCATGCGGCCGCGCGAACGGTAGTAGGCTGCACGATAATGATCCGTGATTCCACCATCAACAGTCCGACCAAGTAGAGCCGTGTCGGCATCAAACTGCGCAAAGTAGGTTTTCACGCGAAGTGGCAAGCCGAGTGAGTCACAAATTCCGCTGCGCACGGCGTAATAGAAGGGGATGCTCTCCGCCGTCAAGGGACAAGCGATGCGCAACGAGGTACTATCGTCCGGCGCACGGCGTTCGCCGCTCTCAATGGTCGCCCCGCTTTGCCGACAGGCGGGAAGCGCGAGCAGCAACAAGGCGGCCAAACCAAGTCCCAACGAACGAGAGGAAGAAAAGAAGGAGTAAGACATGCAGAAAAGGCCGAAGTTACGGTGTGGCAACGCCGGTAGCATTGCACACTCCGTAACTTCGAATGAATTATTGCGATATTACAATCTCAAATTAGCCCTTGATGGCAGCCACACCGGGGAGAACCTTACCCTCGATGGCTTCGAGCAGCGCACCGCCGCCGGTAGAGATGTAAGATACCTGGTCGGCCATACCGAACTTGTTGATGCAGGCCACGGAGTCGCCACCGCCGATGAGCGAGAAGGCACCATTTTTCGTAGCCACGGCAATGGCGTCGGCAATCGCGCGCGAACCGGCCGTGAAGTTGTCGAATTCGAACACACCGGCGGGACCATTCCAGAGAATTGTCTTAGCGGGCTCGATGACAGCGGCGAAGGCTTTGCGGCTCTCGGGACCGGCGTCGAGACCCTCCCAACCGTCGGGGATGGCGTTGACGGGAACCACCTGCGTGTTGCAGTCGTTCTTGAAAGCGTCGCCGGCTACGCAGTCCGTACCCAGGACAAGGTTCACACCCTTGGCTTTGGCCTTCTCGATGATGGAGAGCGCGAGATCGAGCTTGTCTTCTTCGCAAAGCGAGATACCAATTTTTCCACCGAGTGCGCGTGCAAACGTGTAGGTCATGCCGCCGCAGAGAATCAGGTTGTCCACTTTGTCCATGAGGTTCTCGATGATGCCGATTTTTGTCGACACTTTCGATCCACCCATGATGGCCGTAAAGGGACGCTTGATGTTTTTGAGAATGTTGTCTACAGCTTCTACTTCTTTCTCCATGAGATAGCCGAGCATCTTGTGGTCGGCGTCGAAATAGTCGGCGATCACTGCCGTAGAAGCGTGCTTGCGGTGTGCAGTGCCGAAGGCATCCATCACATAGTAGTCGGCATAAGAAGCCAAAGTCTTGGCAAACTCTTGCTGACGCACCTTCATTTCTTTCTTAGCCTGGTCGTAAGCAGGATCTTCCTTGTCGATGCCCACGGGTTTACCCTCTTCTTCGGGATAGAAGCGGAGGTTTTCGAGCAGGAGCACCTCGCCGGGCTTGAGTGCAGCGGCAGCTTCCTGTGCTTTTGCGCAGTCGGGAGCGAAGGTCACGGGAGCATTGAGTGCAGCAGCGACAGCTTCTTTGATTTGTCCGAGCGACAATTTGGGATTTACCTTGCCTTTCGGCTTGCCCATGTGGCTCATGATGATGAGTGCACCGCCATCGGCAAGAATCTTCTTGAGTGTGGGGAGCGCACCGCGGATGCGCGTGTCATCGGTGATGTTACCGTTCTCGTCGAGGGGCACATTGAAGTCCACACGTACGATGGCTTTGTGGCCTGCGAAGTTGCAAGTATCGATTGTCATGATGTTGGTAATATATGATAGGGTTGTTTGAATTTCACTTCTTCGGGAAGACTTCCAAACCGGTTCGTGCTTTGCGCACTCGACGGGAACTCACGCGCCTGCGAAGGCTTATCTTCACAGCGACCCTCCGATCTCTTTCATAGCAACGGGGGCGGTGCGACATTGAGCCCGAAATCTTCACTGCAAATGTAGCGATAAGCGCCCAATTTGCAAAGAGTTCGCGGAGAAAAGTGAAGGAAACTGCTGCAAACAGAGCACTTTCCGAGAGACTGCCTCCCAACAAACTCGGTGTGCTTTCGCATTTTCCGAGCGAAACGCGGAGAGGACACAAAAAAAGAGGGGATTTTTCGAACGTTCCCTCCAACTTTTGCACAAAAATGGGGAGCTTTCAGACGAGGCTCCCCTACTTTTTAATGTCGTGACCGAATGTGCATTCGATCAATGGGCGAAGTGCGGAATTTGTCGCGGGCTACATGGTCAAATCGACGGGTTCCACTCGACCGGCATAGACATACCAAACGTAACCGCGCACGTTGCTGCGTCCCATTCGGGAGAGCAAATGGCAATAGTGCTGCACTTGCTCGTGATGGCGCCGATGCGGTGCGCCAAATTTGTAGTCAATGACCACCGTTTCGCCGTTGCGTTCCATGACGCGGTCGGGGCGCTGGGGCGTGTTTCCCTTGCGTAGGATGTTTTGTTCGCGATGTAAGGTCCACGATCCGTCGAACCACTCGCGGGCCACGGGATGCGAGAGCGCTTCGGTGAGTTGTTGGACGATGGTTTCGGGCTTGGCGTTGTCCACCAAGCGACCTTCTGCCGCAAAACGCTCGACAGCATCGACGACTTGGTCGGCGCTTTCCACATTTTCGAGGATGGCATGCAGCATTTCCCCGCGTCTGCGCGCCTCCAATTGCTCAATTTCCCCACTCGTGTCGGCGTCTTCCAAAAGGCGCGCGTTGAAAAGGTGAGCACTGTTGGACTGCACCACCTGCACCTTGCGCGCATTGAGCGTGTAGTGCACGGATTCGGCCTCGGGGTCGAAGAGTAGCGGATTGGTTCGCTCCTTCTTTTTGCCACCGGTTTCGCACTCGAGATGAGAAGGCTCCCCCCATTCGAAAAGCAGTTCGCCGTCGGCGGCAAAAGCCGGCGCCGTGTCAGCCTTTCCGTCGTTGGCCTCGTCGCCTTCCGGCATCTTTCCTCTTTCGGCCTTCAACAGATAGGGACTCCACTCGGGTTCGTCGATCACGGCGCGCCTCAATGCGCCGGCCAGCACTTCGCGGAAGGTGTTACTGTCCTTGTAGGGCGCAATGACTACGATGTTCTGGCGCGGACGAGTGAAGGCAACGTAGCCGATGTTGAGACTTTCGATGCGCCGACTGATGTGCTCATCGAAATAGTGCGAGGCATAGATACTTTTGGCGGTTTGTTTGCCGAGCGGGATGGGGAGGAGGGGAATTTCGTTGTAGGGCGCTTCGTTCGGCTCCACCCACAAAATGTCGCTGCCCCGATCCTCTTCGATTTTCCAATTGCAATAGGGAATGAAAACGGTGTGGAAATCGAGACCTTTCGACTTGTGAATGGTGAGAATGCGCACGCCCTTGGCAGCGGCAGAGGGGATGCTCTGTTCGTGTAGCTTCTCGTCCCAGTATTTCAGGAAGGTGGCGATGTCGGGAATGTTCTCTTCGAGGAAGGTGATCACGGCATCCAAAAAAGCGTAGAGATATGGCGCTTGCCCCTTTTGTGCATTGAGTGCAAAGAGCTCTACGATTTGTTCTACGAGTTCGTAGAACGGCACATTGCGGTAGAACTCGCCCTGCCATTGGTGGATTTTTTCGAACACCTCGGCGTGTTGCTCCGCCGAACAGTGGGCTTCGACGTAGGCACGCGCCACTCCGTCGTCGGCATGCAGGATCAAACGGAGCGTGTGCACGATGGTTTGCACCGCGGGCGAGGCTTCCAGCAGAAAAGCCTCGTCAGACATGAGCTGGATGGGGTCTCTCCGGAAGTATTCGTGGTCGGAGAGCGACTCGAAGAAGGACAACACTTGCTGGGCTTCGGCTTTTACGCGGACGAGGATGGCCATTTTGTCATAGGGCACCCCCGCTTGGCGCATACGGACGATTTGTTCCGCCAGCTCGTGCTCCACTTCTTGTTCTTCGGCAGCGGCCAATTCCTCCTCACTCTCAGTTTCGCTCTGCGCTGCGGGCTTGGGCAAGACATGAATGCGCACGAAACCGCCGGCATTGTGCTGTTGCTGCGCCACTTCGCGCTCGTCATAGAGTTTGGTGAGGAGTTGTGTTTCATCTAATCCATCGCGATCGAGCACTTGTGCCGCCCGCACGAAGAGCGCATTGTTGAATCGCACAATGCGTTCGCCACTTCTGTAGTTGCGTTCCAGGTGTTTGATCTCGGTGTACTCGTCGTCGGTGAAACGTGCGAGGGCATTCCAGTCTCCCCCACGCCAACGGTAGATGCCCTGCTTGACGTCGCCCACAATCATACTACTATTGTCAGTCGAAGCGGTCTCGCAAAAGAGATGACGGAGGTTGGCCCACTGCAGCCGTGAGGTGTCTTGGAATTCATCGATCATGATGTGCCGGAAGTTCGTGCCCGCGCGTTCAAACACGAACGACACTTCGTCGGTGCCCACGAGTTTGTGAAAAAGCAAGGGGGTGTAGGCCAGCATGAAGGCGTTGCTTTCGCGATTGATGGCGCGTACCTC
>ERZ1699261.341-NODE-341-length-13068-cov-11.881617_pt1 | contig 13068 bp, 9 predicted proteins | sample MGYA00581524_ERZ1699261 | MGnify/ENA primary metagenome ERZ1699261 (study PRJEB42319, sample SAMD00040338) | human oral metagenome | material: saliva | host: Homo sapiens | study: EMG produced TPA metagenomics assembly of PRJDB4115 data set (Metgenomic analysis of... | reverse complement strand
TGTGTACTTTTGCCCATGTTATTGAAGTTTTATCGCAGAAACAAAAGTAACAAAAAGGGCTGAAATCCAAATACGGATTTTAGCCCTTAACTTTTATATGTGGAAAAGGTTTACCGGACAGCAATACCTCCTTATATAAGAAGATGATGCGAAGCATACTCGATAGGAAATCCTTCTGCCGTTGTCGGGAGAAATCAAGACGCTTTTCTTCGTGCTTACCCTTGCTGTACACCGCCATACGCTCGCCTATCACAGAGAGCAGCGGACGAAGGACAGCACAGAAGATATCGTCCTTTGTCTTAAAATAGTTGTATATATTCCCCAGCACAACACCAGACTTAGCCGAGATTGTACGCATCGATGTCTTCCTATAACCACACTTAACAAACTCACTGCGGGCGGCCATGACAATCCTACTCCGCACGTCTTCTTTTAATGTTTTCATAATAGCCTTATTAACGGACAATGTCTTGTTTTGTTCATAAAAAAAAGCGTATTGCATTCAACCTGCAATACGCTTTCTTCCACTTGACGTTCTATGGCATACTAATCGTTTCTCCATTCTGTCGATTTTTGCTGCAAAGATAGGCAAAGATTTCCATCTTGTCAATACTTACTAATAGGTATTTTAATCCAAATCGATTATTAGAGCCTAAACATATTTTGTTTTATCATCGAGCAGATTATTTGTCTTTTAGGCGCAGACGTAGCGGACTACGTCAAGTTACAAAGACAGACAAGATGCCGATAAGAAAATAAAATCTGTTAGGAAACAATATCATATCATCGCAAATCTGTGCCCTCTGTGAGAAAATTCATCCGCACAACATTATGAAATATTGTTACAAAATAGCAAGAAAAAAGGTGGAATAAAAGACTAAAAACAAGTATTTTAAACATCGTTATAACTCTCTCGTGTTCAGGTAGTTGCAAAAGCGGTTTTCAAAAGAGCGTTAGTAAGGCGTCAAAAGGGCGTTAGTAAGGGGCTTAAAGAGCATCTTTTGCAAGCCAAAAGGGCGTCTTTTCAAAGGCAAAAGATGATGTCTTGAAATTAAAGCTGTGAAAGATTTTTACAATTAAGCATAAACAAAGAAGACAGAAAGCGCGTAAATACTTTCTGTCTCCCATATTATTTCCTCCTCCCTCAGAATCAAGAGAGGCAAGTATAAAACATTAATTATCTCGTTTAGAACCAGAAACCAGCATCGCTGTGCTTGCTATCTCCGTGGAAATTCCACCAGAAATCGAGGACAGCAGTCTTGATATCGGTTATTCCAAAGGCATCCATCAGTGAACGAATTGACATCAAGTTGCTCTCGGAATAATCCTTTGCATTGTCGCTTAACTTATCGTAATCAGTATCGTAAACCTTTTCATCCAGTTCGCGCTCATCGCTGTCCATATAGATATTCATCGGTACGACGATGGTTGGCAACCATGCTTCCTCCTTCAACTGACGGGCGGTTGGTGCACAGAAAGAACTTGCTTTGCCATTTGTCAACTTAGAGTTACGAGCGCGCATCAGGCGAATTTCGAGGTTAAACTGCTTATGCGTACGCAAGAACTTAAAGTAGCCTTTGTGTCCGATAGGGTTCGACTGACCAGTGAATTTAGCACCATCAAACTTGTTAGTCTTATTCCATGGGTCCGTATCACAGTAGACATAATCGAAGAATTCAGTAGAGTTAACATCGGTTGCCTCCTTCTTTCCGCCATAAGAAGGGCGAATATCATCTACCATAAAGAAGTGCTGATAGTGGCTGTCTTCACCATTATTGACAATTTGAGAGGTAATTTCGTTGCCCGCCTTGTCGTAGTAGTGAATGACAAAAGCTGACACATAATGGTCCTGACTGCTACCCATAAGATTCACACTCTTACCATTCTGTGGGTCAGCCACCCATTTTCCATTCTCCAAAGTATAGGTAAGTTTATAGTTACGACCGATATACTTCAATTCTTTTGGTGTTGGGTTCTGATGAAAAGCATGTGGACCATGGAGGTGACCATTATAGATTTCGATCACCGCCTTTGCAGGATTGATAAGCGAAGGGTCGAGTTCACTCTGCTCAGTAGACTGTCCATCAATCACGATAGGCAGTTTAACGTTGATATCCCAAAGTCCAGTGCTAAGCAACTTTCCAGCTGGATTGTAGAAAGGAGAGGCCTTTCCGTCGTCACCAAACTTACTTCCTGCAGCGTGGAGCAGGTCGACAGAGAGTGTAAACTCACGTCCAGGCTTCACGAACTTGATAAGACCTTGGAAGCCCATAGGGTTTGTGTCGCCAATGAAAGTGCCGTTCAACTCGTCGATATAGCGGTAGTCGTAAGGCAGTTCTGCTTTGTTTGTGACACGCACAGAGCTCATCTGTCCTTCATACATCACCTGCTTGAACATAGAGAAGAAGTGCTGATGAATCTTGTCCTGACCGAGGTTATAGAACTGACTGTTCATCATTTCGCCCTTTGCATTATAATACTCCATCTTCAAAAGGTAAACGACAGAAGGATTGTCCACGCTATTCTTTACGTTGAACGACTTCGTTGCACTCGTCACATGCCAGCCTTGACCAGCCGTTGTCTCCCACTCTATCACTTGAGCAGGAACTGAAGCGGCTTTGAAGTTAGCCATCTTTGGCGTATTGTCGAAGGCAGAAGCATTGTCGAGTGTCCCTTCCTGCAGTGTAAAGACAGCCCGAACAGGGTCTTCATGTAGTTTGTTTTCTTTCTCATTCTCAGGCTGTTCTGGGTTACAACCCACGAACAGCATGGTCACAACTGCACTGAAAGCAAGCGCAAGACCATTTATAAATCTCTTTGTTTTCATCGTTTTTATCTTTTTAATTAGAAGTTCCATGTAATCATACAGCGCACATCACGCCCCATATCATGGGCATAGTAGCGGCTGCGGTTAGTGTATTCCTTGTACTCACGATTAAGGATATTGTCGCCCATCAGTCCTACTCGAAGTGACTGTCCCTCACGCATTGGCACCGAGAAGCTAACATCAAAGCCCATGAGATGATAGACTTCAGGACTGTTGGCGATGAGGTCTGTGGCAGGATTGAAGCGTGTTTGCTTTGCCACAAAGCGATGAGTGAGTCCTAACTTAGGTGAGAATGCCTTGAAGAAAGGCAGCGACCACGTCAGCGAATGGGTCAGACGGAAGCTCGGAATATAAGGTAGATAGGCGTGAGAAGGCATCTCACGTGCCCAAATCATTGCCGTAACAAGATGATAATCGAGCGATGATAGTGGTCGGACGTGGGCATCTAAGTCAACTCCTTGGAAGAAAGCACGTGTCTGTCTGTACTGAAATACAGGGTAAGCACCCGATATGACCGTGATATTTCGCCCTGTTGGCTGGTCGAAGATGTAGTTATTAATCCACTGAAGATAGCCATCGAGCTGAACATCAAAGTACTTACTTGCATACTTCAATGAGCTAATCCACTTGTAACTCTGCTCTGAAAGGAGGGTTGAATCACCTTTCACAAAGATACCAGAACTAAGTTCATTGCCATTACTATACAACTCATAGACGTGTGGGGCACGCCAAGCCACACCGAAATGGGAGGTCAGTTTCAGTTGTTTATTGATGTGGTAATGACCACCAAGACTATAAGTAAAGTTCGCAAAGTCACGCTTTCCGCCATATCTTCGTCCTGTCCAATCATAGCCATCAGCCTTCGTTTGCTGTCCATCGAAGCGCACTCCAGCCTCCATTCCCCATCGATCAGCAGTGTATTTCTGCAGCGCATAGAGTCCGAAAGCTACCTCCGTGTAATTCGGAATGATAGGAACAACACCCGTTCCACGCTCGTTCGTGTTATCAGTTATCAGCAGTTGCGCTCCCGCTTCACTCTTCCAATGCTGATAACCCTTGTTCCATACGAGTGAGTTCTGCAACGAATTCAAGTGCAAACTGACGGTAGGAATGTCCGAATGGTTCAGACGTCGGATGCGGTTTTCGCGTCGATTGTCCTGCTGGAAGGTTGATTGAAAAGCGAAATGTCCTATCTTTTCGTGATCAAAAAACGCCTTGAAATAGACATTATGATGAGTTATCTGCTGAAAAGGATAGTCTATATGCCGACTGAAAGGTGTGAAGTCGACAGGCTGCCCGAGGCGGATACGCTCTTGTAACAGCTGTTCGTTACCCATCTGTGCACTCTGCATAACACCTAATTTCTGTGCAAACAGACTATAACCTGTCTCTAATCGCCACGCTCCACGCCTATAACCTAAGGCGAGGGAGAGGTCGTTTTCACGCATTCCGGTATTGTTTAGCAGGTAATGAGCCGTACTTCTGTCGCCTCCATTCTCGGTATTCAGATGTAAACGCCACGCCCAGTTGCCATGCCACTTAAAGCTATTTTCAATATAACCTGAGACTCCAAAGCGTCTGCCATTGGTGCCATAAAGTCCCGCTACCATACCGTGAAGACCACTGACGTCATAAGGTAAGGGGGAAGGTTGCATAAGCACAATACCGCCAAGTGCCTCTGAACCATATCTTACAGCATCTGCTCCTTTCACCACTTCAATGTTACTATAACTGTTTTTATCGACCTCTGGGGCATGATCTGCACCCCATTGCTGGCCCGTCAGACGTGCACCATTGCTCACCAAGAGTATGCGATTGCCATACATTCCGTGTATCACAGGCTTTGAAACAATCGTTCCTGTCTGGATAGAACTTATACCACTGACTCCCTCAAGCAATGAGCCCAAGGAGCGTCCCATAGCATTTGTAATGGCGGTTTGATTGATTTGACTGCCTATTTGATTTACACTCATCATCTGGCGACGAGTAGAAACCACAACTTCACTTAGGCAAATGGAATCATGAGTAGGCTTAGTGGTATTCTCATGCTGTGCTACTAATGGCATAGACCAACACAGCAATGCGAATAAAACACCTGCCCACTGATGCCTGTCTAATTTTAATTTAAGCATCATAGACTAAATATTAAATGTCAATAGACGGCTCTTTCGCCTCAGCTAATGGGCAAAGAACCTACTAAAAGTTTGTCATACGGACTTGTATGCACACCTTAGTGCGCACCTATCCCATATAAATAAGGTGATGATTAGCCCACTGTCGGAGGCGAATGGCTATTGATTGAGACAACAGCCTGATAGACAGTTTGTTCTGTAAATATACGTTTTGGAACCCAACTTATCGCTACAACAGGCTGGAAAACTGTTGCTTTTGCTTCGACAGACTCGTGCATTGTGAAGTCACAAGTGCTACAAACCTGCTTCAACGAAGCATTATGGCTTACAGAAGCCTTGTCTGAACCGTGATAAGAAGTGTTATGATAGTGGAAATCTTTGAGCAAAAGCATAGAAGTGAACACAAAAAGAAGTGTCCACGCATAGATAAGTTTTATCGTTGTCTTTTGCTTCATCTATTTCCAATATGCGGCATGTAACTGAGTTGTTACTCATGCCTTAAATGAATTTTGGGGGTAAAATTACGAAAAAAACAGCAGGTATTTCTCCACAACCTATTTATTTTTTGCGATTTTAAACATAGTTAACACAAAAACTACTTAGTAGTTATTCTGCAATCACTTTATAAACAAGAGGGGTTCGTCTGTTAAATTCATAGAGTAGAGATAGGGTAAAGATTTATACGCTTGTAGGGTATTAGTATCTCAAATAAGTTGGTTTTACAAAGGAGGATAAACTACAAGATAAAATGCAAATAGATACTAAGGCTATCCGTCTTCTACAAACCACTGAATCCCACACATCGTTATTTGTAAACTATTTTCATACGACTCAAAACCAATACATGCTCTTTTGGCTTCTAAAAGACGCCTAATTGACTTGCAAGAGGTGCCCTTTTGAGGTCTAACTAACGCCCTTTTGAAGTCCAATTGGGCACCTTTTCTAATACTACTTTATAACTAATTGATTTACTGTTGGTTGCAAACACGCTTTTTATATGTGTTTTTATCCTTATTTATAGGGGTTTTACTTGAATTTATGTAATGATTTTTCAAAGCGTTATCCACCACTTCGAAGGAGCATGAGAAAAGGCTCTTCTATATCGGAGGATGAGAAAAGAATAGATAGTGAGAACCACAAAAAATATAAAAAACACTTGCTTATTAATGTAGAAAAGCGTAAATTTGTCCCATAACTAACTTTAACAATATGCAAAAACCGCAATGGAATAGGATAAAAGACTTTGTTCAACGCAAAGAACTATCGCTTGCAATGGGGCTACACCTTGGTGCAATATTCCTCTGTGGACTGATTTATATCCTGCTGCCCGAAGACGTACACCTGCGTTGGGGACTGAGTTACATACCAATTTGGACTGCTCTTCTGTCACCGATTGCACTGATGATTGCAGCACGGAAAAGCAAAAGGAAGTTGGTGATACGCCTCTATAGTGCGCTGATAGGCATTGCTCTGTGGTTAATTGCTATTTTCCTTCAAGTCATTGGGGGCGACATTTTTCTCCCCTCCACCTGCTTCTGTAAAGATGGTGATTACCTCGTAAGACGAGAGTACGACTTCTTTAACAGCGACTTGATAGGTGTTTATAAAGTTAACGGACTAACAGAAAAAAGAATATCATTCTATAGTTACAGCAGTCCCGACTCTATCAAGGTTTATGATTCATTGAATGTCATCGCTTTCTATTGCCCTACAAGGATAGTGGGAGACCCATGGCTCACCGACACCATTCCCCCTGTCCGTGTCATCGAACAGCTTCGCGACGACGACATAGATTCTGAAAGGAGGAAGAAGATAGAACAACTTGCCCACCGACTTAACGTCCGACTCGGCTATACACTGACTAAATAAATAACGAAAAAGATATAATAATGAACTACTTAGTGCTTAAACAACGTATTTATCTTGTCATATCAGTCCTCACACTGATAGTTTTAGGCAGTGGCTATGGCTCTTGCACAAAGTTTTCAGACAGGTTATCTGATAGTGCTATGGTGGCACTCGATTCCTTCCACCACTGTCAGTATATGGCACTTTCAAGGGGTATCGGTTACGCAGGAAGGCGGTCTGAACAATTAGATTATGCCGATCAGCTCAGCCGTCACACAACGGTAGAACAGTTAGCGGAGATTGCTAATACCGATACTTCACGCATAACAAGGCTCTGGGCATACAGAATTCTACTGAAGAAAGCTGACAATCAAGTAATTGATGTATTGAAGCAGGCATTAAAAGATACGACATACGTAGAGATGATGTCTGGTTGTAGCGAATTTGAAGAACCTTACAATCGCGCTGCTATCTCTATCTATAGGTACGATAGCTACGAACTTAAACTACCCAACCAGTTGTGTTTCTCCCTTGATAGCCTCGTCTTTTTCGATTATATGAAGCCCTGTGGCTTTGAGAGAGGATTGCTCATGGACTTCAAACCCCACAAGATTTATTATGCCACAGTCATCGAAGAAGCCGACAAGGGGAATGATGCTATCCTCCCTCTCCTCGCTCAATACAAGAATCCCAATGACCGACAGCGTATCAACAAGTTACTGAAAGCCCTTCTAAAGGAAGATGGTATATGCTCCTATGAGGCATGTAAAGCTATCAGTAATTGGAACGACCCTACCTTTGAGTGGTATGCTAAGGCTGCTTGTCAAGCTACTATCAAACAAGAATACTATGATGCTGATGAGGTCCTCCAACTTCTTTGCGCCTACCCTGCCCCTTGGAGCTACCAAATACTTAAAAAACTGCTCACTCAGAAAGGAGATTACAGCTACAGCGACACAGCTAAGGATTATCTTACAGAGCGATATAAAACGCGCCCCGTTCCCCCTATTTTCAAACCATTATATGATAGGTATGTGGCAAGAAAGAAGTAAGACGTAAACCTTGTTACCTCACAATGCACATGGTATTTACCTTTACGATTACGCTTCAGAAGTTTAGAGAGATAAGGAGGGCAGCCTAAATTTAAAGCTCTGACGAAGTCTCACACAGAGGGATGGAGGGAACTGAGAATTATAAAAGACAAAGCAATGGAAGCTACAGAGGTACCGTAGATGTGTGAAGCTACGGACATTGTTTGCTAATTCTATTCATAAATTATATACAAAGCGTTTATCTCAAGCGTCATCACGAATCTGCACACTACACCTCCGTCTCTCCTTCTACCATCGCCACCTCCGTGACATTGCATTACCTCCGTCCCCTCCGTAACTCTGTGTGACTTTTTACATACGAGCTTTAGTTGATTACTCCATATCTCGGAAGAACCAAAAAAGAAACTGAGTTCGCACCTGTATTGTAAAGAAAAATCACAACCCGAAATTTTATTGGTGCTTAATTGCGCTTGAATTAAGGCTTAATTGGCTTGCAAGAGGTGCCCTTTTGAGGTCTAACTAACGCCCTTTTGAAGTCCAATTAAGCACCTTTTACAATGCGATTTTTCAACTACCTGATTCCTTGACAGTTACAAGAGTGGTCGAAAACTCCATTTTTAATCTAAAAGTAAGATCTCGAACGCATTGCTATGTAATAATATTTCATACGGAAATAGTGGTTATTTATGTGCTATGTATCTACCATAAATTATACTATTCATTAAAGAATGCTTAGATAAAAAGTTATGAAAAAGCCAAAAAGGAGTATCTATGAGCGTACACATCCATAAAGAAGAGCATTTTATCGTACAGAGATCGTACGAAAAGAAATAAAACACAAATATTTGGAACTTCCTCCCTTTTTATCTATCTTTGCGAATCATAATAAAGTTATGAGAACAAAATAGAATCATTATTAAAACTCTTATTTATCATCTTATGAAACGATTTCTTTATTTACTCTTATCTGGAATTGCACTATTGACAGCGTGTCAAAACAATCCCTCTAAGCAATCAGATAAAGACATACAAAATATTGACAGCATAAAGCAGGAAACAAAGGCTGACAGTATAAAACAAACAGCTAATATCGACAGCATAAAACAGGTTCTTGCAAAGACTACTGACCCTCTGAAACGCATTAAACTTCATGAGCAAGTTATTGACCTTACAATTGAAGCTGCAACACCAGAGGAGCGTTGTAGAATCTTTGATGATTTTAATACACAAGTGGAAAAAGAGTTACTTAAAATCAACGAGCATGAAAGCTATTTCCTTGACCACTATTACGAATTTAGGATGGATGATGAAGGTAATGAGAAAGAGCCACATGATTCCATAATACAGAAGGAACAATATTATAAGAAGTACGGTATAGATGTAGAAGATTTGGGAGAGGGAATAGTAGAACTTGCACTTCCAGCCAAGTTCTATACTAAGTATGTCAAGCTCTTACCGAAATACTACCAAGACTTTTGGCACCTATTGAAGGATAGTGAGAACATTGCCCCAGATGCTGGACTGATAATAACTTGGCGAGAGTTGGGTAATCTGCTTGCTCGATATGAGGCTTATGTAAAGGCAAATCCAACGCAGAAAGAATTATTCTGTAGACTACAAGATGACTATAAATTTCTCCAGTATGCCTTTTTGTTTGGCCTTGATAACACCCCTATATCTTACGATGACGTACATTTAGACAATGATGTGAAGAAAGAATGGGAACGATTTATAAAGACATATCCTAACAGTCCGACAACACCTTTTGCCAAAGAAATGCTTCAGCAAAAGAAATTCGATGATTTAGAACACATGTATAATAAGCTAACAAAGTTTCAGGAGACGTCAAACTATCCTTTGCTTAAGGCTTGTCCCGCTAAGAAATAGAGGATACGTAGAGGTTATTTAATCCAATATTTGCACACGAATCCTTATAAAAACGAGGTATTATCTTCGTTTAAAAGACTTAGATTAATCTTAAAGAATAAAGACATTTTTAATCCAAATCGATCATAAGAGATTAAATCTCCATAAAATCATAATGGTCGATTTGGATTAAATAGCCGTTATGTTAATTGTTTTTAACACACCATACCCTATTATTTTCAAAGTTAAGTTTGCAGTTATCGTTTATTTTTATTTACTTTGCAGGTCTTGAAATAGTAACTAAAAACAGAACATCATGGTAAATACCGAAGAGACACACTACGCGTGTGGATTGAAAAAGGAAGACTTCCAGACGACAATAGACGGTAAGAAAACCGATCTTTATGTACTCAGAAATGCCAAAGGCAATGAGGTTGCAGTCACTAATTACGGTGGTGCGATTGTTGCTATTATGGTTCCTGATAAAGACGGAAACTTGGCAAATGTCATTCAAGGACATGACAATATACAAGAGGTCATCAATTCACCAGAACCTTATCTTTCAACCCTTATTGGCCGTTATGGTAATCGTATTGCCAAAGGTCGTTTCCAGTTGAACGGAAAGGAATATAAACTTGCTATTAATAATGGTCCTAACTCTCTGCATGGAGGTAAGGAGGGCTTTAACGCAAAGGTATGGGATGCAGTACAAGTTAACGACCACGCCGTTGTTTTGAAGTACATTTCTTCTTATGGAGAGGAAGGCTATACAGGCGAAGTTGAAGTCTGGGTAGCCTATTCATTCTCTGATAACGACGAACTCATTATCAAGTATTCTGCCAAGACAAACAAGAAGACGATTATCAATCTTACCAGTCATGGATTCTTCTCTTTGGCAGGTATTGCTAATCCTACACCAACAATTGACGACTTAGAATGCCAGATAAACGCAGACTTCTATCTTCCTATTGACGAAACATCCATCCCAACAGGTGAGATTTTGAAGGTAGCTGGTACTCCATTCGACTTCCGTGAGCCAAAGGCAGTAGGTCAGGATATCGACGCTGACCACGAACAGATTACGAATGGCGCAGGTTACGACCACTGTTTCGTACTGAATAAGAAGGAAGAAGGCGAGCTATCATTCGCTGCACGCATCAAAGAACCAAAGAGTGGCAGAACAATGGAGGTATATACAACAGAGCCAGGTGTTCAGGTATATACCCATAACTGGGCTGACGGCTATAAAGGACAGCATGGTGCAACCTTTCCACGTCGCAGTGCTATCTGCTTCGAAGCACAGCACTTCCCAGACAGTCCAAACCATCCGTATTTCCCTTCTGTCATCTTAGAGCCATGTAAGGAGTACACACAGAGAACGATTTATAAGTTCGGTGTAGAGAAATAAGCATCTAAAAAGGAAATAATAAATAAAAATTGAAATATCAAAATGGAAAATCAAACTAACAAGAAAGGAACCTTGGTGGCAATTATCACCATGATGTTCTTATTTGCGATGATCTCTTTCGTAACCAACATGGCGGCACCATTTGGTACAATTTGGAAGCAGCACTATGAGTGGGCTGGTATGATGGGTAACATGATGAACTTTGCAGCTTACCTTTTCATGGGTATTCCTGCAGGTATGATGATTACAAAATACGGATATAAGAAGACTGCTCTTGTTGCTTTGGCACTTGGTTTCATCGGCATTGCCATCCAATATGGTTCAAGTACAATGGACGGAAATGCCATCAGCACATACATAGTTTACTTGCTCGGAGCCTTCGTTTGCGGTTTCTGCGTTTGTATCTTGAACACCGTTGTAAACCCAATGTTGAACCTTCTTGGCGGTGGTGGTAACCGTGGTAACCAGCTGATTCAGACGGGTGGTTCGTTGAACTCACTCGCAGCGACGCTGACTCCAATGCTCGCAGGTTCTATGATTGGTGAGATTACAAAGGAAACATCACTCAAGGCAGTAACTCCATTGTTGTTGATTGCGTTAGTTATCTTTGCAGCTTCATTCGTTATCGTTTGGTTTACACAGTTAACTGAGCCAGAGACAGAGAAGACAGACGTTGTTGGTGGTGTCAAGGAGGCTCTGCGTTATCGTCAGTTGTTGCTCGGTATCATTGCTATCTTCTTCTACGTAGGCGTTGAGGTTGGTATTCCTGGTCAGCTCTTGTTCTATCTCAGTGAGCCAGTTGCAAAGGGCGGTGTACTTGGTAGTGCAGCAACAGCAGGTTTGATTGCAGGTGTTTATTGGATGTTGATGCTCGTAGGTCGCTTCGTTAGTGCCTTCATCAGCGGTAAGGTATCATCTCGTATGCAGTTGACCGTAACCTCAGCAGTAGCCCTCCTCCTCTTGCTCGTTGCTATCTTCATGCCAGAGGATGTAAAGATGAGCCTTTCAATTCCTAACCTTGCAGAGAGCACACTCGACCAAGTAGAGGTCCCAACAAAGGTATTGTTCATCATCCTTTGTGGTATCTGTACATCAGTTATGTGGGGTGTAATCTTCAACCTCGCTACCGAAGGCCTTGGCAAATACACAGCAACAGCTTCAGGTCTCTTCATGACCATGGTTGTTGGTGGTGGTGTAATGCCATTGATTCAGAACCTTATGGCAACAAAGGTAGGCGACATCCAGAGCTACTGGCTCATCGTTGGTATGTTGGCTTACATGCTCTTCTACGCATTAGTAGGCTCACATCCTTCAAAGAAGGCTTAAAACATACATCTTTATAATGGCAGGTATTACGCTTGCCATTATAAAGAGATATATACATAAAACCCTAACAATCATTCAAAACATTACTAACATGGACATAGAATTCGTAAGAAGCCGTTTTATTAAGCATTTCGACGGCCAGACAGGAAACATTTATTTCTCACCGGGACGTATTAACCTTATTGGCGAACACACTGATTATAATGGTGGTTTCGTATTCCCAGGTGCAGTAGACAAGGGTATTATGGCAGAGGTTCGTCCTAATGGTACAAACACTGTTATGTGCTATTCTATCGACCTCAAGGACCGTGTAGAGTTCAAAGTTGACGACCCAGAGGGTCCACGCGCTACATGGGCACGCTTCATTTATGGTATGGTACAGGAGTTCAAAGCACTTGGTGTTGACGTAAAGGGTTTCAACATTGCCTTTGCTGGTGACGTTCCTCTCGGTGCAGGTATGAGTTCATCTGCTGCTATGGAGAGCTGTTTCGGATGCGCATTGAACGACTTGTTTGCTGATAATAAGATATCAAAGTGGGACATCGCACTCGCTGGTCAGGCTACAGAACACAAGTATATCGGTGTGAACTGTGGTATCATGGACCAGTT
>ERZ1699261.326-NODE-326-length-13259-cov-4.048964_pt1 | contig 13259 bp, 9 predicted proteins | sample MGYA00581524_ERZ1699261 | MGnify/ENA primary metagenome ERZ1699261 (study PRJEB42319, sample SAMD00040338) | human oral metagenome | material: saliva | host: Homo sapiens | study: EMG produced TPA metagenomics assembly of PRJDB4115 data set (Metgenomic analysis of... | reverse complement strand
TTTTGTATTTCATTTACCAGTAAAAAATAAATGTATAGATAATAAAAGTAATGTCAACAGCAGTTAAAAAAATTTTTTGATCATAACAAAGTAAAAAATCAAAGTATAAAAACTAAAGTAAATAACAAAAGTCTAAAAATCAAATACAAAAACTAGCTTAGCTCAGTCGCTAAATTCAGAGCATTTAAACCTGAAAAAGACTAACAAGAAAAAACAACAGATTTTTATCTGCAAGATGGAACTCTACATCTTATTTGAATTGAGTCAACTTGTCATGTTGTAAAATGACTTGGTTATCTTCTTAGCCATCAATTAAGAAGCGCCCTAAGCAAAGGGAAGATACTACATCAGTGAATATAAGCTTAAGTCACTGCACTACTTCAACTTGAATTAAAAAGACCTTAAGAATTTTCTTAAGATCTTCTTTAAAAGCACATTATCTACTATAGAAAGGAAAGAACGATGGCAAAGAAGAAACGTAGTCGTGCTGAACGACGAAAAGCTAAAGAGAAAGCTAAGAAACAACAGATAGATTCTCTAACAACTTTTGAGGGTCGGAAACAATTCGTCCAATCAAAAGGATTGACTAATTTAGTCACGCGCTTTAAAAAAGGAAAGGGTATCAAGCGAAATGAATCCAAAAAAACGGGAGAAGACATTCATTTAATCCATACCGACCGAACTCTTCATAACTACGCTGGTTCCTGGAGCAGATTCGCTTCCTTTGTTGCCTCAATAACTACTGCCGAAGATCTAGAAACTCTTGAAAAATCTAACGATATTGAGGGATGGATTGACTTAGTAAATCAATACTTGAAACATTGTAAGAAATTAGGGCTTTCTGCTCCAACCCAGTCAACCTATAAAGCAGCATTAGCCAAAGTTTTAGGAGTACCTTCTACCGCTTTTATTGCAACGGATATTCGATATCGAGCCGACAAAAAGAATAATCGTTTGAAGTCTAATGACGACAGGATGTCTGAAGAAACAAATAATCGCTGGTTTTCAATCGTCTCTGCTACTGGGTTACGTAAAAATGAATTAAAAGCTATTACAGGTGATTCTCTACATAAACGTGAAGATGGTCGATACTATCTTAAAATCATTGGTAAAAAGCATAAATCAAAAGGAGCACGAGACCGATGGATTCCGATTATTACACGAGACAAAGAAGAATTAGAAAGGCTTGTTGAAGAATTTAAACTAGCTGGTAAAAAGCGTGTATTTCAAGTTCCATCTGCTTTAAAACCTCACAAATATCGTGCTGAATACGCAAAACGCCTTTATCTTCTTGTCGCACGAGACCCAAAAGACATCAAGGATAAAAAAGAAAAAATTTATCTACGAGGGGAATTAAAAGGCGTTGTCCTTGATCGAAAGGCTTGTTTAATTGTATCTCGGGCTCTCGGACACAATCGACCAGAAGAATTTCAAAAATCCTATGCATATAAGTTAATCGCACAAGCAAACTAATCAGCACTTCTAAAAAATAATGATATATCTCTCCTTAAAATAAAAAAGGTAGTTCAAATGATTGAACTACCTTTTTTTAAAACTATTTAGTTATTTTTGCTTTTCAAATGTCCCATCTTTTATAAGAAACTTACTTTGTAATGTTTTAGCTGTATCAAACTTAAAATCAAGTTTTTTCACTTCTTTAGCACCTTCTTCAGGCAATTCTGCTTTTGCACTAGATGCACCATCGATAGTAAATTTGATATATTTACCAGCTACTTTCCATGTTCCTTCTTTAGTTTCATCTTTATCATTAGTCACTTCAAGGCTGTTATCTTTTTTAAATTTTATCATAACATCATGCTCTTTATCATACCATGAGCCAACGAACTGGCTTGCTGAATCAGATTTTTGATTTAGGTAAAAGAACGTTCCACCCGCCACTAAAAGTGCTACAAGTACTGAAGCTACTATCACAATAATTTTTTTCATCATTTTTTCCTCCTAAAATACTAAAATGTATTGAATAAAAATTTTAAATCTTTTTTATAGAAATTAAAATACTAAAAATTTTATGTTGTATTCGTTCTGCCCTTATAAATAACTTACTATTCTAACAGAACTCTAATTTAGTATATTCTAGTTAATCACGTCTCTTAAGTGGTAATGCTAAACCAATTCCACTAAGTATAGTTCCTAGAACTACCATCAACATATTTTCACTTGAACCTGTATTTGGTAAAGTCGTATTGACACCATATCTAGGTTTATTTCCAACATAGACATAAGCTGGATTACTTAGAGCAGTTCTAAGTTTATCTGTTACCAGTTTATGTTCTATATTTGATACCTTAGAATCATGTCTATAGTTCAATGATTCTTGAGGTTTATTATACGCCTTCTGATATGCAAGTAGAACAGCCTCATACTGAGCTTTGGCATCCAATTGGTTTTGGAGAAGAGTATTTAGTTTAGCTTGTTCTGCTTCAAGAGTTTGAAGAGCTAGGCGGTGAGCCTCAAGAGCTTTTTCATACTCTTCTTTTGCGACTTCGTAGTTTTCAGAAGCGTGGATGAGGCTATCAAGGAGTTTTTCCATCTCTTTGATGCTGTCTTCGATTTTAGCAATCTTCTCACGAACAGCCTCTTCTTGAGCTTTCAAGTCGTCTAGTTGAGCTTGAATAGTTGCTAGAACTTTTTCCTCTTCGGCTTGTTTTGCTTTGAGTGCTTCAAGAGCTTTTTCTTCTTGTGCAAGTTCAGCTTGCGCTTGTTCCAAAGCTTCTTGTTTAGTCTTCACATCAGCAGTTAGGTTCTCAACAGCTACTTTGGCATCTGCCAAGCGTTTTTCTGCAAGTTTTTCAATTGCAAGAGCTTGGTCGTAAGCTTCTTGAGCATCAGGAGTTAAGTCCTTAGTTGCTTCTAGTGTCGCAATTACTTTACGAGTGGCTGTAAGTTCATCATCAGCTTTTTGATAAGTAGCTTGTGCAACTTCAAGGTCAGCTTGTGTAGCTTTCGCAAGAGTCTCAGCGTCTTTCAAAGTTTGAATCGCATCTGCTAAAGCTTTACGTTTTTCTTGCAATCCTGCATTTAGGTTCTTAACGGCAGTTTCCGCATTGTCCAAGCGAGTTTGAGCAGCTTTGTACTCTACTGTTGCATGGTCAAATTTAGCTTGTGCATCAGGTGTCAAGTCCTTAATAGCAAGGAGTGAAGCAAGAGTGTTTTGGATGTTTGAAAGCGTGCTTGTTGCTTTAGCGTGTGCTTTTTCTGCGTTAGCTTTCTTAGTTTGAGCAGTCGTGTTAGCTTTTTCAGCATCTCCCAAAGCTTCGATAGCATCTGCCAAAGCTTGGCGTTTCACTGCAAGGTCAGCGTTGAGGTTGTTGACGGCAGTTTCCGCATTTTCCAAACGAGTCTTAGCTGTGTTGTAAGCTAATTCTGCTTGGTCAAATGTAGCTTGAGCATCAGGAGTCAACTCTTTAATCGCATTTGCTTTATAAAGAGCATCTTTTGCGGCATCAAGTGCTTTAGAAGCATTGTTCTTAACAGAAGTTGCTTCTTTAAGAGTCGCTTGTGCATCCTTGTCAGTTTGTTCTGCTTGGCGCAATTCTGACTTAGCTGTGTCGAGAGCTTCACTGTTTGTCTTAATCTCATTGTTAAGGTCAGTCAAGGCTTTCTCAGCTCTTGCAAGTCGTTTTTCAGCGGCTTGATATTCTGCCTGTGCAGTATTGAACTTAGCTTGAGCATCAGGAGTCAAATCCTTAATGGCTTTGGTGCGTTTGATAGCATCTTTAATGCTATTAAGTTTATTAACTGCGTTGTTATGTTCAGTCGTTGCTTTTTCAAGACTTTCTTGTGCAACTTTGTTTGCGATAGTTGCTTTAGATAAAGTTTTTTCTGCCTGCTCGTGAGTGGCACGTTTATTCTGAATTTCTTTTGTAAGATTTACATAAGCAGTGCTTGCGTTTGTGTTGCGCAATTCAGCTCGACTCAATTCTGACTTAGCAGTATTAAGAACACGCTCTGCATTAGGTGTCAAGTCTTTTGTGTTGAGCAAGTTATTGAGACGACTTGTGGTTGTTGCAAGTTTAGATTTTGCAGTTTCATCTGCACGTTTAGCAGAAGCCAAACGATTTTGAGCATTGTTGTGAGTCGCAATGGCAGAAACTTTAGTTTTCTTAGCTTGCGCCAAGTCTTTTTCCATTTTGCTGGTGTCAAATGGAGTTGGGAGTGGTTTGGCGATACCGTTATCAAAGTATTCATCCACATAAGTTTCTGTGCGTTCTCCAGTTTGTGGGTTGCGTGAAATAACAGTACGAGCATTTGTTCCTGCAAAGCGGATAAAATGAGTACGCCCAACCTTATCTTTTGTATAACTAATGTTTCCACCAACGGCATTTTTACCGATTGGTTTTTCGCGTCCTACCATTCCTTTCATGTGACCGAAATTCGCATGGATGTCATTGGTCATAAAGGCAATAACTGAATCATAAACTTCACGATAAAGTTGAGACATAGTGGCTTTACGAGTAGTTCTAACATCGCCACCACCTAAGTCGTGCGAGGTTGCTAGAATCCACGCGTAGTTCATTACTTCACCATTGAAGCGAACCCCATCTACTCCGTGGTTATTAAGTGCATCAAAGCTATGTCCGCTGTTATACGGCTTGTTTTCTTTTGCGTAATTTTGGGCAATTTTCTTAACCCCTTGAACAGATTCTTTGGTAACAACGAAATTATGTGTTCCCCAGATTTGGTCTTGGAGGTTATTTGCCATAAGCACATAGTAGTGGCTCAAAGCTTTAATTTGTTCGTCAGTGATGTTATCCAAATCTACTTGAGAGTCATCAATTGGAAGAACAATGTTTTTATTGTCCCAACCAGTGAAGACATTTTTCTTAGTTTCTGGATTCCAAACAAATTGTGGTTTTCCGAAATCATACTTACCACCCTTGTACCATGATTGGATAGCGTTGTTCAAAGCGTGCTTATTTGCTTCACTATCATCATTCAAGTAAGTCTTATAAGCCGCAATGACATTTTGTGGCAATTGAGGAATGGTCAAGTTCTTGATAGCAGAGATTTGTTTTTCAAGCGTATCAACAGCTTTTTCTGCTTCTTTCTTCGCATTTTCAGCGTTTTCAGCGGCAGTTGTTGCACTAGACAATTCTTGAGCAGTTGCACGCTTAGTATCTTCTTGTTGACCTTTAAGAGTTCGCAACTCTTGGATGTCAGAGCGTTTTTGAGCATCTGTTCTTTTTGCATCTTCTAACTTGCGTTCAGCATCCTCTTTTTTAGATTGTTTAGTGGCTAGGTCAGATTTAGCATCGTCACGTTCAGTTGTAACACCTGGCAAACGGTTCTCAGATGAAGCAAGACTATCTTTTGCATTTTTTTCATCTGCGGTAGTTTCTTGAAGTTTAGTGGAAGCAAGGTTTGCGCCACCTTGAGCTTTTGTTTCAGCTCTTTTAGTTTTAGCTTCTTCATCTTCAGCTTGAGTTTTAGCTTCATCCAACAAACGAAGTTGTTCAGCTTTTTCAGCATCTTTGCCTTTTGCATGTTCCAAGTTCGCAGTAGCATTTGTAAGAGTATTTTCTTTGGTTGTTAAGTCAGACTTGGCATCGTTACGCTCTTTTGTAACCCCAGCCACTTTTTCTTTAGAAGCATTTAGAGTTTCTTGAGCTGTCTTTTCAGCCTTTTTCTTATTCTTCAAGTCATCAGAAGCTTGGTTTGCGGCAGTTTGAGCATCAAGCAACTCACCTTCTGCTCGTTTAAAGGTAGTATTGGCTTGGTTTAAAGCAGTGGTAGCCTCAGCAATTTTTTCTGCACGTTTAGCATCTGCACGTTTAGCATCTTCCAAGTTTGTAGTAGCATCTTCAAGCGTTGACTTTTTAGTTGCTAAGTCAGACTCGGCATCATTACGTTCATCAAGGATTGTTTTTGTGCTAGTTCCGTCAAGAACAGCTTGGGCGTTGTCTTTGTTTTGTTTAGCAACATCAAGTTTAGAAGAAGTTTCATTTGCTTCATCAGTTGCATCTTGAAGAGTTTTAGCAGTAGAAGCACTTGTACGTTCGGCATCTGCTTTCGCTTTTTCTAACCCAGCAATATCCTCTGCCTTTTTAGCATCAGTCTTTTTAGCATCATCTAAAGTTTTAGTAGCGTCTTGAAGAGTCGCTTCTTTAGTAGCTAAGTCAGATTGTGCGTTTTTACGTTCATCTAGGATAGCTGTTGTACCAGTTCCATCCAAAACAGCTTGGGCATTGTCCTTGTTTTGTTTAGCAACATTACGTTTAGATGTAGCTTCATTGTGAGCTTGAGTTGCGTTTGAAAGAGTATCAGTTGCTTGGTCAAAAGTATTCTTTTGTCCTGCTTCAAGCTCTTTTGCATCACTCAATTTACGAGCTTTTTTCGCATCCGCATCTTGTGATTGTCCAAGAGCTTTCTTCGCATCTTTCACGATAGCTTTTTTAGCTTCTAGGTCTTTCTTAGCATCCTTTTCTTCTTTGATAACCTTGTCAGCGCCAGTTCCATTCAAAACATTTTGAGCGTTCTGAACTTTCTTTTCTGCACCAGCAACCTTTTCAGCCTGTTTGCCAGTCGCTTCCGTAGCATCTTTAACAACAGTTTCTTGTGCATTTTTCTTTCCTTGCACTTGGTCTTGTTGGTCTTTCAAAGAATCAATTTTTTCTGTTTGCGTAGTCACTTCTTTCTTAGAAACGTCAATCGCATTTTTTGTTCCTTCGATTGCTTCAGGAGTTGCAGCCTTTTTCTTTTGTTCAGCTTGTTCAAGCGCTTGTTTAGCACCAGCCTCTGCCTCACCAGTTGTAGTTTCATGCTTCTTAGCATCTTCAACAACAGGAGTTTGAGTTTCAACAGCTTGGTCAGCTTGGTCTTTAATTTCTTTTGCTTGTCCAACAACTTCTTTAGTTGGAGTCTTAGTTACAAGAGCAGTTCCGTTTGAAACCTCAACACCCTCGACTTGAGGGATGGATGTTGTAGGCGAAGTTTGTACATGTTTTTCTTCAGCTACTGAATTGTCCGTTGTTTTTACATCAACTTGTTCATCTGCTTGTACAGATAGTGTTGAAAAACTTGTTAAAGCAACTCCTGCCGCTAGAGCAAGGGTTATTTTTTTCTTATTATTTTTACTTTTTCTTGATTTCATTTTTACCCACATAAAATTTGAAGCGTATCTGCCCCAAATCCAAGCCCTTCTTATAATATTACAAACGCTCTCATTATACCATTTTTATTTACTATTGTAAATAAAAACGTATATTTTGAATACTATTGTTTATATAAATATCAACAAAAAATATATACAATAATTAAAAGGAGAATTTGTAAATGAAGATTGGAGAATTGGTCAGGGAATATCGACTAAGTAAAGAGCTAACACAGCAAGAGCTTGCTGAAAAAAGTGATCTTAGCTTACCTTTTATTAATCTAATTGAAAACAATAGAAGAAACTTATCTGTCGATACTCTACTAAAAATTTTATCTGCCATGGATATAGATCCTTCTGATTTTTTTAGACCACTTTCCGAAACTTCAGATGATAATCTTCAACTTTTAATTGAAAAAATTCAACTCAATAACAATCGTACTGAAATTATTGAACTTTTTCTCAACATTCTAAAATTTAATGAAAAATAAAAAAATTTTTTTTAAAAATAAATAAAGTAGATAAAAACTTACTTTTTCCTTCAAAACCTTGTTACATCAATAAAAGATCGTACTGAAAGTATTGATTTCTTTCTTAACATTCTTATTCAAAACTAAAAAAATTAAAGTAGGTAAGAGCCTACTTTTTTCTTCAAAACCTTGTTACGACGCGTTTTTTAAGCACTCTTAATTGAGTGTTTTTTTTGTTTTAAAAAAAAATTCAATTTTTTTTGTTTTTGGACGTTTTTTGCATGATTTATGGCATACTAACCAATATAAGAAAGAAGGAGGTTTAATTTTAAAGAAAATTACATTTTAGAAGTACATCTTCATTACAGATTTAACAACAAGGAGGAATATACATGGCAAGAAGATATAAAAAAAGTAAACGAGAAAGAGAAGCAGCTAAAAAACGTCATTTAACCCCTGCAGAAAGAAGAAAAAAGGAAAAGCATAAGAAAAATAGAGAACTCAGACAGAGAAAATTACTAGAACTACAGCAAAAAAATGAAAAAAATATAAAATCTTGTTTCTCAGTTACCCCAGCTTATTGGGGGATTGATAACTGTACAGTCTCAATTTTTAGCCCAAAAGTAACTTATGATCCTAACGTTTTTGATGAACAAATCTTTAAAGAAACAGTTTCTCTAAATTATAATTCAGAAGGAGAATTAGATAAGATCACTATTCAATCAGAAGATTTAGGAAAAGTAACAATTAGTCTTAAAGAAGAAGATTACAAAAAGAAATTTGCTGCAATCCAACTTAACGGTCCTTCTCCCAATTTTCAAACTACAGGCATTAATGGGATTAAATTAAGGTTACTAGAGGTATTACATAAGTTAGAAAGAGATTATAAGATTAAAATCAAATATAATCCGGATTATGTTAGGTTTAAGAAGATTGAATTAGCATTTACAATTGCTTTTGATAAATTACCGTCTTTACCAACTCGTCAATTCTTAATAAGGTCACTTGCAAAAGAAAAGAAAGCAGATTTAAAAAACCATAGAACAAGTAAAAATGCAGACGGTTTTTCAATGATAACGAGTAAAATTAATCAAAAAGAAATACACACTTTTTATAATAAAATTGAGAAAGCAAAAAAGAACAAACAAATCCGTAAAATAAATTCATCATTAAATAATCTAGAAATCTTCAGATATGAAATCGAATTAACGGATAATAATATAGCTAATAAATTAGATTCCCATTTCTTAACAGAATTAACTGATGAAAAGATTATTCAATATTTAGAATCTGTATTGTCTTTAGCTATCTTTGAATATGTAGAAATCCTCGAGAAATCAATTAATTCGTGCAATAGGAAGTTAAAGAAGATTTATAGGGAATGTAAGCCTCAAGATTATATGACGGTATTTTTACTCTATGTTATTGATCAGTTATCAAATACTACAGTATCTGATTTAATTGATGAAGAAATCATTACATTTCTTCCATTAGAATTTTTAAAAACAAATAGGGGTACAACTAAAAGAAGAATCCTAGAAAGGCTCCAATCCCACGAAGTAAATACGGAAACAAAACATGCATTAGGAAAAATGACTAGTTGGCATGTTTTAGAAATAATAAGAGTAATGTTCCATTCACTAGAAGTAGCAAAAAAATATGGTTTAGGTACTCGTATAAACCCTTCCACAACTTCTTATAAAACTTTTCCACTAAAAACATACTCTTTAGAAGAACGAAATAAGATCTTCAATAACACAATTAAAAAAAATACAAAAGTAAAACTTGAAGATAAAATGTTAAAACTGATCTTAAAAAGATTAAGAGATGGAATAAAAATTTAGCAGCTATTTTAATAGCAAATTTATTCTTCAATGTCAAAAAACGTTGATATATCAAGGGACATATATAAATATGTACCGCAACTGCTATTCGAATATTTTCAAAAGGATAAGGATATGAAAGTTACTTTAAGTAAAAATAAAAAAGAGCTTGTTTCCAAACTTTGGTCGGTGTCAGAAACAAACTCAAAATATTTCAGTAATAATACCTATTACTTACTACTATTATCGCAATAAAATATAGAAATTTCAAGAGGATTATTTAATTATGAAACAAACAATGAACAAAGAAGATTTAATTAAAATGGGTTACAATCCCTATACTGCCATTTCAATTATTAGACAAGCTAAGCAAATTATGGTACAAAAGGGATATGCCTTTTATAATAATCGACGTTTAGGCCATGTCCCTATCGTTGCTGTTGAAGAAATTCTGGGTGTTTCACTTCACAAGGAGTAAAAATGCCACAAAATCAACAGAAAACTAAATTTCCTGGAGTCTATACTGACAAAGACGGTAAATTTTTTATTCAAACCGAATTTGGTAGAGATAGAGTTACGGGGAAACGTGTACGAAAGAAATCAAGGTTTGATCAACACGGAAATCCATTTAATTCGGCTGCAGAAGCATATAAGGAATTAACTCGGCTGAAATATGAATATCAACAATCTCAAGGTTATTCTAACTACCGGATGAAATATCGACAATTTATGGAAGAACATTATATTCCATATTATAGAACAACAGTTGAGCACAGCACATTTTCAGTTCGAGAGAAAAATCTTTTACAGCTTTGTGATCGTTTTGGTGACACTACACTTCGTTCGATTACACTCGAACAAGTCCAGATGTTTCGAACATGGTTACTGACTAGTCAAGATGAGGATGGTGCCGGATATTCACAAGGATATGCTAGCCTCATCTTTGGCATGTTTAGGAAATCATTGGACTATGCTTTGCAAATGGGATATGTGGAAAAAAACATTTCTAAGCAATCTAATGCAATTCCTAAAGGAAAAAGTAATGTCCCATATTGGACTAAGAGCGAATTTGAAGCTGTTATTTCGCAAATTTACATTGAAGATGTATATGAACATTTAAACTTCGTGATGATTTGGGTATATTTCATGACTGGCGTACGTGTAAATGAAGGTTGTGCCCTTCAATGGAATGATGTTGACTTTGATAAGCAACGCCTACGAGTTCATCATATGCTTATTGTTAAAAACAAAAAAGAATGGACTCGTAATTCCCATACGAAAACGGAATACGGCAGAAGGATGATTAGTTTAGATAAAGATACTATTGATGTGTTAAAAAAATGGCGTGAAGCTCAAAAAAAGATTGGACTAGGACACGAGAACGATTTTATCTTTTCATACGATGGCTTACCTATGTTGAAATCTACAATCTCAAGGATTATTAAAAGGTACGCCAAGATTGCTCACGTAAAGCCTATCCAAGCGAAAGGTTTACGTCACAGTCATGCTTCGCTACTAATTAATGAATTAAATGCTACTGTACTTATTCTATCAAAACGTTTAGGACACTCTTCTCCTGAAATCACATTGAAACATTACTCACATCTATGGGATGGCGCTGATGAAGTTATCACTAATGAAATGGTCGGAATTATTAATGTTTCTTTCCCATCTTCTAGCTTAGTACATTTCAACGGGAACCAATCAATTTCAAAATAACATTCCCACCAAAAACCCCACCAAAGAATTACTAACTCCTTAAAAAGCCTATTATATAGCGATTCTCAAGGAGTCTGCAACCGTTGAGTGGGAGTAGAGTAAGTTATTCAAAAAAACGCTGAAATCAATGATTTCAGCGTTTTTATTTTCTTTATAGCACCAATTTAGCACCAAAAACTATTTTTCAATATCTAAATCTAAAATCTTTTTAACAGTTTCAGTACTCTCTTTATACATACCCTTCTTTGATTCTCTAACAATTCTGATATAATCACTATCATCTTCATCTAATTCGTAAACTCGGTATAAATCATTTTTATACTCAAATTCACAACTTAACTCTTTGTTCTGATTCATATCAACCTCATTTAATCATGTTCTTATTTATATATTTATTATAAAACTTCCTACTTTTTTAGCAAATTAATCGGATTTTAGATTTATTTTTCCTTTCACCATATCTGGTGTAAACTTCGATGTTATTTCATATTCAATTGTTCTAGGAACATTTTTAAATAATAGTTTAGAAGGAAATGCCATTGAAGTGTTATGTTTCAAATACCCAATATCAAACCTTAAAATATCAGATTCTGGTTTATCACAATATCTGTAGATAAATATATCGTTTAATGAATCTTTATAATAGTTTTTTTGGCTTTCATAACTAGATGTTCTATTATATGTTAGAAGTGGGGAAACATTTATTTCTTCTGACCGTAATAAGGGTTGCTGAGGATAATCATATGCGCAAACAGTATCAGTTTCTTCAATTTTAAATAGCATTTCTTCTATTTTAATTTCCTGTACCTCCTCTATTATATTTTCTCCTGGATACAATAAGTCATGTTGTTTCAAAAGACAACCTTTAGGTACAATTAGTTTAATATCAATATCTTCATCATATGTCTTACCAGTATTAGAAACCATTAACTCTATACATTCAATGTTATCCATGAATGTAAAATATTCTGTATATTCATTGAATGATTTTATTTCCCAGTATAATTTTTTTAATAAAGAAAATCGGTTCCTTTCTTCATCGGTTCCAATATACGAAGGCGCACTTTTTCCGAAAGGCGTTGGCATTTGAAGTTTATGTTTCTTCAAATTTCCTAAACACCAGAAATTCTCATGTAGTTTGATTTCCTCTTTGATTGCAAAATCGTTTATGAGTTTTTTAAAATCATCACTAATAGTCACATCATCAGCTATTTTAGACAGAAAATTAACGTTATCTTCTTCATTTAGAGAAAGAGTTAATTTTTTAGTATTATTATCTACTTTAGTTGGAACCTCAGAAATAACAGTTTTATTTAATTCTTCAATATGGTCAATAATTTTCTTGTAGTTTTCATTTAAAAATTTTGACTCTAGTAAATGAAATTTTATAGGAACAGAACATTCGTCGGAAGATGTATTCTTATCTCTTATCGTTAAAAGAGGTTTTAATTGTTCATTTTGAAAAGTTTCTTTCTTGTCAACTAAATTTAAAAAATATAATGTTAAGTGATTTGTAAAATGACGTTTAAATTCACTTTTGTCCTTAACTGTAAAAAATATTCCTCTATCCTTATATCTTTCTTTGAAATTTTTTACAGCAGTAAATTGCTCCTCATTTATTTCTGAAGGCGTTATAGGAATATCTAGAAAATACATAAAAACTTGTTTTTCTGCTAATAACATCTGCTCAATTTCTTCTTCCGTTCCAGAACCATACCTATCTGTTGCAGTACCAAATCTTGTCCAAAATATAGCAACAGCTGCATCACAGTCCCTAACAATTTGCTTATTTAATAATTCCTGTGGTTTATCACCCGACTCAGGAAAACTATCCGTTGACCAATGCTTGACTGATACTTGTATATTATTCAAACTACCATAAAGTTTATTAAAGTTATCAACAGCTTCTTTAATTAACTCAAGATAATCAATAACATCTCCGGGGCAAGAAATCAATAAATCGTAAACAGTCACTCCTTTTCTTGGCATCAATGCATCCTCCAATAACTTAATACAATATTACATAGTTTTATGTTTTGTATTAGATATACTTCTAAACAAAAACTGAAAATTTGACCTATTATAATTATAAATTAAAATAATAGTAAAATCAATTCATTTACTGTTATATTATTA
>ERZ1699261.323-NODE-323-length-13386-cov-5.247530_pt1 | contig 13386 bp, 10 predicted proteins | sample MGYA00581524_ERZ1699261 | MGnify/ENA primary metagenome ERZ1699261 (study PRJEB42319, sample SAMD00040338) | human oral metagenome | material: saliva | host: Homo sapiens | study: EMG produced TPA metagenomics assembly of PRJDB4115 data set (Metgenomic analysis of... | reverse complement strand
ATAAGGTGCTGTAATCGGGGATGCTCAACTCGTCGAAGCGGCAAAACAGGTTGAAGTCGATACGGGTGATGAGGCTGTGTTCGAGTTCGGGATCGGAGAGGCTGTGCCATTGTCCGAGCAGGACGGCTTTGAACATGGACAACAGGGGGTAGGCGGGACGGCCGCGGTGGTCTCGAAGGTAACGGGTTCTTTGACGATTCAGGTATTGTTCGATCGGCTGCCAATCAATCACCTGATCCAACTTCAATAGTGGGAAGCGGTCGATGTGTTTGGCAATCATGGCTTGTGCGGTTTGCTAGAAGAGGGTGCTCATGGAAAATCCCCTAAATGTCTTGATGGGAATTTAGGGGATTTTGGGGAATTTTGCAAAGGTCTCAAAGTATAAAAAGGCATAGTGAGAGCAAGGAAAGAACGCGGAGCAAAGCCTCGTATTTCAAGCATAGTTACAATAATGACGACAACCACTACCAAATTGTTAGATAACTTGCCGAATGTTGTGACATTCATAGCTAATCCTTTCCAATCCCAAATAAATTTTCTATACATACAAAGTTAATTCAAGTTAGAATGGATATTTGTAAGGAATATTATCGAGAAAGCATTTACTATGAATCGTACCCTGTACAAAGTCGTCTTTAATAAACATCGAAACTGCATGATGGCCGTTGCTGAAAATGCCAAACGCGAGGGCAAAAACACAGCCGACACCCAAGCTGCAGGTATTTCGCCAAATGATATTGCGGGCTTTACAGGTTTTATCCATTCTATCTCTGTTATCTCATTCTCCCTTTCATTACTCCTCGGCTCTGCCCTTATTCTGACTTCTCCCTCTGTCAATGCCCAAGACATCGTTGCTGACAAATCCGCACCTACACAGCAACAGCCTACCATCATGCAAACCAGTAACGGCATCCCGCAGGCCAATATCCAAACCCCTACTGCCGCAGGAGTTTCAGTTAATCAATACACCCATTTCAATGTTGACAAACGTGGTGCTATTTTGAACAACAGCCGTCGGAACGTGCAAACACAGCTGGGTGGCTGGATACAGGGAAACCCCTGGCTTGCAGGTGGTGAGGCCCGTGTCATCGTGAATCAAGTCAATTCAGCTGATCCCTCTTTGTTGGGCGGATATATTGAAGTAGGTGGTAGACGTGCTGAAGTGGTGATTGCAAACCCTGCAGGAATTCAAGTGAACGGAGGGGGATTTATCAATGCTTCCCGTGCCACTTTGACTACAGGCCAACCACAATATCAAGCAGGAGACCTTAGTGGCTTTAAGATAAGGCAAGGCAATGTTGTAATCGTCGGACACGGTTTGGATGCCCGCGATACCGATTACACGCAGATATTGAGCCTCTCGGTTAAGATTGATGGTCCTGTGTAGGGTAAAGATGTGCGTGTGTTGGCAGGGCAAAATGATGTCTCAGCTGATGGCTCTATCCAGTCTTCACACTCACCTGCTGCGAATACAAATTCTGCCAACTCACTGTATGCCATCGATACAGGGGCATTGGGTGGTATGTATGCCGGTAAGATCACCTTGATCAGCACTAATCGTGATGCATCCGTGCGCAATCAGGGGCAATTGTTTGCCTCAGCTGGCAATGTGGCAGTGAATGCTGAAGGTAAACTGGTCAACACGGGTACGATTGCGGCGACGGGAGAAAACCATGCGGTTTCACTTCATGCCCGCAATGTCCGTAATAGCGGTACGATTGCCTCACAGGATGATGCCAATATTCACAGCCAGACGCTGGACAATTCAGGTACGGTCTTATCCTCAGGTGAATTGACTGTCCGTAATTTAGGTCGTCTGAAAAACCAAAACAACGGTACGATCCAGGCTGCCCGCTTAGATATGTCAACAGGTAGTTTGGATAACACGGGTAATATTATTCAAACAGGTTCACAAGCATTGGATTTGGTATCTGCTGGCAAATTCGATAACAGTGGCAAGATTGGTGTGAGCGACGTTCCACAGACCGGTTTGAATCCCAATCCATCAGCCATACCACAGATTCCGAGTACTGCAACAGGTTCAGGTAGCAGCACTGTCTCGGCATCTAAGCCTGGTTCAAACAATCCCGTTTCACCTACAGCATCTGCAAAAGCCTACGCCAGAGGACGCATTCAAACAACGGGGGCACTTGATAATGCAGGATCAATCAATGCAGGTGGACAAATCGACATTGCCGCCAAAAACAGTTTGGAAAATTCGGGCAGTCTGAATGCGGCTAAACTACAAGTATCAGGCGATTCATTTAACAATACGGCAAAAGGCAAACTCCAGGCACACGATCTGGCTGTTAGTGCTCAAACTGCTAAAAACAGCGGTCACTTATTAACTCAAACCGGCAAGATTGACAACCGTGAACTGCATAATGCGGGAGAAATTACCGCTAACAATCTGACACTCATTCATTCGGGCCGCTTGAGCAATGATAAAAAAGGCAATATTCGAGCTGCACATCTACAGCTTGATACCGCCGATTTACATAACGCAGGTAACATTCTTGCCGATAGTGGAACCGTCACTGCCAATAACAATCTTCGCAATACAGGAAAAGTTTCTGTTGCACAACTGAATACCAAAGGTCAGACTCTAGATAATACGCACGGACGTATAGAGGCTGAAACGGTTAGCATCCAAAGTCAGCAACTGACTAACCAAAGTGGCCATATTACTGCTACCGAACAACTGACTATCAATAGTCGAAATGTAGGCAACCAAAACGGCAAACTCCTATCTGCGAACCAAGCACAATTAGCTGTTTCAGACGGCCTATACAACCAACATGGTGAAATTGCCACCAACCGGCAGTTGTCTATTTACGATAAAAATCAAAACACTTTGGTGCTAAACAATGAGGATGGCACGATTCAATCTACTGGTAATGTATCACTACAAGCCAAATCACTCGCCAATAATGGCACATTAACAGCCGGTAACAAGCTGGATATCACCTTGAGGGATGATTTCGTCATAGACCGCGATCTCACTGCAGGCAACCAATTAAATCTAAGCACAAAAGGCCGTCTGAAAAATACCCATACCCTACAAGCAGGTCATACGCTCAAACTCAATGCCGGCAATATAGATAACCAAGTTACAGGCAAAATTATTGCCGGAGAACAAACGAACATCACATCTGAACAGTATGTAGAAAACAGGGGTTTGATCAACAGCAACGGTTTGACCCACATCGATGCAGGTCAAACCTTGAACAACACCGGGACAGGCAAAATCTATGGTAACCATATTGCTCTGGACGCGCAAAAACTGCTTAACCGAGAAGAAACGACAGAAGGCAGCACCAAAGCGGGTGCAATAGCTGCAAGGAAACGTTTGGATATCGGAGCGAAAGAGATTCATAACCAAGAAGGGGCCCTACTATCCAGCGAAGGTATTTTTGCCATCGGTAATCGACTGGATGAACAACATCATGCGGCAGGCATGGCTGATACCTTTGTTAATGGCAGTGCCAGTTTGGAAGTACAAGGTGATGCATTGATGTCCGTTAGGAATATGCAGAATATCAATAATCACTTTAAAACAGAAACATACTTAGCCAAAGCAGAAAAGCAAGTCCGCGATTACACCGTACTGGGGCAAAATACCTACTATCAGGCAGGAAAAGACGGTTTATTCGATAACTCGCAAGGACAAAAAGACCAAACTACTGCTACGTTCCATTTAAAAAATGGTTCTCGTATTGAGGCCAACCAATGGCATGTCCGAGACTATCACATCGAGACTTATAAAGAACGCATCATCGAAAATCGACCGGCACACATTACTGTGGGTGGTAATTTGACTGTTTCAGGCCAAGACTGGCTGAACAAAGACAGTCAAATTATAGTAGGCGGGCGTATTATTACTGATGATTTAAACCAGAAAGAAATCACCAATCAAAGTACAACAGGCAAGGGGCGCATAGATGCTGTCGGCACACAGTGGGATTCCGTTACAAAAAAAGGATGGTACAGTGGCAAAAAAAGACAACGCCGTACCGAAAGAAACCACACTCCTTACCATGATACCCAACTATTTACCCATGACTTTGACACGCCTGTATCCGTCACCCAACAGAATGCCGCCTCCCCTTCCTTTCAACCCGCAGCATCTGCAGCCAAACTGATTGACGGAGCATCCACAGCAGCCGTCAATGGGCAGCGCATCCATACCGGTAATGTGGTCTCATTAAATAACGCTACTGTTACTCTGCCGAACAGCAGCCTCTACACCACCCATCCTGACAATAAAGGCTGGTTGGTTGAAACAGATCCTCAATTTGCAGACTACCGCCGCTGGTTGGGCAGCGACTACATGTTGAAACAACTGCAATTGGACCCCAATTATCTACACAAACGGCTAGGTGACGGCTACTACGAACAAAAACTTGTTAATGAACAAATCCACCAGTTAACAGGCTACCGCCGACTTGATGGCTACAGTAGTGATGAAGAACAATTCAAAGCTCTGATGGACAACGGCCTTACTGTTGCCAAAACATTCGGCCTTACCCCGGGTATCGCCTTGAGTGCAGAGCAAGTTGCCCGCTTAACTTCAGATATCGTTTGGATGGAAAATCAAACCGTCACTCTGTCTGACGGTTCGACTCAAACCGTACTCGCCCCCAAAGTCTATGCCCTGGCACGCAAAGGTGATCTCAATACCTCCGGCGGCCTGATTAGTGCCGAACAAGTCTTACTTAAACTGCAAAACGGAAACCTGACTAATAGCGGTACCATTGCGGGGCGGCAGGCCGTACTCATCCAAGCACGGAATATTAACAGCAACGGTAATATTCAGGCCGACCAAATCGGCTTAAAAGCTGAAAAAAGTATCAAGGTCGACGGCGGGCAGGTACAAGCAGGCGGACTGCTGACTGCCCAAGCGCAAAATATCAACCTTAACGGTACAACCCAAACTTCCGGTAATGAACGTAACGGCAATACCGCTATTGATCGTATGGCCGGTATTAACGTGGCCGGAAGTTATACTGAGCAAGTAGATAACAGAGCTTCAGACGGCATCCTATCCCTGCATGCTGGCAACGATATCAACCTCAATGCAACCACCATCTCTAACCAAGTTAAAGGCGGCACCACCCAAATTACCGCTGGTAATAATCTCAATCTCGGCACCATCCGTACCGAACATCGCGAAACCTATGGTGCATTAGATGACAAAAATCATCGTCATGTCCGCCAAAGTGCCGAAGTCGGCAGCAGTATCCGCACGCAAAACGGCGCACTGCTCCAAGCAGGCAACGACTTAAAAATCCGCCAGGGCGAACTTGAGACCGACGTGGGTAAAACCGTCCTTGCCGCAGGACGTGATGTCACTATCAGCGAAGGACGCCAAATAACCGAATTGGACGCCGCTGTAAGCGGGAAAAGCAAAGGCATCCTTTCCAGTACCAAAACACACGACCGCTACCGCTTTAGTCATGATGAAGCAGTCGGCAGCAACATCGGCGGCGGCAAAATTATCGTTGCAGCCGGGCAGGATATCAATGTACGCGGCAGCAACCTTATTTCTGATAATGGCACTGTCTTAAAAGCAGGACACGACATCGATATTTCTACTGCCCATAATCGCTACACCGGCAATGAATACCACGAGAGCAAAAAATCAGGAGTCATGGGCACAGGCGGATTGGGCTTTACTATCGGTAACCGAAAAACTACCGATGACACTGATCGTACCAATATTGTCCATACAGGCAGCATTATAGGCAGCCTGAATGGAGACACCGTTACAGTTGCCGGAAACCGCTACCGACAAACCGGCAGTACTGTCTCCAGCCCCGAGGGACGCAATACCGTCACTGCCAAAAGCATAGATGTAGAGTCCGCAAACAACCGGTATGCCACTGACTACGTCCATACCCGGGAACAAAAAGGCCTCACTGTCGCCCTCAATGTGCCGGTTGTCCAAGCTGCACAAAACTTCGTACAAGCAGCCCAAAATGTGGGCAAAAGTAAAAATAAACGCGTTAATGCCATGGCTGCAGCCAATGCTGCATGGCAGGGTTATCAAGTAGCCCAACAAATGCAACAATTTACTCCAAGCAGCAGTGCGGGACAAGGTCAAAACAACAATCAAAGCTCCGGTATCAGTGTGTCCATCACCTACGGCGAACAGAAAAGTCGTAACGAGCAACAAAGCCGTTACACCGAAGCGGCAGCAAGTCAAATTATCGGCAAAGGGCAAACCACACTTGTGGCCACAGGAGGCGGGGAACAGTCCAATATCAATATTACAGGTTCCGATGTCATCGGCCATGCAGGTACCACACTCATTGCCGACAACCATATCAAACTCCAATCTGCCAAACAGGAGGGCAGCGAGCAAAGCAAAAACAAAAGCAGCGGCTGGAATGCGGGCGTAGCCGTCCAAATAGGCGACGGCATCAGTCTTGGAATTACCGCCGGAGGAAATCTCGGCAAAGGTAAAGGACAAGGGGAAAGTACTACCCACCGCCACACCCATATCGGTAGCACGGCCGGACAAACCACCATCCGAAGCGGCGGAGATACCACCCTCAAAGGTGCGCAGCTTATCGGCAAAGGCGTACAGGCAGATACGCGCAACCTCCATATAGAAAGCGTTCAAGACACAGAAACCTATCAGAGCAAACAGCAAAACGGCAATGTCCAAGTTACCGTCGGTTACGGATTCAGTGCAAGCGGCAGTTACAGCCAAAGCAAAGTCAAAGCAGACCATGCCTCCGTAACCGAGCAAAGCGGTATTTATGCCGGAGAAGACGGCTATCAAATCAAAGTCAAAGATAACACAGACCTCAAGGGCGGCATCATCACCTCCGGCAAGAGTGCCGAAGACAAAGGAAAAAACCTTTTTCAGACGGCCACCCTTACTGCCAGCGACATTCAAAACCACAGCCGCTACGAAGGCAAAAGTTTCGGTATCGGGGCAAGTGTTGCAATCAGCGGTGAATCAATGGGACAAAACCGTCCTGTCGACTCCGGCCCGGGAATCCGCTTGACTGATGCTTCTAAAGGTCAAAACAACAATAACGCCATCGGCTACGGCAGCGATGGAGACAGCAAAAACAGCACCACCCGCAGTGGCATCAACACCCGCAACATACACATCACCGACAAAGCGGGACAACTTGCCCTAACCGGCAGGACCGCCAAAGAAACCGAAGCGCGTGTCTACACCGTCATCGACACCGAAACTGCGGATCAACACACAGGCCGTCTGAAAAACAGCTTCGACAAAGACGCTGTTGCCAAAGAGATCAACCTGCAAAGGGAAGTAACGCAGGAGTTTGGCAAAAACGCCGCACAAACCACAGCAGCCGTTTCCGACAAACTCGGTAACACCCAAAGTTACGAACGGTATCAGGCAGCCAAAACCCTGCTGGAGGCCAAACTGCAAAATACGGACAGCGAAGCCGAAAAAGCCGCTATCCGCGCATCCCTCGGCCAAGTAAACGCCTACCTTGCCGAAAACCAAAGCCGCTACGACACCTGGAAAGAAGGCGGCATAGGCAGGAGTATCCTGCACGGAGCGGCAGGCGGACTGACGACGGGCAACCTCGGCGGCATACTGGCCGGCGGCGGCACTTCCCTTGCCGCACCGTATTTGGACAAAGCGGCGGAAAACCTCGGCCCGGCGGGCAAAGCGGCGGTCAACGCACTGGGCGGGGCGGCAATCGGCTATGCGGCGGGCGGAAATATCGGTACGGCGGCAGTAGGGGCGAATGTCGATTGGAACAATAGGCAGCTGCATCCGAAAGAAATGGCGTTGGCCGACAAATATGCTGAAGCCCTCAAGCGTGAAGTCGAAAAACGCGAAGGCAGAAAAATCAGCAGTCAAGAAGCGGCAATGAGAATCCGCAGGCAGATACTGCGCTGGGTGGATAAAGGTTCCCAAGACGGCTATACCGACCAAACGGTTATTTCCACAATCGGCATGAAAGGCGAAGACAAAGCCTTGGGTTATACTTGGGACTACCGCAACTACGGCGCAAGAAATCCGCAAGCCTACAACGATCCGAAGCTGTTTGAGGAATACCGCCGACAGGACAAACCCGAATACCGCAACCTGACCTGGTTGCACAGCGGGACGAAAGACACCAAAATCAGTCAGGAAGAGCGGAAAAACGAAGAGCTTGCGCTGAACGTTACCGACTGGCTGACGAGCTTTGTCAACCCCAATCCGAGGGTAAAAGCCCCGATTCTTGCGGGCGTTGGCAACCTGAAAAACATCAAGCCGGCCGTTACCGGCCGCGATCCCTTATTGGCGGGTGCAGGGAATATCCGTATCCCTGCAAACGGCAATGTTGCGAAGGTGGACAGGATTCCGGATACGGCATTGGCGTCGAAGAGTCATCAAAAGAATGATTTTGGTACGTCTAAAGGACAGGGAGCAGAGTCTTCTATACCTGTCCCTCAAGCTATCCCAATAAAAATTAAAAATCCAGATAAAACGGTTAGTGAAACTACTTATAAATCTAATCCTAAACATACTCCTGGTCAGTTAGGGTTTAAGTTTGATGCTGGTATTGAGCCAAAGAATTCAGTTCAGTTAATTGAAAGTTCAGTACAAATTGGTAAACAGCGATTTGCAATTGATGATAAAGGACATATTCATCGTTATATGGGGGGCGATAGGAAAAATGAACCTTGGCATTGGGCTGGTTCTACATCCGATAAGAAGAATCCCTTGTCCTTAACAAGTCAACAAAAAGCAGGAATTAAAAAAGCATACCCCGATCAATCAAAGAATAAGTTATTAAAATAAGGATTTATATGAATATTATTATGGACTCAACAAGAAAATTTGGGATTTTATGGGAAAAAAACTCTGAATGTAATGGTTTTATTTATGGAAAAATTCAGATAATAATAGGAGAGAATATATATCCTAAGATATGCCCATATGAGTATTTTACACTAAATACAGTTTTTAATAGTTTGAAATCATCCTTTGAAGAGAAGTATTATGCAGGTGGAAACAATGGTTTGGATTTTGGAGAGCAACTATTTGATATAGATAAATATAATTCTCTGGAATTATGCAATATATTTTCTATTGATACTGCATATATGAGTGGAGGGAGTAATTGTGAAATAGATTGTTTAGTATTAGAAATGGGATATTCTGGTGAGGAAGAGAGACTTTTTTATAGTTTTGACAATGGGAAAAACTTTAAAGAAATCAGGTATAAGAAAGGTACAGTTGAATCTGTTATTTTTCAATTGAATCTATAATATATTTTGAGACTGTACTAGATTAGCAGATATGTTACTCTCGAAACATGAAGATAATACACTGAAAATTAAAGAAAAAAATACAGAAAGAACTACTCCGCTTTTTTTGTGCTGGAAGTTACCGCCCGTTCTGCCACCGATATAAGGCTTCAATAACTGCGCCACTTACCAAAAATCAGAAAAAAGCTTTTCCTGAAATTGAAAGAACGGGAGCAACAGTGGTTGGCAAGGGAAAACCGGGCTACCCAAAGGGGACCAAAATTAAACCTACTAAAGTTATCATTAAAAGGAAAAGATAATGTCTATTTTGGAAGAGAATGTAATTGATTCAACCTCTATTGAAAACGGAATACTCATATTAACTATTTCTGATCATTTAAAATGAGATAACGAGCATTTGTTTTTGTTGCAAGAAAAAATAAATTCATATCTTCAATATATTGAATCAGGTCAAATTTTTGAAGATTTTGGAGAAAGTAGCTATGAGACTATTGAAATACAACTTATATATAAATATAAACCAAATGAAAATTATAGAAAATTTTTATATCGCCTAGAAGGTGCTTTATTAAAACTTAAATTACGGTTTTCCCATGGAACTATTTCATATTTTTATAGTTGAAAAGTAAATACTCTCTTTATCACTTCGAACCCGAGAAAGCCATAACTTATATAAACCCTAAAATCAAAAAGAAGCAAGTCGTAACACGCGGCGTCATATTCCTTACGTCATACTTATACTGAAATATATAAACCTGAGGAATTTATGCTATGGTTGAGGAAGTAAATACATTAAATATTAGAGAAATTTTTTATGAGCCTGGAAAAATAAAATTTAGATATAGTCGTTATCTGTCTGCCGATGGAACAAAATGGATAAGACATAGTTTGTTCTATGCATCTTACTAAAATAGTAATATTGTTTAGGCAAAAAAATTATGAAAATTTTTTATTTTAGTTCAAAAAAAATAGAAAATTGTGTAAACATTATCTCATCAAATCTGAATCGAAAACAAGTTCGTGCAATATTTAGTTCTGATGTACAAGAAATTTATAAGTCATCATACTCTCGAACTCCTATGGATGTTTTTCCCGAGTTGAATATCCATTGTTTTTATGATGATAAAAATCAGCTTCAAGCGATAGAGATATTTGAACCAAATAAGTTTTTTTTAGAAGATATTTCTTTTAATTGGCTTGGAAAAATTAATGATGAAGTAATAAGCTACCTTTATAAGAGTGGAATTAATGATTTTGAAATTGATGATTTGGGTATTAGGCTTCTTAATATTCCTGTTTCAACTATAATCAATTCAATAGGTAAAGTAGAATGTTGTTATTTAGATTTTTCAAATAGAGACACAAAATTTTATGTAAAACAAGTGTAGGTTGAGGTCAAGATCCAATCTACGCTTACTCCGGTATCAGCGTCTCCATCATCTACGACGAACAAAAAATCCGCCATCTGACCAAGTAAACGCCTACCTTGCCGAAAACCAAAGCCGCTACGACACCTGGAAAGAAGACGGCATAGCAAGCCGTAGCCCATATAAAACTTAAACTCAATAAGTAGTATGTGTGCGGAACGCACGCATGCGGTTCTCAAGGTTTGAGCTAAGAGGCCGTCTGAAACAATAAATACGTTTCAGACGGCCTTTCTTTCAACAAGCCACCACAGCAATCAGACAAAAGCAACCCGCCGCCACACCCATATCGGCAGCACGGCCGGCAAAACCATTATCCGCAGCGGTGTAGAGACAACTCTAAGACGGCAAATTTTGAACGTCATAGCCTTTCGGGTAGCCGTTATCCCAAACAGGTTTAATTTACTCAAAAGAGTAAACAAAAGTTTATATCAGGAGCAGTAAATGAGCAACACCATATCCTTAGAGGAGCTGAAAAATTTAAGTTTGCCCTGTCTTCCCAAGAACCTAGAAAGCATTAGATATCGTGCCAAAACGCAGGACTGGCCGTACATCGAAGAAGTTGGCAAAGCGCGTGGAGGCCGTCTGAAAAAATACTTAATCGCTTCGCTCCCTGCCGAAATCCGAGCGGAAATCATGAAACGGCAGGCTGACGAGATACTGGCTAAGTCTGACCCTCCGCCTTTACCCAGTACGACGAAGGTGCAACGGCAGAAGATGTTGCAGTTGGGGCTGCCAATCAATGAGTTGGCGGGGAGGTTGAACGATAAACAGCAGGATGTAAGCCATGCGCGGGCGGTGTTTGTGGCGGAGGTTTGCAAAATGCGCGATACCGCGGGAATGAGCTTAAGGGCTGCCGCGGTGTATGTTGAGAATCAAATCAAAATGGGGCTTTTGCCCGAGCAGTTGATGCGGTATGTGCCGATTCTGGCTTTAACCAATACGGACAAACAAGCATTGATGGATGATGTTCAGGATTATTTCAGTAGTTTGATTTAAAGATTTCCAAAGGCGGCCAAAAACGCGATTTTACGCGTTTTGAGTGCTTATATAGGCAAACCCCTATAAAGATAATTTAAAGCTATCTGTGAGTGGCTTTATGAGTCATGCCGAAGCCGCAGCATGGGTCGACGATGTCCTGCTCAGTATGGGTATCAAGCCGGAACGGGGCGATGTGATTATTTCGCAGCGACGTAAAAAGCAGGAACAGGAATAAGCCAGGCTGTCTGAGAACTTCAGACGGCCTTTCTCAGTTATGGGGTTGAAAAGCTTTAAATCCTGATTTAATAAGCCTTTGAACGATAATTGACCTTGAGTTAATTTAAGTTCAAGGGCTTTTTTATGGCTGACGGAAACATGAAGCTTTTGCTGCTGTTGCAAGGTAAAGACGGTGGCGCATTGCGGTTGATTAAGGATACCGAATCCCATCTTAAGCGGTTTGGCCCGGCATTGCGGGATTTAAATAAGCAAAGGATGGCAAACGCCCAATTGGGTATCCGCTCCGAAAAGGAGATCCGACGTGAGATCCAGCAGACTCAGGCAGCTTATAACCGTTTGGCGCGCAGCGGTCGTGCGACAGGTAATGACTTGCAGCGTGCGGCACTGGCGACGAAAAACCGTATCCGCGAACTGAACCAAGAATTAAAAGACGGCGTTGGATTGCAGGGTAAATTCGGCAAGGGGTTGGCCGTTGGCGGCGCGTTAATTGCCGGTGGAGCGGCCGCGTAAAGGCCGTCTGAAGCAGTATTTAAAGCTGTTTCAGACGGCCTTTTTATGCTTCGGGGTTGAAGGACGTTTTCTCTATCTGGTTATTTAGCTTGAATAAAATGATGAGATGGAAAAAGAACTTGATACGGTAACGGGTGATTACACCGGCCGCTCCATCAACAATTTGAAGAATGCTGTCTATATCCGCTTAAAAACGCCATTAGGAAGTTGGTGGGCCGATAAAAAAATAGGCTCCCTTCTGCACCTGCTTGAGCGTGAGAAAGACATCGATCGTGTTGGTCTGCTTGCTAAACAATATGCTGAAGAGGCTTTGCAGCCGATTATTGATGATGGCCGCGCTGAAAGTATTACGGTTGAGGCGGAGCAGCCACACAACGGCATTTTGTATCTGAATATTAAAGTGGTCACGGCCGATGGCGGATTTGACTACCGGCATGGTGTTTCGGTGATTTAAAAGAGGTTTAAAGATGTTTCAAATTCCGACTTTTGACGAGGTGCGCTCTAGTATTCTGCGCGATACGAAGTCTTTAGATCCGTCAGCCGACATCAGTAATGACAGTGACCATTTTGTTCATGCTAGTCGGTTGGCAAGCGTTGCCGTCGGTCAATATGCTCATCAGGCATGGATTGCGCGACAAATTTTCCCTGACACGGCGGATAGTGAATATTTGGAACGTCACGCCAACCTGCGCGGCATACGTCGCCGAAATCCTACGGCGGCTGCCGGATATGCATCCGGTGAAGGTGCATTGGCCGATGCTTTGATTGAGGCGGGTATCCAAATCAAACAAGGCGAACGGTTCTTTATGACAACCGAGCAGGCAGTCGTGCAGTCAGACGGGCGTTATCGCGTGGCGGTAAAGGCGGTTGAAGAAGGTTTGGGGGGTAATGTATCAGACCGTCCAGCCCAACTTATGTCTGCGCCTGCCGGTCTGCCGAGCGGGTGTGTGATTCATGAGGCAGGCGGTGCCGATGCTGAGAG
>ERZ1699261.321-NODE-321-length-13466-cov-4.209236_pt1 | contig 13466 bp, 8 predicted proteins | sample MGYA00581524_ERZ1699261 | MGnify/ENA primary metagenome ERZ1699261 (study PRJEB42319, sample SAMD00040338) | human oral metagenome | material: saliva | host: Homo sapiens | study: EMG produced TPA metagenomics assembly of PRJDB4115 data set (Metgenomic analysis of... | reverse complement strand
GGATACTGGTGCTTGCGCACCGGGAAGAGGCGCCTGGATGCATGACGATCCGCAATGTTATGGCACCGCCCTCAAACGGCGTAGCATTGAGCGTGCATTGCGCTGCAAAGGGACGCTCAACCTTGACGTTGTAGACAACTGGTTTTCCCATACCCACGCGGGTAAACCACTGCCGCCTGGCGGCACTAACTACGAGACATGAAAGCGGGTAGAGAGCCGATGGGCACCCGATGAGTACCCAGCGATGAGCTGCCAGCAGTAAACACACCCACCTGTTTCAGGTGGGAGACTGGAACAGGAGAATAGTGGCTAAACCACGTGTACATGAGCTCGCCAAGGAGCTCGACCCCTCAGGCAAGAAGGTCACCAGCAAGATCATTCTGGCCTGGCTAAAAGACCAGGGGGAGTTTGTTAAGGCAGCCTCCAGTGCTGTTGAACCCCCGGTAGCGCGCCGCGTGCGCGAACACTTCGCCCCGATGGTTGAGGGCGACGGCGCCAAGAAGGCTAAGAGTGACGCTCCTAAGCCTGGTGCTAAGAAAGCGGCTAAGCCCGCCGCACCTAAGCCGGCTGCTAAGCCGGCCCCCAAGGTAGAGGGCGCTAAGCCTGCTGCTCCTAAGCCCGGACCTAAGGCCCCCAAGGCCCCGGTAGCTGAGGAGCCCAAGCCGGCTGCTAAGCCGGCCCCCAAGCCCGCTAAGCCTGCTGCTAAGCCGGCTCCTGCTGAGGCTGCTAAGCCCGCCGCACCTAAGCCGGCTGCGCCTGCGCCGCGTGGTGGTGCCCGCCCGGGTAACAACCCCTTCGCTTCTTCACAGGGTATGCCCCGTCCTGGTGGCGCTCGCCCTCAGCCCGGTCAGGGCGGTCCGCGCCCGGCAGCTCCGCGTCCTGGCGGTAACGGCGCCCCCCGCCCGGGTAACAACCCCTTCGCTTCCTCGCAGGGTATGCCCCGTCCTGGTGGCGCTCGCCCTCAGCCCGGTCAGGGCGGTCCGCGCCCGGCAGCTCCGCGTCCTGGCGGTAACGGCGCCCCCCGCCCGGGTGGCCCGCGCCCGCAGGGTGGTGGCCGCTCTGGTGCTCCGCGTCCAGGTGCTCCCCGCTCTGGTGGCCCGCGTCCTGGCGGTAACGGCGCTCCACGTTCTGGTGGTCCGCGCCCTGGTGGTAACGGTGGTCCGCGTCCGGCTGCCAATGGCGGCCCGCGCCCCACTCCGGCAACTGCTCGTCCCAGTGGTGCGCCGCGTCCCAACCCGGGCATGATGCCTGGTCAGTCCTCAGTTGGACGCCCTGGTGCGCCTGCTCGCGGTGGCGCTCGCCCCGGCGGCGCCCGTGGCGGTAACGGCGGCGGTGGCCGTGGTAACGGTGGCGGCGGCGCTCGTCCCGGCGGCGGCTTCGGCGGCCCGCGCGGCGGACGTGGCGGTAACGGCTCCACCCAGGGTGCTTTCGGTCGCGGCGGTGGTAACGCCCCGCGTCGTCGTAAGTCCAAGCGCGCTAAGCGCCAGGAATTCGAACAGCAGAGCGCACCCATTATTGGCGGCGTAGCTATTCCGCGCGGTAACGGCGCGGCAATTCGCGTCCGTCAGGGTGCCACGCTAACCGACCTGGCTGAGAAGATTAACGTCAACCCCGCAGCCCTGGTTACGGCTCTGTTCAGCCTCGGCGAGATGGTTACCGCCACCCAGTCGGTGGATGAGGACACCTTCAAGCTGCTAGGTGAGGAGCTGGGCTACGATGTCCAGGTAGTCTCGCCTGAGGATGAAGACCGTGAGCTGCTAGAGTCCTTCGACATCGACCTTGAAGCTGAAGAAGCTGAAGACGATGAATCTGAGCTGGTTGTACGTCCTCCGGTGGTAACCGTTATGGGTCACGTCGACCACGGTAAGACCAAGCTGCTGGACGCCATCCGTTCCACTGACGTGGTGGACTCTGAGGCTGGCGGTATTACCCAGAACATTGGTGCCTACCAGGTGCGAGTTGAGCACGACGGCCAGATGCGCGCCATCACCTTCATTGATACGCCTGGTCACGAGGCCTTCACCGCCATGCGTGCGCGTGGTGCTCGGGTAACTGACATCGCCATCTTGGTGGTTGCCGCCGACGACGGTGTGATGCCCCAGACCGTTGAGGCCCTTAACCACGCCCAGAGCGCTAACGTGCCGATCGTGGTAGCGGTTAACAAGATCGATAAGGAAGGCGCTAACCCGGAGAAGATCCGTGGTCAGCTCACCGAATACGGTCTGGTGCCTGAGGAATACGGTGGCGACACCATGTTCGTTGACATTTCCGCTAAGCAGCGCCTAAACATTGACGAGCTACTCGAAGCCGTACTGCTGCAGGCAGATGCGGGTATGGACCTGCGCGCCAACCCCAACGCTGATGCTCGCGGTGTGGCTATTGAAGCCAAGCTTGAGCGCGGTCGCGGTGCGGTGGCAACCGTACTGGTTGAGCGTGGAACCTTGCGCGTGGGTGACCCCATCGTGGCTGGTTCTGCCTACGGTCGCGTGCGTGCCATGTTCGACGAATACGGCAAGTCTTTGGAAGAGGCCGGCCCGGCTCGCCCGGCTCAGGTATTGGGTCTGACCAGCATTCCTAGCGCTGGTGACTCCTTCCTGGTGGCCTCTGACGACCGCACTGCCCGTCAGATCGCTGACAAGCGTGCAGCTGCTGCCCGTAACGCTCTGCTGGCTAAGCGCCGCAAGCGTGTATCGCTGGAAAACCTCGCCGATGTGCTTAAGGAAGGTAAGGTCGACACCCTTAACCTCATCCTTAAGGGTGACGCCTCCGGTGCCGTTGAGGCCCTGGAAGAGTCGCTGCTCAAGATCGATGTTGGCGAAGAAGTACAGCTGCGCGTCATCCACCGTGGCGTGGGTGCCATCACCCAGAACGACGTCAACCTGGCTACCGTCGACAACGCGGTTATCATCGGCTTCAACGTACGCCCGGCTGAGCGTGTACAGGAGCTGGCTGACCGCGAGGGCGTAGAGATGAAGTTCTACTCCGTCATCTACAGCGCCATTGAGGATGTTGAAGCCTCGATGAAGGGCATGCTCAAGCCGATCTACGAAGAGGTCGCTCTGGGTAGCGCCGAGATTCGTCAGGTCTTCCGTTCCTCCAAGTTCGGTAACATCGCTGGTTCGATTGTCCGCAGCGGCATTATCAAGCGTGGCACTAAGGCCCGTTTGGTGCGCGACGGCGTGGTGGTTGCTAACGAGCTTTCCATCGAGTCTTTGCGCCGCGAGAAGGACGACGTCACCGAAGTACGCGAAGGCTACGAATGCGGTATTAACCTAGGTTTCAAGGACATTGCTGAAGGCGATGTCATTGAGACTTGGGAGATGCGCGAAAAGCCGCGAGACTGACGTCTTAGGCTAAACGGTAGTCGCCACCTAAGGCGGCAGGTGGCGGGTCAGCAATGGCCCGCCACTTTACTAGCATTAAATTAAGTACATAGATCACCTAAAACTTTCACAGGAAAAGGAGCCATCATGGCTGACCCCGCCCGCGCCCGTCGAGTTGCTGACCGAATCCACAAGACTGTGGCCCAGGTGCTTGAGCGCCGCATTAAAGACCCGCGTCTAGGTTTCGTAACTATCACCGATGTGCGTGTCACCGGTGACTTGCAGCAGGCTACCGTGTTCTACACGGTTTACGGCACCGAGGGCGAGCGCCGTCGTAGCGCCAGCGCCCTAAAGTCCGCCACCGGCCTAATCCGCTCTGAGGTAGGCAAAGCCCTGGGTATCCGCCTTACCCCCACCATCAGCTTCCAGCTAGACTCGCTGCCCACCACAGCCCGCAGCATTGAGGATGCTTTGGCTCAGGCTCAGGCGCGCGACGCCGCCATTGCCCGCGCCGCTGAGGGGGCCAGTTACGCTGGGGACGCTAACCCCTACCGCACTAAGGATGAGGACGAGGACGAGGACGCCGCCAGCAGCGACAGCGCCGCCAGCGCTGAAAGCAGCGAGAGCGCTGCCAGCGCCGAAAGTGCCGCTAGCCCTGAGGAGGCCGTGTACGAGCAGGACGTTTTTGCTGACGAGCAGGAGGGCGGCGTCGACAACCGCCAGATTGCTGCCCTGCAGGCACAGGCCATGGCTGAGGCTGCTCAGGCTGACGCCCAGGGCCGCTCTAGTCACGACCAGCTCTGATAAGTGAGCGAAAAGCAAACTGCGCTCGGTCAAGACAGGCCCAGCCAAGGCGAGCCCAGCCAGGGCCCGGGCGCAACTGAGCGCGTACGGCCAGTGGATGTAGCCCGGGGGGCCGTAACCGCCCCCGACGGGCTGCTACTGGTTGATAAAGACCTGGGCATCACCAGCCACGATGTGGTTTCCCGAGTGCGGCGCCTGGCAGCCACGCGCAAAGTGGGCCATGCGGGCACACTAGACCCCATGGCTACCGGATTGCTTACGGTAGGCGTTGGTAAAGCTACCCGGCTGCTGAACTACCTAGTTGGGGCCGATAAAACCTATGAGGCTACCATCCGCCTGGGGGTGGGCACAGACACGGAGGATGCTCACGGCCAGGTAACCCAGGTGGTGGCTCCCGGGCAGGTTGATTTGGGGCGCCTGCAGGCTGCTGCCGCCCAGCTAACGGGCCCGATTAGCCAGGTGCCCAGCAGTTTTAGTGCCATTAAGGTTAACGGCGTACGCGCCTATGACCTGGCCCGCAGTGGTCAGGAGGTGGAGCTGGAAGCTAGGCAAGTCACCATTCATAGCTTTGATCTGGGCCAAGTTAACTCCACTAGCGCCAGTTACCCAGGCTGGGGCCAAGTGCCAGTGGTGGATGTGAAGGTGCAAGTTAGCTGCTCGTCAGGTACCTATATTCGGGCTTTGGCTCGCGATTTTGGTCTGTCGCTGCAAACAGTTGCGCATTTGACTACGCTGCGACGCACCCTGGTGGGTCCGTTTAAAGTCAGCGACGCACGCACTCTTAGCGGCTGGTCGGCGCAGGTAGCTGAGGATGCTGACAGCGCTGACCCTAAGGGTTTGGCCCTAACGCCCCTGCCGCTGGTGCTCAGGCAGGCTTTCAACTGGCTGGTTTTAGATCCCGGTCAGGTTAAGGACGTGCGTCAAGGTAAGTTTTTGCCGCGTCAGTTGGAAGAAAATGTGCAAGTGGCCAAGGCCCCTGTTAACGCTAAGCAAAAGGTGCTAGCCGCGTTAGACATGCAGGGTGAGGCCGTGGCATTGTTGAAACATCAAGGTAAACATTTGCGACCGGTGCTAGTTTTTGCGGGCGCGTGAAATAGGAGAAAAGTTTGACTCAGCAGGTTTCGCAGCCGCAGGAGCCTAAAGCTCAGGTACCTCAGGGCCCCATGGCGCAGGCCAGTCCGGTTCCGGGACGTAAACCTGGCAATATTTTGGGGTTGCGTGCGGTGGATGCTAAGCCCCGCTCTGGCGGTTGTGGTTGCGCTGGTGGATGCGGCTGCAATGGTGGCGCACACGCGTGAAAGTTTTACATTCGCCCAAGCAGGTGGCGCAGCTTGATTTAGCTGCTGGCTGCGTGCTCACTATCGGTATTTTCGACGGCGTCCATCGTGGTCATCAGGCGATTTTGGCTCATGCTGTGCGGCGCGCTAAGCAAATGGGCGTGCCTTGCGTGGTGCTGACTTTTGATCCTCACCCGCGCCTGGTGCATGATCCTGACACCCACCTGCACTTGATCACGTCTTTGGCTGACCGCTTTGAGGCGCTGGGGCAGCAGGGGGTGGATGCCACCTTGGTGGTTAACTACACCTTGGAGTTTGCCGCCCAAAGCGCCGAGGATTTTGTGCGCACCTGGCTGGTGGATCTGCTTAAGGCTCGCCTGGTGGTGGTGGGCTCTGATGTGCGTTTTGGGGCCGGCAATGCGGGCGACAGGCACACCCTGGAGCAGCTGGGCCAAAAGCTTGGTTTTGAGGTTGAAATCGTAGATAACGTGTGCGGACACAGCGGTAAACGCTGGTCGTCAACCTGGGTGCGTCAAGCCCTGGAAAAGGGTGACGTGGCTGAGGCTGCGCGGGTTTTGGGCCGACCGCATCGCTTGCGTGGCACGGTGGTGCATGGTTTGCGCCGTGGACGCCAGTTAGGTTTCCCTACCGCTAATTTGGATGCGGAAACTGCCGGGGTAGTGCCCCCTGACGGTGTCTACGCCGGTTGGCTTTGGGCTCACGACGGCGCCAGTGGGCTACGTAAAATGCCTGCGGCTATCTCGATCGGCACTAACCCAACTTTTAAGGATGTACCCAAACGCACGGTTGAGGCCCACGTGCTTGGCCGCGCCGACTTGAACCTGTATGGCCAAGAAGTTGCGGTTGATCTGGTCAGCTACCTGCGCCCAATGATCAGTTTTGCCGGCTTGGATGAGCTGCTAAAGCAGATGCACAAAGATATTGCTGACAGTGCGGCGGTGCTGAACGTGCCGGTGCCAGAGCCGATCGATCCAGCGCAAGTTACTGCCTGCTAAAAGCTTAGATGCTGTCTAAACACCGTGCCCCCTGGTTTTTTAAACCAGGGGGCACGAGCGTTAGTTGGCGCAGAGCTCATTAGTTGGCGTGGCGCTGTCGCCTAAAACCTAGCGAGGCCAGGCACAGGCCAGCTCCTAGCATTGCCAGTATTGGTTCGAAGCCGGTTTTGGCTAGCGTGCCGCCAGCTCCACTTGCACTGGCGCCACCCGCGCCGCCCGCGCTGCCTAAGGCGCCGGTCGAACCAGAGCCGCCCAGTTTCGCGCCGCTGCTAGAGCTGCCTAAGGCGCCGCTTAGAGAGCCAGAACTCTTAGCGCCCTGGGAGCCAGACGCCGTCGGCTTAGAAGCACTGGCGCCAGCCGGGCTAGTGGGGTTAGAGCCAACCACATTATTGATAGGGGTGGTGGGGCTTGGACTAGTGGGCGTCGGGTTAGTAGGGTTGGCCCCGGGCCCGGGGGAGTTGCCAGCTAGCTTGCAGTCGCTAACCTTACCGGCGCGGTAATCGGCAATAGCCTGGTTACCCACTAAGAAAGTCAGGCATTTAGTGGGTGAGGCCAGAGCCTGGCCCTTTACTGTGGCCGTGAAGCTAACCTCGAACAGATACACGCCGGGCTTGGTAAAAGCCCAGTTGGCGTGAGCGTGGGTGTGCTCAGGAATAGACAGCTCGCTAAGCGAGGTGGAGGTGTTAAAAATATGTTCCACCTTGCCGGTTAAAGCGTCACTGTTAAACACGTGCGCACTAGCACCCTCGGGCAGCGAGTGGGGTTTAACAATGAATTTGACGCTGCCTTGAGCCAGCGAGTCACTGATGCCATTGGTGGACCAGCCAGGCCAAATGTGTACGCCGTCATTAATCGCGTCAGTGTAGTAGAACTGGCTGCCGGATTTACCCAGGAAGTCATACTGGCTACCAGCTAGGCGGCCGCTAGAAGGGCGGGTGTGGCGAGCTGAGTCATCCAAAGCTAAAGCCACCGAGTTGATATCGCGGTCAACTGAGGTTTTAGCGTTGGTGAGGGTGTCATCATGCAAACTGGCGCTTAATGCGGTGCCATCGGCGTTTAGTGAGCCGGCAATATCGACGTGACCGCGCTGCAAAATCACCTTTTCACTCACCGGCCCGCTGGGCTTAGTGGGGGTGGGTGCCGGGCTGCTCCCAGGGGGCGTAGGAGTTGGCTTACCGGGTGCCGGCGTGGTGGTCGGTTGACTGGTCGGTGCCGGCGTGGGAGTGGGCTTAGCGGTAGGTTGGGCCGACGCCGTCGGGCTAGGAGCTGGGGTAGCCGTAGGGGCCGCGCTAGCTGTAGGGGAGGGGGCCGGCGTCGTAGTAGGAGCGGCGGTGGGCTGTGGGGCCGGCTCAGGGGCAGGCTGAGCGGTCGGCTGTGGGGTGGGCTCAGAAGTGCCGTTGGCGCCATCAACCGCCAAAGCACCCGAGTAGCTTAGACCTGCGCGAGTATCAACCGGGCCGGGAGAATCAGCGCTACCACCAGCAGAGCCAATTAGGGCGTGGGGGATAACGTTGATACGCAGATATTTACCTGAGCAGTCAGAGTGGGAGTCATTAATACTCAACTGCCCATTTACATCAGTTACCCCCTCAAAAATGCAGGTGGGGTACTGCTCGGTAGGCGAGTCATAGTAGCCGCCATTGATATAGGCCTTAACCTTGCTGTCTGACAGCGTGATGGTGGTGTTTAGACGGCTGTCGCTAATGGATTTAACATCCACGGTGTAGCTAAGCGCCTTAGGGGTGTAGGGCTGGGTGTCAAAAGCCGGGGCCGGGTCGCTGGAGGCCGGCTCGGGCAGACGCGAAACCGCCTGGGTGGAATCGGTGGAGGCAGGGGATTCCTCGCCGGTGGTGTATTCCACCGAAGCCGAAACCCAACGCGGCAGGCCACTGGCGGCGTCGGGAATATAGACAGCCTGGAAAGCACTGGTGGTAGAACCAATCATTTCTTTCCAAGTGGCTTTACCGTTAACCACCGGCACCTGAGCCAGGTAGTAGCCGTCAATGAAGAAGGTTACGTTTCCGCCAGCTTTAGCATCTCCCGCATCAAAAGTCAGGTCCGTGAGTTTGTCGTCGCCATCTTTTTGGCGTCCCTCATGGGCTGAGAGCGTGAAGGTGTAGGGTGTGGCCGGGGCGCCAGAAGGAGCGGCGGCAAACTGCTGGCTCAGTGGGGTAGAGGCGGTGTCAGAGGGGCGTGTGCCGCCAACTTGCCACACAAAAGGCACAGTTTTAGAGGCAATCAGTGAGCCATCTTTAGCGCGCGCAGTAGCCCGGTAGGTCAGCACATAGCGGCCAGGCTTAGAGAAAATCGTGTCATTGTGGGTGTGGTTACCCGGGGTTAGGAAGATCGAGCGCCGCCCTTCATCGTGGGAGGACAGGTAGCGTCGCACGCCGTCGTCGTCAGCGTAATAAACCAGCGCCTCCATGCGGCCCGGACCATCAAAACCCACCAGGTCTAGGCTGAAGGAAGCGTTCCTGAACTGCTCGGTGGGGATCTCGCTATCAGCCCCGAAACCAGCCCACAGGGGTTCCTTATTAACCCCGGGAATAGCTGGGGCGCGATACCACAGGTCACCAACAGAGCGAATAAAGTCAATGCCGGGGTTGGGTGAGCCTTCAAAGTTGAAGAAATACAGCTGCTCACCGCTGCGTTTATAGCCGGTACCCACCCAGTTAACCGTGTCTTCTAGCGCATAGGTTTGCCCATTGGCTTCATTTAGCAGGGCAAAGTTGTTATCGCGCCAATACACCTTGGGGGCGTCAATGTGGTGGGCGGTGGTTACGATCTTGCCGTCGTCAGGACTAGCCAGGGAAGGTGCAGCAAGCGGGGAGAGGGCTAAAGCGGCAGTTAAGGCCATAGCTGCGATACGCGAACGTATTTTCATAGCGGGTCTTTCCAAATGTACAGAGAAATGCCACTAAAAGCTTAACTATAATGATACTGATTATCAACTAGGGGTGATTTGTGGCAAAAGCGCGCTTTAAGGGTGGTTGCTAGCTCTTGAGGCTGCTAAGCTTGCAGGGCCGTCAAAGCCGGCCACGGCGCGTCATGCTTGGGAGAACCTGCCCCAGGCTCCGTGTAACGACCATGAGGAGTAAATATATGTCGATCTCCGCTGAGCGCAAGCAGCAGCTAATCGCCGAGTACGCTACCCACGAGGGCGACACCGGTTCCCCCGAGGTTCAGGTCGCTATCCTCACCGAGCGTATTTCTAACCTGACCGAGCACTTCAAGTCCCACAAGCACGACCACCACTCCCGTCGTGGTCTTTACCTGCTAATTGGTAAGCGTCGTCGCCTGCTGGACTACCTCTACGAAGAGGACATTGAGCGCTACCGTAGCCTCATCGCTCGTCTGGGCATTCGCCGCTGATCACTGGCGCATAAGCATACAAACGGCAATCTCGTTTAGAGGTTGCCGTTTTTGCTTGAATTGCCTAGTTCACGCGCGGCCAAACCCACAAATGGTCTAAATGCCGCTAAGCTAGAAGGGATACATAAGAGAAGACGAAAGTGAATCTAGATGTTCATTGATGACCCTGAGGTCACTGCGGCTGAAGCCGTAATCGACAATGGCGCTTTTGGTAAGCGCGTAGTCCGTTTTGAAACCGGACGACTAGCCAAGCAGGCCGCTGGCTCCGCTATGGCTTACCTGGATGGTCAGACCGCCATCCTGTCTGCCACCACTGTTGGCAAGCACCCCAAAGACCAGTTTGATTTCTTCCCCCTCACTGTAGATGTGGAAGAGCGTCAGTACGCCGCCGGCCGCATCCCCGGTTCTTTCTTCCGTCGTGAAGGCCGCGCCGGCACCGAGGCTATCCTGGCTTGCCGTCTGATTGACCGCCCGCTGCGCCCCTCCTTCGTCAAGGGCCTGCGTAACGAGGTTCAGGTAGTTGAGACCGTACTGTCTATCGCTCCCGACGACGCCTACGACGTTCTAGCTATTAACGCCGCCTCCATGTCCACCCAGATTGCTGGGCTGCCCTTCGCGGGCCCGGTGGCTGGTACCCGCATCGCCCTGATTGACGGCCAGTGGGTAGCTTTCCCCCGTTACAGCGAGATTGAGCGCGCCACCTTCCAGATGGTTGTGGCCGGTCGTGTGCTTGAAGACGGCGACGTGGCCATCATGATGGTTGAGGCTGGCGCCACCGAGCACGCCTGGAACCTGATCAAGGCTGGCGCTGTGGCCCCCACCGAGGCTGTAGTAGCCGAGGGCCTAGAGGCTGCCAAGCCCTTCATCAAGGTTTTGTGTGAAGCCCAGATGGAAGTTGCTGCCCACGCCTCCAAGCCCACCGCCGAGTTCCCGCTCTACCTGGACTACACCGATGAGCAGTACGACGCCGTCGAGACCGCTGCTAAGGAGGCCGGCCTAGCCCAGGCTCTAAGCACCGAAGGTAAGCAGGCCCGCGACGAGGCCGTGGACGCTATCCGCGACCAGGTCCTGGCCCAGCTAGCTGAGCGTTTCCCCGAGGAAGACGACGAGAAGGCCCTCAAGGCCGCCTTCAAGTCCGTCACCAAGAAGCTAGTGCGTCACCGCACCCTGACCGAGGGCATCCGTATGGATGGCCGTGGCACCAAGGACATCCGTACCCTGGCTGCTGAGGTTGAGGTACTTCCGCGCGTACACGGCTCGGCCCTGTTCGAGCGTGGCGAAACCCAGATCCTGGGCGTGACCACTTTGAACATGCTGCGCATGGAACAGCAGCTGGACAACCTTTCGCCCGTCACCGCCAAGCGCTACATGCACCACTACAACTTCCCGCCCTTCTCCACCGGTGAGACCGGGCGTGTGGGTGCCCCCAAGCGTCGCGAAATCGGTCACGGTAACCTGGCCGAGCGCGCCCTGGTGCCGGTGCTGCCCAGCCGTGAAGAGTTCCCCTACGCTATCCGTCAGGTCTCTGAGGCTCTAGGCTCCAACGGCTCCACCTCCATGGGTAGCGTGTGTGCCTCCACTCTGAGCCTGCTGCAGGCAGGTGTGCCGCTGCGCGCCCCTGTCGCTGGTATCGCCATGGGTCTAATGCACGAGGAAATCGACGGCGAAACCAAGTGGGCCACCCTGACCGATATTCTCGGTTCTGAGGACGCCTTCGGCGACATGGACTTCAAGGTTGCCGGTACCGCCGACTTCATCACCGCCCTGCAGCTGGACACCAAGCTTGACGGCCTACCCTCTGAGGTTCTGGCCGGCGCCCTGGGTCAGGCTCGCGATGCCCGCCTGCACATCCTGGGCGTGCTCAACGAAGCTATCTCCACCCCGGACGAGCTCTCTCCCTACGCCCCGCGCGTGCTGACCGTTAACATCCCGGTTGACAAGATCGGTGAGGTTATCGGCCCCAAGGGCAAGATGATCAACCAGATCCAGGAAGACACTGGCGCTGAGCTAACCATCGAGGACGACGGCACCGTTTACATTGGCGCCTCTGACGGCCCCTCCGCTGAGGCCGCCCGTGAAGCCGTGAACGCTATCGCCAACCCCCAGATGCCTGAGGTGGGCGAGCGTTTCGTGGGTACGGTTGTTAAGACCACCACCTTCGGTGCTTTCATCTCCCTGACCCCCGGCAAGGACGGCCTGCTGCACATCAGCCAGATCCGTCGCCTGGTTGGTGGCAAGCGCGTGGAGAACGTTGAGGATGTCCTCAAGGTTGGCGACAAGGTTCAGGTTGAACTGGCCGAGATCGACCCGCGTGGCAAGCTCAGCCTGCACGCCGTGTTGAACGAAGAGCAGCTGGCTGCTGAGGCCGCCAACAACGAGGCCCGCGAGGCTCACCGCGCCGAGCGTGGCGCCCGCGAGGAGGGTGACGCCCCGGTACGTGAGCGACGTCCCCGTCGTCGTCGCACCCGCACCCTGAGCGAAGAAACTCAGGACTGAAACGCCTGCACCTTGAGCCAAACTCAAGGAGCTTAAGTTTGGGGTCGGAATTTTCCGGCCCCAAACTTGTCTCTAAGTGCTCTAAGCTGCACGCTACTTACTTTAACCTGACGCTTAAAAATATTGCCGACTAAGGTGCAGACGGCTATCAACCACTGCCAACACTGTAAGCAGCGCTGCTAGGGGAGATTGGAAGGGGGCAGTGTCTAGATTAAAAACAAAATTAAACTGCCAAGGTACAAGCCCAGCCAGGGACATTATCATCACTACCGCAATAGGAGCTAAGGCAGCTACATAGCGGTTAGTCCAACTAGCGCTTAATGCAGTTAAAGCGCAAAGAATTAGCAGCAGCCAAGTGCGAAACCAAGTATCTATATTGGCTGGTAAGAGCAGATTTGTTAAACCTATTAAGGCAAGATTTAACGCTAAAAACACGCTGGTGCGTAGCAGTTGTAAACGCAGTACACCACTTTTGCTAGTAAATTCAGCCCAGGGGACGCTTGGGGAAAGCATCATGGTGCTGGCACTAATCGCGACGGCGCCCGCTAGCGTTCCCAACTGCTCTTGGGAGGCAATGGAGGCAGTGGTGTCGGGGTGGACCCGAATTTGCACTTCACTGAGCACAACTGAAGTTAGCCAAGCAGTAAGGCTAACTAAAATGCCGATAACTGTACCACGATGGCAGCTATTTTTTAATATCGTCAAGTGTGGCTTCACAGGCAAGAATCTTCTGGGCTTTACGGTTCAAAGTGTTCTCAAGAGAAGCATAAGGCACAGAGCTAAGATACTTTTCAGCCCCTAACACCTCGCTAGTGGCATAGGGGCGTAGCTGGGCATAGTCAGGCAAACTAGTTTCGCTCACGCCACTACGCTTTAACCACCACAGTGACAAGCCTAAATTTAGGTCTTTACCTGCCGACTTATCTGTACAGTTAGCCAGCAGATAGTTGCGGGCAAGCGTGGCAGCTAGAGCATTTCTATCAACTAAAGCCGTATCTGTAGACTCACCAAAGCTACTTGGCGCATAGATAGCTTTTTGAGGTGCACTAGCTAAATTAGCTTCAAGGTCAGTTACTGTTCCGAGTAAGGTTCTAGGACGTAAATTAGTAGGCAGCGCACTAATTAACGAAGAGCCATGAGTTAGGTAAGCATCTAGACCCTGTGCCCCATAGGCGGGG
>ERZ1699261.301-NODE-301-length-13878-cov-4.133736_pt1 | contig 13878 bp, 10 predicted proteins | sample MGYA00581524_ERZ1699261 | MGnify/ENA primary metagenome ERZ1699261 (study PRJEB42319, sample SAMD00040338) | human oral metagenome | material: saliva | host: Homo sapiens | study: EMG produced TPA metagenomics assembly of PRJDB4115 data set (Metgenomic analysis of... | reverse complement strand
TTCATATTCTTGTCAGGGATTGATGACTCGTAGTACTGACCATAGTAATAATCATAGTATCCACCATCATTGACTCTACTATTAATATTACTATAATTCTCATACTCGTAAGTTGCACCCAAGGCAAGGTAGTTGCCAACAGTGTGACCAAGAGAGAAGCCAAACTTCCAAGGGGTCCACATCTTGAAATCGTATGAGTTAGCAACACCTTTTTCCTGACTTGATGTGCCTGACGCATAAACAAGACGAGTAACATTTGAAGTCGTCAAGTCATACCATGTTGGAGACTTCACGTATGCACCAATTCTAAATGGAGACTCAGCTACTGGACGAACAATTACACCAGCTGTGATATCAAAACCTGAACCCGTTACCTTTCTCTCATCACGAACAAGTACACCACCAGCATTGTTTAAGTTCTCACGATACTCACTGTATCCCTTATAATTAACATCCTTCATACCGAATGTCAAACCGAGATAAACTCTGTCATTGAGGTTTCCACTCACAGCAAAGTCATAATTACCAATATAGCCAGTATGCGCGCGGTCTAAAGTATAACCAGTGGCTTTCTCATAATTATAAGTTCCTGTGCTACCTGGAATCAATGAATTCCAATAGAGATCATCAATCTGACTCCAAGTGTATGCTACTTTTGGTGGTGTTGATGGTAATGGTGGTGTAGCGTCTACATAGCCAACATTCTTACCATTATTATCCTTACGAACAAAGAATCCACCAGAATTCTCATCACCGAGTATGCCTTTAATATATGACTGCTTGTTCTGTGAACTTCCATTCAAAGAGCCTGCAGCATTAAGGATATAATCAAAGTTCTTGCTCTTATGATAGTTGAAACCAAAGTTAAGGAAAGACTTCTGACCAGTACGAGTAGTATAGACACCACCAATCTGGTCGAAACTCAGGTTAGTCTTCTTACCATTAGAGAACTCTTTACCATCTGATTGCATAAGAAGACCAGCACTGAGACTAACATTGCTGTGACGGAACAAACCGATACCAGCTGGGTTAGAACCGATAGTAGAAATATCAGCACCCAAGGCTTCCATGGCTCCACCCATACCAACATAGCGTGCAGTACCATTCAAGTCCTCTCCTGCTAACTTAGCATTCTCGTATGTCTCCTGTGCATTTGCAGACAAAGCAGCAAATAACGAAACAGCAAAGAAAATATATTTACTCTTCATTTCTGATATTCTTTATTAATTAAACATTCATTATCCAAAATACTATCTATGACTACCGAAGGCACTGCGTGAGCCACCAGAACTGCTGCCTCCACCGCCAGAATATGAGCCACCGAAGCTACCACCACCTCTTGCACCACCAAATGAACTTGGTGAAGGCTGTGAGAATGTAGAGCGCTCTGGCTGAGAATAAGAGCGTGTCTGATTCTCAAAACCATTCTGACGTGCGCCAGCGAAGCGATCATAGTAGCTTCTCATATCATTACTCTGAGATGCATTGTTACCATACTGGTTTACATTGCCACGACGATTTGAGTAAGATGAGCGTCCGTTGTCATAGGAACCACTTCTTGCTTGAGAACCAAAGTCTCTTGGAGAGTTACCCCAGTGATTAGCTGTACCCGTATGACCATTGTAAGCATAGTAGCCACCTCTTCTATAACCATAGTAAGGATAACCACCATAATAGCCATAATATCTGCTCCATGGGTTGTACCAACCATAGTCAGCATAACCATAATAGTATGGATAACCGCCGTAGTAGCCATAATATGGATAACCACCATAATAGCTATAATAAGGATAGCCACCATAATAACCATATGACCATGGATCATCCCATCTGTCATACCAGCCACCATAATAAGGTGAACGCCATCCCCATCCTACATAGAACGAAGAGCGACCAGCAAACCATGGGTCATAATAGCCACCCCAAAATCCATCAAAACGACTCATTCTTCGGCTATAAGCAAAGTCATCGTTATCACTTTCGTACTGACGAGTGAAACCTCCATAGATAGTATCTAACACTACAGAGTCGCCATGCAACGTAGAGATACGCGACATAAAGATATCGTTTCCAAGAGAATCAACTCCTATTTTCTTATAATTATACTTGCCACGACGATTGTATTCGTCATTAGACTTACCAATACCGCTATAATAAACAGGGCGATCCTCCTCCACTTTACTCTGTTGATAAGCAGACTGATCCGCCTTTGACGGGGTAAAATAAAGGTCATCTTGCGCCATTGATAGCAATGGCATAGCTCCAAATAAAACCGAAAGTAATACTGAACGTTTCATATACCTTTTTTTTAATTTACACTTGTTTTAACACCAAGATAATGTTTGTACACAATCTTTATAGTGCAAAAATAAGATAACTTTCTTTGCAAATATACGGATTTTCCCTAATCCATGGTAGGTTTTTCCCTATTTTTTATAATTTTGCAGTAGAAATTTAACACCAAGATGAAATATATACAAGTAAAGTTTACGGCAGAACCTGATTCTCAGGACGTAAGAGACATTATTGCAGCCCTTACAGGTGAAATAGGATTCGACTCCTTTACGGACGATCCTGACGGACTCGTTGGCTACTGCCAAGAAGACCTTTTCAACGAAGATACACTCACTGATACCCTACATAACCTGCCTCTACCAGACGTAACAGTTACTTTTACGGCTAATCAAGCCGAGGATAAGAACTGGAATGAGGAATGGGAGAAAGCTGGCTTTGAACCTATTATCATTGACAATCGCTGTGCTATTGTCTGTAAGAATATGGAAGAAGAAGCTATTGCTAACTATCCCCAGCTTGAGACTATCCCAATGAAAATACTTATTGACGCACAACAGGCATTTGGCACAGGTACACATGAGACGACACAGATGATTGTTTCCTTATTACTAAACCAAGACCTGAAGGACAAGAGAGTTCTCGACTGTGGCTGCGGTACGGGGATCTTAGGTATTGTGGCCGCAAAGTGCGGTGCAAAGGAAGTTGTAAGCTATGACATTGATGAGTGGAGTGTGCGCAATGCCGAGCATAATGCCGAACTAAATGGTGTAGAATTAGATGTGCTTGAAGGCGACAAGCGAGTTCTCTCACACGTGAGTGGAGTCTTTGATGTTATCTTAGCAAACATCAACCGTAATATTATCCTTGAAGACATAGACGAGTTTGTCAGTGTTATGACAACTGATTCAAAGATTATTCTGAGTGGATTTTATGAGCAGGACGCAGAAGCTATCCTTCAGAAAGCTAACGATCTCGGTCTGAAAGAGAGTCAACGTTTATTGAATCATGACTGGTGCTGCTTACTTCTTGAACGTCAGTAACATCTTCTTGTATAAGTAGTTGCTGCAAGTCATAGAAGCTACCATTGTAGATGTTTAAGTCTACGTATCCCTTAATACCTGGCAGTTTCCCAGCATCAGTATGCTGCCAGAATTTCCAATTCCCCTGATACTCCATCTGATGAACATAGTAGTGAGCTATCCAATAAGGGTAGTCATCAAAACGAGAATCTGAGAGATATTGGTCCTTAAACTTATAATAGGTGTAGATGATAGGCTTCACATGATACCTATCTTCTACTATATGCAACCATGTAAGAATGTTCTGTTGGAACTCTTCCGTACTAATATTCTTCGGTTTGTGCTCAACATCAAGTACAGGAGGCAAATCTCCTGGCTCAAGATGAACCATAGCTAAGAAGAAATAAGCTTGTCTACGCGCAGAAGAATTATTACTCCAGAAATGATAAGCACCACGTATAAAGCCCGACTCTTTTGCATTATAGAAATTATCCCTAAACTTCATGTCAACATGACTGTCGCCCTCTGTTGACTTAATTATGATGAACCGTATGGGTAAACGGTCTATCATTGCATTCCTAAGACGGTTCCAATTAATCGTACCTTGATAACGACTCACATCAATACCATATATCGTGTAACCCTCAGGATAATCAGGGTCACCATAAATAGCACGCCATCTAAAACCAGTAGGTGCGACAAATAGGAAATAAAACAAGAAACTATATCCTGCAGCAAGACACAATCCTACAGCCCATCTCATCCAACCTGGCATCTGACTCCAGGTCTTTCTCAATGAATGAAGCACTTTGGAAATAAACATGTTCTTACTGATTGATAATTTAGAGTTCTACTTTATCTTGCATTAGACGGTTACTTTCACAAATTCTTTTCATGAAAAAAAATATTTCTTGTCGTGAAGAAAAATATTTTTTATCGTGAAGAAAATTATTTCTCTTCATGAAAATAAATTAGTAAAGCAGCTGAATATGCTGAAAAGGTACTGTTTCTTTTGATTTAATAAACAATGAGAAAGCCGACAATTAAGCATGGATTACAGTCGTAATCATACGATTGATGACTTGTATTAACACGATAATAATAGATTGAAAACCAAAGGTATAACTAAACCTTAATAACTAAACACTTGAAATAAGTGTATTGTATAAGAACAGACAATAGTAAAAAACAAAAGAAGAAACAGAGGACACAATTATCCCCTATTTCTCCTTTATGAATATACTATTACTTAGCCTGCTCTAATTCAAGCGTCTTAGTAGTCAAATCACATACTGAAGAAGGACCCCAGTACTGGATAGGACCTGGATAAACATAGCATGTTTCTTTAGCCCACTTATCACGCTGAGCAGCGAAAGTCTTGAATGGAGCACCATCAAGCTCAACCAGTGCCTTACGGATAACAGGTTTCATTTCACCATTACGTCTCTCCATGTTCATCATCATAGTGATTGGCACACCACCAGCCTTCCACTGGTCAGCAGGTGCTGTGGTATTCTTAACGATAGCCATATAGCCCGTCTTACCATTAGCAATCAGCTGAGCTGCAGATGAGCCGAGTGCATAGCAGTAGTCTGCATCAAAGTTAGAAGGAGCTGCGCAACGACCCTCATAACCGAAGAAGTGGTGCTGAGCAGCAAACTTACCTGTGTATTTACCTTCCTTCTTCCACTGATCAAGCTTCGCAGCAACCATCTCTGAGATAAGTTTCTCAGTCTCAATGAGAGACACCTGTACGTTTCCGTGTGGGTCACGGTCAAGAGAAAGCTGACGTGCTACACCTTCTGGGAGTGTTTCGAAAGTAGCCTTGTTCTCTGCAGAGAGATGCTCAAGGATATATACACGCTGTGCCTGCTTGTCAAGGTTCAAGTATTCTGCACCGTGAGCAGCCAACAAGTCATTCAATTCCTGGATTAGACGACCAATAGCAGGGACAAATTCAATAAGACCCTCTGGGATTAATACAACACCAAAATTGTTTCCCTGTGCTGCACGATAAGCAACAACTTCAGCAATGTTCTCAACGATGTCGTTCAAAGTCTGGTCCTTTGCCTCAATCTCTTCAGAGATTAGACAGATGTTAGGTTGTGTCTGCAAAGCACACTCAAGCGCAATGTGAGAAGCAGAACGGCCCATCAACTTAATGAAGTGCCAGTACTTACGAGCAGAGTTACAGTCACGCTCGATGTTACCGATAAGCTCAGAATAAGTCTTCGTTGCTGTATCGAAACCGAAAGAAGTCTCAATCTGACTGTTCTTCAAGTCACCGTCGATAGTCTTAGGACAACCGATAACCTGTACGCCATACTGTTTAGCAGCATAGTACTCAGCCAATACGCAAGCATTGGTATTAGAGTCATCACCGCCAATGATTACTACTGCCTTGATATCTAACTTACGAAGAATCTCAAGACCCTTCTCGAATTGATCCTCTTTCTCGAGCTTTGTTCTACCAGAACCAATCATATCGAAACCACCAGTGTTGCGATAAGCCTGAAGGCTCTCAGCTGTTATCTCGATATAATTGTGGTCAACAAGACCGCCAGGACCCATGAGGAAACCATAAAGACGGTTCTCTGGGTTCAACTTCTTAACCTCATCAAAGAGACCAGAAATAACGTTGTGACCACCAGGAGCCTGACCACCAGAGAGGATAATACCAACGTTGATCTTTGCATTGTTAGCTGAATCAGCTGGAACAAACTCAACGAGAGGCATTCCGTAGGTGTTAGGGAATAGCTTCTTGATATCTTCCTGATTGTCAACACTCTGTGTAGGAGCACCTTCCTGCACCTTTACTGCACCCTGAAGAGCCTTAGGCAACTTTGGCTGATAGCCTGCTCTTTCCTTCTGCAATGCGCTAATTTCCATGTGTTTAATTTAATGTTTGAAATATAATAATTCTTTGTTATATCCTTATCTACTCTGCAAAATTACTTTTTTTATCCGATAATAGAAAGGAAAAGACGCTAAATTAAAATTTTAACTCTATTTTTATGTAAGAAAGCCTTGCCTTTCTAATTTTTTACTTATCTTTGAACGATGAATATAAATATAGCTATTTAGGATTAATATGAGCAACAAAAGAGATTTAAAACGCACCATCAATTATATTTGTGGTGACTTGTTTACAGAGGGTATCGCAGCATCCCTCTATGGTGAAGAGCATGATAATGATAATACTGAGGCAATCCTCACGTCAATATTGGTAATGCATAGCAACTACATCAGACGCGTATCTCATGTAGAACCAGGCATGCCTGCCAAGGTTTACTTCAATGATTTGAAAGATAAGTTTAGTAAAGAAGTCAATGAGATAGTAGACCAACTCAATAACCTTGCATAATGTTACAGGCTATAGCTAAGTGGCTACTTTATAGTTTTATGGGGTGGAAGAAAGATGTTAGGTACACTTTACCTAACAAAGCTATTATTTGTCTTGCACCCCATACGAGTAATTATGATTTCCTTATAGGACAACTCTACGCAAGGGCCGAACAACAGAAAAGCAACTTCCTAATGAAGAAGGAATGGTTCTTTTGGCCGTTAGGTCCTATCTTCCGTAGGCTTGGTGGAATTGCTGTATGGCGAGACAAGCATACGAGTATGACTGACAGACTGGCCGAACATGCGATGAAGGCTGATAGTTTTCAACTATGTATTACGCCCGAGGGTACCAGGAGTCTGAACCCAGAATGGAAGAAAGGCTTCTATTATATAGCCTTAAAAGCGCAGTTGCCCATCCACCTTTATGGCTTAGATTACGAAAAGAAGCTAATTCAATGTTCGAAAGTAATCATACCATCAGGCAACATTGAGGAGGATATGAAGGAAATCAAATTGTATTTCAAAAACTTTAAAGGTAAACATCCAGAACTGTTTACGATAGGAGAATTAGACGGATAATGAAGATAAAATTGCTTTGTACTGCACTTCTTGCTATGTCATTTGCAACGACAAATGCACAAACAGGTAAGGCGTCATGGGGAAGAACGAATTATGAAGATGCACCTTGGGTTAAGAATGTATCCCGCCCAAATGAGATAACAGATGGCTTACAGAACAGACACCTTTCTGTTTGGTCGTCTCATGGAAGATATTATGATGCTAAGAAAGGTGAATGGAGATGGCAAAGGCCTATCTTGTTTGGTACTACCGAGGATCTTTACACACAAACGATAGTTCTCCCTTATCTCATACCTATGCTTGAAAATGCAGGAGCAATTGTCTACTCTCCACGTGAAAGGAACTGGCAAAGGAATGAAATCATAGTTGATAATGACAATAGAGTCAACTATAAAGAGGAAAGTCTTAAGAAGAAATGGAGTAACACAAGCGAGAAAGGCTTTGCACTTCACTATGGTAGTTATAACGATGGAGAGAACCCGTTTACTGCTGGTACGGCTCGACAGGTCAAGGCAAGAAAGCGTGATAGCAAGCTGAGTTCCGTTGTCTATCAACCTACTTTCCCCGAAACAGGACGTTATGCAGTATATGTAAGCTATCAGACACAGAAGAAGAGTGTGGAAGCAGCGGAGTATATTGTATTCCACCAAGGCCAAGAAACTCATTTCCACGTCAACCAGCGCATGGGTGGCGGCACATGGGTTTATCTTGGAACATTTGAGTTTGACAAAGGAAACAGTATCAACAACTCTGTTGTACTGACTAATCATAGTTCGCATAGAGGCATAGTAACTACTGACGCAGTACGCTTCGGTGGTGGTATGGGTAACATTGTTCGTGGAGGAACATTGAGTGGCTTACCTCGATTCCTTGAAGGAGCAAGATACTCAACACAATGGGCTGGTGCGCCTTGGAGTGTTGTCAGCAAGAGTAATGGCTCTAACGACTATAACGACGACATCAATTGTCGCTCACTGATGACGAATTGGTTGGCTGGAGGGTCATGCTATCTCCCTGACAAGAAAGATGGGAAGAAGGTGCCTATCGAGCTTGCTTTGGCTGTTCATAGCGATGCTGGATATAAAGCCGACAATAGTTTTGTGGGTACCTTAGGAATTTGTACAACCCAAGAAGGGAATAAGACATTAGGAGATGGCCTTTCACGTAAGGTTTCAAAAACACTTGCAGAACAGTTGGTTAGCAATGTTAAGAGAGATATAGACAATGCCTTTCATGTGAACTGGGCCACTCGTTCTGTGTGGGATCGCAACTATAGCGAGACTCGTCTGCCTGAAGTACCATCATCCATACTTGAGACACTATCACATCAGAACTTCCCTGACATAATGTTAGGGCAAGATCCTAACTTCAAATTCACGCTTGCACGCTCGGTCTATAAGACTATCTTGAAATATGAAGCTAACATGCACGGTAAGACCTATATCGTACAACCCCTTGCACCAAGTAATTTCAAGATTGAATACATATCCCCTAAGAAGATTAGACTACAATGGAAACCAACCTTCGATGCCAATGAGCCTACAGCAACTCCTACCTCTTACAACGTTTATGTTGCTATGGGAACAACCGGATTTGACAATGGTATGAACGTTCGTAACCCGTCTTTTGAGATAGAGCTACAACCTGGTTTAGTCTATAACTTTAAGGTAACGGCTTGTAACCGTGGTGGTGAGAGTTTCCCAACAGAGACCCTTTCTGCCTTACGTAACGATGGTGCAAGTCAGACAATACTTATTGTCAATGCCTTCCATCGCCTCTCTTCTCCAGCTGTGGTGAACACAAACGCTGAACAAGGGTTTGACCTTGAGGCCGACCCAGGCCTTAGCTATGGTCCTGTCGCTGGATGGGCAGGAAGACAAGCTAACTTTAACAAGGCTATGATTGGTAAGGAAGGACCTAACGCCTTAGGCTATGGAGGAGAGGAACTTGTTGGTAAGATTATAGCAGGAAACGACTTCAACTACGTAAGAGAACATGCAGAAGCATTACGTCATGCTGGTAGATACAACATTGTTAGTTGTAGTAGTAAAGCCGTTGAGAATGGTGAAATAAACCTTTCAAAGTATGCTATGGTAGACTTACTCCTTGGCAATGAGAAAGATGATGGGCATAGTTTATTATATTATAAGACCTTCAAACCATCCCTTCGTCAACAACTCACAAAGTATCTCAATGGCCGTGGCAATCTCTTTGTCAGTGGTTCTTATATTGCATCAGACATGCAAGGGACTGACGAACAAGACTGGTTGAGAAACAACCTCAAGATTACATTTGACAGTGCTAACCCTGATAATTATAACTCTATCGTCACGGGTATGGGTATGTCGTTCGATGTCTATCGAACTATCAACGAACAACATTATGGTGCTTACACGCCAGATAACATCCAACCTGCCGACAACGCCTTCAGTACATTGACTTATGCCGATGGCCATACTGCGGCTGTAGCCTATAAAGGAACCAACAACAGTGTGTTTACACTCGCCTTTCCTTTTGAATGTATCAAGGATGCTGCTACCCGCAATAGTATTATGAAGGGAATAGTAAACTTCTTGCTAAAGAAATAAATAGAATTATCTAAAAACGCAATTACTATGTATAAAATTCAAGCAAACGCTTCTGGCACACGAAGCATTGAGATAACAGACTGCCATCTTGAGACTATCAAGAAGTATTCACTCCTATCAGGACTGGTCAATTCCAATGGGATTATCGACGAAGACATCCTTGACAAACTTAAGTTTAACGTACGTGGTCTGCTTGAGTCAGAACCGGGTAAGGACAAAGACTTACTTGACTTATGTCTTGATGTCATCTATAATCAAAACATGAAGGGTATCGGACTGAAGAATCTTGTTGCTCTCTACAAAGAATGGAGTTCGTCTCATCAAGACACTGAAGAGTAGACGATGATGTCTATCTATCTGTGTTCAATACAATAACAAGCCCCTATGCGTAGGAGATAGCTTATCTCCTCTGAAAGTAAATCAATTAAAACAAACATCATTTGAGTTCACAAAAAGGAAATACAAGACCTGCTAAGCAGCATAAGAAAACAACACCAACTCAACAACAGAACAGAGAGCGTGCTGTTAAGAAAGAAGAGAAAGTATTAAAACCATCAAGATTTCAACTAACAGACTTCCTCCCTACCACTAAAAAAGAGGTGGAACTGCGTGGTTGGGACCAGTTAGATATTATCCTCTTCTCGGGTGATGCCTATATTGATCACCCTGCCTTTGGAGCAGCTGTCATAGGTAGAACACTTGAAGCAGCTGGCTATAAGGTGGCTATCGTACCACAACCCGACTGGCATGGCGACTTCCGTGACTTTAAGAAGTTAGGCCGGCCGCGTCTTTATTTCGGTATTTCGCCAGGCGCAATGGACTCGATGGTGAACAAATACACCGCTAATCGCCGTCTACGCTCCGAAGATGCCTACTCTCCTGATGGTAGACACGACTTGCGACCAGAGTATCCAAGTATAGTCTACTCTAATATTCTCCGACAGCTCTATCCCGATGTTTCTATCGTCTTAGGCGGCATTGAGGCTTCACTACGGCGTCTTACCCACTACGACTATTGGAAAGATTGCCTTCGTAAGTGTATTCTCTGCGATGCACATGCCGACATGATTATCTATGGTATGGGCGAGAAACAGGTGGTTAGCATTGCACAGGAGTTAGAGAATGGGGCTCATATCAAGGACTTGAAGCATATTCCACAGACTGTTTACCTCTGCAAAGAGGATGATATCCCAGGTGGGATTAAAGACGATGACATCCTACTTCATTCGCATGAAGCATGTCTTCATAATAAGAAATATCAAGCAGAAAACTTCAAGCATATAGAAGAAGAGTCTAACAAGAAACACGCACAACGTATTCTGCAGGCTGTCGACAACGTCTATGCTGTCGTCAATCCGCCCTATCCTACGATGTCAACAGCAGAGGTAGATGCGGCTTACGACCTCCCATACACACGTGAACCACACCCAAAGTATCGTGGTAAGACAATCCCAGCATACGAGATGATTAAGCACAGTGTGAACATTCATCGTGGATGCTTTGGTGGTTGTTCGTTCTGTACCATCTCTGCTCATCAAGGTAAGTTTATTAGCTGTCGCTCAAAAGAGAGTATCTTGAAGGAGGTAAAACAGGTTGTTCAGATGCCTGACTTCAAAGGCTACCTCTCTGACCTTGGTGGTCCGTCAGCAAATATGTATGGTATGGCGGGCAAAAACCAGAAGGCGTGCGAACATTGCAAACGTCCAAGCTGCGTCAATCCAGAGATTTGTCCTAATCTCGAAACCGACCACACCAAACTACTTGAAATCTATCATGCTGTAGACGAGCTGCCAGAAATCAAGAAGAGCTTTATCGGTTCAGGTGTACGCTACGACTTATTGCTTCATAAGAGTAAGGATGAGAAGAGTAATGAAGCTGCCAAACAATATACGCACGAACTGATAACACGCCATGTCAGCGGCCGTCTGAAGGTTGCACCAGAGCATACCTCTGACCGAGTTCTGCACCTCATGCGCAAACCTTCTTTTCAACAGTTTTATGCGTTCAAAAGGATTTTCGACCGCATAAACCGTGAGGAGAATATGCGACAACAGATTATTCCTTACTTCATTTCCTCCCACCCTGGATGTCAAGAAGAGGATATGGCCGAGTTAGCAGTACTGACGAAGGACCTCGATTTCCACCTCGAGCAGGTGCAAGACTTCACCCCTACCCCTATGACTGTCTCCACGGAAGCATGGTACACAGGCTACGACCCCTATACGCTTGAACCTATCTTCTCGGCAAAAACACCAAAGGAGAAACTTGCTCAACGCCAATTCTTCTTCTGGTATAAGCCTGAAGCACGTCGTGACATTGAACGAGAGCTTCATCGCATTGGGCGTAGTGACCTGATAGCTAAGCTCTATGATAATCCACCAAAACAGCATCCACGTGCTGTCTACGACCCTAAGGCGATTGGAAGTACACCTGACGTCCCTAACAAGAAACGTAAAGGACGCGAAGAAAAGCCGACGGACAATCGCAGAAAATCGGCAAAACAAAATGATAAGCGACCCAAGAGTTTCAATCCAAACTTCACTGGTAACCATCGTCGCAGACAAAAATAAGACATCTGAAAAAGGAGTTATGACCCATTAATCATAGCTCCTTTTTCAGCTTTTAATGATAGCAGAGACGAGATTTCACTGTCGAATAGTTTTTATAACATACCAAGTACTTTGAGTGAGGAAATACAGAAAGGACAATGAAAACTAACTCTACATTGTTATGAAATAATATGACAAAATAAAAGATAACCAGTTCATAATCCTTCTCGAAGGTAAGCTCTCAACAAATTCATAACCGACTTATATCCAAAGAGATAGAAGCAGCTACAAAGAAGAGGCTTAGCTTGGTTCAAGAAGGGCGTTAGTTAGCCCCAAGAAGGGCGTCTTCAACAAGCAAGACAGGCCTTGTTTAGAAGTCAAAAGAGCATGTCTAATTTTCTTGCTTAGAATTTTTATTACAAAATAAAGAGATAAGTGAAGAATAAAGAGACCACAAGCAACTCCTTTTATCATCTATGACACGATAAAGGATGGGCATAAATGATATACTTTAGGTATATTCAGAAAGTTTATAACTAACAGATTACCAGTGTGATGAGAGTTCCTTTTCGAACATCTGACTACAAAAGACATTCAAGGTAGCAGTCATTGACTATTGCACTGCACGAATCAGTCTTTCCCTATAGGCAACCCGTGCTTTGGTTATTATGACCTCTGCTGACTTCTGACAACAAGCTTTACTCCGTTATGGTATAGCAAAGACATCATCTTCACCTGCGCCCGTGAGACCTCCTCAGATACACCCTTTCCTTTGGCTATGTAATTCCCGCTATCATGCTTACTCGTGATTTGAACCCGTTAGATAATGCTCATGCCGGGCGTACCAAAGTAAGAGCATACGTTATCGTCTGCCCTTACTTTAAGCATATTGGTAAAGGCAAACATGATAAATTACTATTAAGAATGATTTATTATACTTGTGATATTATTTAGTTAGTTTAACAATATGGTAGTAGCACAGATACAAAATAATACGTATTTTTGCAATAAAAAAAAGAAAAATAGTATGTGCGATATTAAGGACGTAGCCAGATACATTGGCTTATCTCTAATTAATAAAGGCTTATCAGTTAGTCCATTGAAGCTCCAAAAAGTACTTTATTATGTTCAATCATGGAATATGGTAATCTTTGGTCGGGACAAAACATTGTTTCCTCAAGCTCCACAAGCTTGGGTTAATGGTCCTGTATATCCAGAGATTTATTATGAATACAAAGATAAGGTACCGAATATGTGTGATCATTTAGATGCAACAAATTTTGGTACTGATAGTGCTCATATCGATAAAACTCTTCAAGAACTGGCAGAGAAACTATCGTTCTCAAAAGACCAAATAGAGTTATTAGATTCAATATTCATGTTGTATGGCTCGAAATCGCAGAATGATCTTATATTTTTAACTCATTCTGAAAAGCCATGGGTAGAAGCTCGTGGTAATCTTAACCCTGTCTATTACACACACAACAGAGCCCACGAGAATAA